>Ga0222713_10007309_pt1 | contig 10376 bp, 28 predicted proteins | sample C33_649DmetaG_FD_165061 | JGI IMG/M metagenome (GOLD analysis project Ga0222713, IMG submission 165061) | Estuarine water microbial communities from San Francisco Bay, California, United States - C33_649D | ecosystem: Environmental > Aquatic > Marine > Unclassified | place: USA: California... | reverse complement strand
CGTACACTCCGAGCAAGGCAAAGCCTTGCGAGGGCAAGACCGTGGAGATTGACGGCGTCAAGTACGTCTTGACGCCTGTGGATTGAGTGCAAACTCTCATTCACTGTGATAAGACAAAGAGGTAAGAAGGAAGCAATGGGAAACAAGGTTCACGCTGAGATCGAGTACATGCGGGAGAACGAAGAAAACGGAAAGCACTGGGTTCACTCGGACATTTGTCCACCCGAATGCGACCTGAACAACATCAGTGACAAGTACAGGAAGTTCCTCCAAGACTGCCTCGACGAGTGGTTGAACAACTCGCAGGGCACCGGAATCTTCTACATCACCGGCGACAATACAAAATACCTTAAAAGTGATACCTGAGTGCAAGTTTACTCAAAGTAAGATAAAATATTCTTACAAGGAGATCGAAATGCCTGATATTACCATGTGCAAGGGTGACGGGTGCCGGGCTCGTAACCATTGCTATCGATTCACGGCTACTCCGTCGGATTACTTACAGTCGTGGTTCTTTCAAACCCCCGGCAACAACAAGAAGTGTGATTACTACTACGAAGTGGAGGTAGATAAGATGTTCTACAATGTGATTGATGCTGAAACTGGTGAGATTTACATCGATATGGGTCTGTCTTCTGATGTAAGTAAGTTTCTTGTACAGCATGCGTGCCGAGTTGTTCCTGCCCCGGATTTTCTTACGGAAGGCCAGCGCAATGACGAGGACTTTTACGTGATTCCCAGCAAGGAGGTGATGTGATGGTTTTTCCGATTGATACGACGATGATCGAGCGCAGCAGTACTCTCGAGGATGCTGATATCGGCAAGTGGTGTTTCTACGTCAATGGTGCTCTCTGTGGCTTCTGCAAGACTCGACAGGACGCAGAAACTCTATATGGGCAGGTAATGTTTGGCTGAGTGCAATGGTGAGTGGCAGAGGTTATAATATCTCTGCCACTCACCAAGGAGTTTAAAATGGCGAAGATGCGGTGCAAGATTCGGAGTGGAGCTCGACGCTCCATGGCAAAGGTCAAGGCAAGCGGTATGGAGGATACCATCCTTCGACGCAGCCAGCCCTCTTCTCAAGGGCACGAGATGTACAAGTTCTGCACGAATCGTCAGACTACTGAGCAGTGGTCGTCGGGTCGTGCTCCTCGATTCACTTCTTGGTGTAGGGAGCAGTGATGAAGACCGAACGAATCTACTCAGAAGAACCCACTGAAGACTTTGTCTTGTCCATTCTGAATGATGACGAAGGAATCAGTCTCGGATCCTTCAACAAGCTGAGCTACATGCTGTTGCTTATGGACATGCAGGATTTGCTGACTACTCTCGACGACAATGTCAAGATTCAAGACGATCGGGTCTTCCTACCTAGTCGGTATTTTGTCTTTAACACAGAGTAAAATCATGGGGACCCGTAGGTCTAGCATGTCAAAATCACGCGATGAGCAAATCGAAGTCGTCGTGAGTCGAATTGAAACAGAGCTTAACAATCTCATGGATGAATACGACTTGACTAACGACGCCCTAAAAGAGATTCTCCGTCAGATCATCGTGGACATTGATCGAGGTTTTGTTGGAGAACCTTGCTGAGTGCAAACTCATTCAAGGTGTAGTAAAATATTCTTACAACGTCAAGGAGGAACCATGACTTACGAATACAAGGTCACTCATCGAGTCGATGGCTCGATGGAGTCGGAGTCCTTCTGGAAGGAGGGACTCCATCACCGGGAAGGTGACCGACCGGCTGTGGTCTGGTATCGAGCCGATGGCTCGGTGGCGTGGGAGCAGTTCTGGAAGGAGGGTCAGTGTCACCGGGAGGGTGACCGACCGGCGTGGCTCAGTTACCGAGCCGATGGCTCGGTGGAGCGGGAGTCGTTCTGGAAGGAGGGTGAGCTTCACCGCGGCGGCGACCGCCCGGCAGTAGTGGAGTATCGAGCTGATGGCATGGTGGAGTTGGAGGAGTTCTGGAAGGAGGATCAGCTTCACCGGGAGGTTGACCGCCCGGCTGTGATCCGGTACCGAGTCGATGGCACAGTGGGGGAGGAGGAGTTCTGGAAGGAGGGTCAGATGTACACTCCAGACCGTGGAGATTGACGGCGTCAAGTATGTCTTGACGCCTGTGGATTGAGTGCAAACTCTTTCAAAGTAAGATAAAATATTCTTACAAGGACAAGGAGGAACCATGACTTACAAATACAAGGTCTCTCACCGAGCCGATGGCTCGGTGGCGTCGGAGCAGTTCTGGAAGGAGGATCTCCGTCACCGGGAGGTTGACCGCCCGGCTGTGATCCGTTACCGAGCCGATGGCTCGGTGGCGGGGGAGGAGTTCTGGAAGGAGGGCCTCCTTCACCGGGAGGGTGACCGCCCGGCTGCGGTCTGGTACCGATCCGATGGCTCGGTGGCGTCGGAGGAGTTCTTCAAGGAGGGTCTCCGTCACCGGGAGGGTGACCGACCGGCGTGGGTCGGTTACCGAGCCGATGGCACGGTGGAGTGGGAGGAGTTCTGGAAGGCGGGTCAGCGTCACCGGGAGGGTGACCGACCGGCTGTGATCCGGTACCGAGCCGATGGCTCGGTGGAGTGGGAGGAGTTCTGGAAGGAGGGTCAGTATAAGATAAAATATTCTTACAAGGAGGAACAATGAGTTACGAATACGAGGTCTCTCACCGAGCCGATGGCTCGGTGGCGTCGGAGCAGTTCTGGAAGGAGGATCTCCGTCACCGGGAGGGTGACCGACCGGCACGGGTCCGTTACCGAGACGATGGCTCGGTGGAGGGGGAGGAGTTCTGGAAGGAGGGCCTCCTTCACCGGGAGGGTGACCTCCCGGCTGTGGTCCGGTATCGAGCCGATGGCACGGTGGCGTGGGAGTCGTTCTGGAAGGAGGGTCAGCTTCACCGGGAGGGTGACCGACCGGCTGTGGTCCGGTATCGAGCCGATGGCTCGGTGGAGCGGGAGCTGTTCTACAAGGAGAATCAGACGTACACTCCGAGCAAGGCAAAGCCTTACGAGGGCAAGACCGTGGAGATTGACGGCGTCAAGTACGTCTTGACGCCTGTGGATTGAGTGCAAACTCTTTCAAAGTAAGATAAAATACTTTCACAAGGAGGAACAATGTTCAATACAAATCGTGAAACGGCTTTTGATATTCTTGAAGAGTTGAGGATGTATGCTGTCTCTGATGAGAAGATTCTCGACTACATCGTAGGAAACAATCTACCAGCACATATCGCACTTCAGATGATGCGTGATGCTCGTGACGAGTTTCTTTCAGAGCTTAATGATTACGAGGATGAATAGATGACGTTGAATATCCCGCAGCTTTTTCTAATTGGTTGGTCTGTGCTTGCTGTATGTGTAAACATTTACAAAGACGGCCAACCTAAAACTTCAAAGGAAAACTTTTATATTCATTCTGCCTGTTGGCTGTTTGAAGTATGTATTCTTGGTACGACTGAATTTTTTAGTAGTTTTGGTTTTGCACAAAGTATTTGGGGCCTGCTTTCTGTAATCGGCCTTATTAGTGCTGCTAAAAATCACGGCCAGATTCCAACAGGTGCCTTTTATCAAGGACTTCAGTCCGTGGCGTCGTTTTTCATTGCAATGACTATTTACTATTTCGGTGGATTCTTTAACTAGGGAGAAAATATGAGCATGAAGAATATTGATATTTTTGACAACTACTATGACTACGACGACAGTGAGTTTCCAAAGCTTGTAACTTGGTCCTCTCCTGAAGACGGGCAAGGCCGCTCTCGAATCATTCGAGATGAGCGGGAGTCCGACGAGTTCTTTTCCTGGTTTAGACGGAAGTACCCGGAGGTCTCTGTTACAATCAAGTAACAACCGAGCGCGAGACATCTTACGCTACGCGCGCACGCGCGCGGGGAGGTAAAATGATTAAGAATAGCTTGACTGAAATCGAATATCTTTGTCTGCGAATGATGCTGAACCCGGGCCGGACCACTACTTTTTATGCTAAGCATGCTCGCATGTACCGGAATCCTTTTCGGTGGCAGAAAAACTCTAGCAAGAATCTAATCTGCTGGGATCAAATGATAACCAAAAGTATTCTGACTAATAGAACTGACTATTTTATCGATGCACAAATTAGAGATTTGGGCCCGAAAGAAAAGTCTCGGTGGTTTTTGACGTCTAAAGGATTAAGTGAGGCAATCAATGCTGCAAGAGTTATCGGTATTGAGTCGGAAAAGGTAGTGTCAACTGCCCCTCCTGCTCTAACTTTTACAAGGCAGCTTTTGATGAAGATGATCGAAGAAGGAGGCATGACTCGCGCGGATGCTAAAGCATATTATGACCAGATTTCAAACGCGAGTCCTCATCACTCTTCGTTGAGACTTACGAGGATTATTCGAACTTATTGCACGACTCACGACTGCAGGACTTCGCAAGCCACTGGAAGAGATTCTATCTGGTGCAAGGTCGACGCAAAAATCTTGTGCAGCATGCTGAGCGAGAATACTTATTCTACTGACAGCACTCTCGTGCATTGAGTGCAAACTCATATTCAACGTGTTATAATATTCTCACGAGGTGATTATGGAAATCAAAATCGGTCAAACTGTTTTCCTAAAACATAATCGATTTGCATGCAATCGAACAAAGAATCGTATTCGTGAGCACGGGTCCAAGGGCTTCGTTATCCAGAAGTTTGTTCCGGGCTGCGGGCTGTTTGACGGCTGTCCGGCTATTCTGTTCAATTCCGTTACTGCATTTTCGAGCGACGGAGCAGGTGGAAAAGAGCCTTGGATGGGTTGGTTGCCAGTTGACGAAATTGAAATGTCTGAAGGAGCTTGATGATGGAAAACTTGCTTGAACTTTTTGAAAATGTAACCGATGTGATGTATCAACTAGGGATTGACCCGCGAGACGTCTTAGCAGGACTTCCTGAAGCAGAAGAGCAGGCGGCCGCTGTTCGAGTTGTCGGTGCACACCAGCCAAACTATCCTCTTGCTGAAAATATCAGCGGGCTTGTGCTTCTACCTTCAGATGACGATGATGAAGTTGATGAAGACGACTACGACTACGATGAAATTGATTTGAGTGGAGATAAGAATCTGATCTGTTGGCTGGTTCTAAATGGCCACCCGAGTGATCTAAGTCCTTATGCTCCGCGCAGTTGTTTTAACTTTTACTAGACCTGAATATTCTCAAATAAACTCAAGGAGAGAAAAATGAACGGAAACACTTGTTACTTCTACCACAACGGAACTTACCGAACCACCATTGCATACCGGCGCAATTCTGACGGGTCTGTCTCTTACGGTGCTTCTTTCTGTCGGCCATCCGATCAGTTTACAAAGGCCCGTGGGCGAAAGATTGCTGAAGGGCGGATGGATCAGATGATTCCGACTATTGTGAATGCTCCTTCTGAGCGTTGGGCCCTTCACGAGGAGATTCTTTGTCGACTTGAGGCTCAGGAGTTTGGGTATGTCCCGTCCTGCTTCCGAAGCTAAGTACTACTGTCGTTTTTGCGGATGTAAGGCATACAGCCCGCAGTGGCTTTGGTCTCATCGGTGTCCAAAGTGCGGTACAACCGTTCCGCCAAAAAAGTTTTGAGTGCAAACCCTCATTCACTGTGATAAGATAAAGAGGTAAGGAGGAACCATGACTTACGAATACAAGGTCTCTCACCGAGCCGATGGCTCGGTGGCGTCGGAGCAGTTCTACAAGGAGGGTCTCCGTCACCGGGAGGGTGACCGCCCGGCTGTGGTCATGTACCGAGCCGATGGCTCGGTGGAGTGGGAGGAGTTCTTCAAGGAGGGTCTCCGTCACCGGGAGGGTGACCGACCGGCGCGGGTCAGTTACCGATCCGATGGCTCGGTGGAGTGGGAGGAGTTCTGGAAGGAGGATGAGCTTCACCGGGAGGGTGACCGACCGGCTATGGTCTGGTATCAAACCGATGGCTCGGTGGAGACGGAGGCGTTCTACAAGGAGGGTCAGTGTCACCGGGAGGGTGACCGACCGGCGTGGGTCCGTTACCAAGCCGATGGCTCGGTGGCGTGGGAGGAGTTCTGGAAGGAGGATGAGCAGTACACTCCAAGCAAGGCAAAGCCTTGCGAGGGCAAGACCGTGGAGATTGACGGCGTCAAGTATGTCTTGACGCCTGTGGATTGAGTGCAAACCCTCATTCAATGTGATAAAATACTCTCATAAGGAGGAACAATGATTAATCCTAAAACTGCTCTTTCTGGTATCGAATATCTTCTTGTCTGTATTCAGGCAAATCCTGGTCGTAGTCAGCGGTACTATTTGCGCCGACTGTACGAGTACAAGCACAATTCGATCGATCCTCACAGTGGTGCCACAAACTGTGGTTACTTCACCAACCCGAGATATCGCGGTCGTCTATTCGAAGATGCAGCACCTAAGAACTCTCGCGGCCGCATTTGGCTTGGATGGAAGCCGAAGGCACACACTTCACAGATGCATTTGACTTCTGCTGGAAATCGACGTGCCAACGAAGCAAGAGTAAAGATTGGTTTGCCTGCCATTCCTTTCATCAAGTGAGCTGTCTTATGAATCTTGAAGTCACGCGATCTGAGCTGTCGATTATTATCAACGCTCTTGATGTTTATGCACAGCGTCTATCAGATGAAGTTGTATGGACCGGAGATCCTGAGTCTGAAGAAGATCTCGATGCTATTCGGATTCTTGATGCCAAGATTAAGGATCTTTTGGTGACTAACGATGATAACCCAGCGTCACATCGATGTTGAGTGCAAACTCACACTCATAATGATAAAATAATCCCACAAGGAGGCAGCATGCCAACATCTGACTACATGTACGACGACGAGATCGAGTACGAAGTCAACAACCGTGATTCTGGATACGTTGACGTCTGGGAAACTGTTCCTGTTGATGAGCAAGATTCCGGAGCCAATGACGAAGGCTACGGATACGAGAACTGCTACGAGTGTGGTCGCATTACAGAGCACGATGACTGCGGAAACTGCCTCGAGCACGATTACTACCTCTAAGGAGACGACATGAAGTACACCATCCGAAAGTTTGATGGGGACGACAGCTATAGCTGGGCGGTCTTCAAGAAGTCTGATCTTCCCAAGGGACATCGAGGAATCGTGTTCTGGGGTGAAGCCCGGCCGATTGTCAGTGGTTGCAGTCGATACCAGGCAAGTAGCTACAAGAAGTCGTTGGAGAACGAAGAATGAAAGTCTACGGAACCAGTTACTTCCCGACTCGGTCGGACGTCTATCGATACTACAGTGCTCAGCACTACAGCGGAGACGCAATTAAGTACGTGCTCGACCAGGGTGGTGTCCATATTGGCAAGCCACCCAAGGTGAGCCCGAGTGACAAGATTCTTCTCAAGTCTGACGTCGGTGGCTCGCGTCGCTATCACATCGAGGTGATTGCATGAAATGGTTTGAGCAGATCAAGAAAGCAATCGAAGCTTTGGAATGGATTTAGTTTGAGTGCAAACTCGCGCTTACAGTGATAAGATAACACCATAAAGGAGACCAATCATGGCAATGACTACACGAAAGAAGTCCGCTCACCTGCGAAAGCTCGGCTTTCAGAAGGCTCGGATGCAGCTTACTCGAGTCGGAACCACCTACATGCGTGGAAGCACGTCTGTTACCATCGTCAAGGGTGACCAGGGAGGTGGTAACTTTATTGCAGTGACCCCCGGTCAGGGGTCTTTTAACTCTGGTCTGCTTCACATCGGAAACACGGCCGCAGGCATGAAGCAATCGATTCGAGTTTACCGCGATCATGGCGTTGACCTGCCTGACCCGGATGATGCTGACTTCGGCATGACCGACTGGAATGATCGTCTATTCGTCGGTATCACTGAAGCTCTTCCGTAGGACTGACAGATTAATGTCTTCAGATGCACAAACCGTCGCCAAGCTTCTCAGTGGGCCTCAGTATAACTGGGTCGGCGAAGAGCGAGACAACTACTGTATTTCTTACACAAACAACTCGTCCATCGGCAATCGATACATCAACTGGCATGGGCTCTGGGCTTACAAGTCAATTGAAGAAGAGAAGCCTCCCAAGGGGTCTGTTGTCGACACAGAAAGTGCACACGATCTTATCAGAGAATACGACTGGCGTTGTGTGTTTGCGTTTATCGAGCATGGAATCTTCGTTGGCCCAGCAACGCAAGAAGCCCTACTTAACTGTATCAAATTGATCGAAAATACCGAGCTTCCTGAAGAAGGGGCTCAAAAGTTTCGAGTGTGGAATGGTATGACTTATGTCTATGTAACTAAGCACACTCAAAAGACGTGGGAACTTCAAGACAGGGTCCGTCAGCACATGCTTGAAGGGTTTAGGGCAGATCGCGATGAAAAGAAACTACTTTCCAATGACTGGGTCTATATGACTCACAGACATAGCGGATGGAGCCGAAGCTGCTGATGGATACACACACATACAAAGATTGCAGAAGAAAAGAGTTTTGTCGAATTGTGTTTTCTGATTCGTGGAGAAGTTTTTCTCAAGGCGACTATTTTGACACAAATAACTCTGATGACATTAGTGTAATTCCGGGTGTCCCTGACATGTATTACGTCCAAAATCTTGGATATGTCCCGAGAGCTGTTGTAAAAGAAGTTCAGATTATTGAAAAGACGATTACGACAACTACGATAGAGACACTTCAAGTTATTGATACGATGAGTTTTATTGCTTGAGATTGAGTGCAAACTCACTCAAAATAAGATATAATATTCTCACCAACCCCACCAAGAGGTGAAACATGGAAAGCTTTTGGACAGAGATTTATGCAGCAATCTACCACGCTACTTGCGATAAATGCGGGAAGTCTGGTAACGGGTGGTTTTACATTCTTGACGGAAGTCATGATAACGGAACGGTCTGTTCTGATTGTCATTCCTGCTTGACTAAATTGCGCTTGAGTGCAAACTTACAACAAGTATGGTAAAATATCTCCACAAGGAGGAAGATATGACTATCAAACTTTTTGAAGTGGGTGGTTCCATTCGGGACGAGCTCATGGGTCTGGAGTCTGCAGATCGCGACTTCTGTGCAGTGTCGCCCAAGGGTTGGGAGTCTCTTCTCAGCTGGGCAAACAACAAGATGCTTGTCTTCAAGGTCACACCTGAGTTTTTCACGATTCGTGGTTCGCTCGGCCCAGATATCATTGACATCGTCATGTGTCGAAAGGACGGCGCTTCGAGTGACGGTCGCCACCCTGACGAGGTGGAACCCGGAACTTTGCTTGATGACCTCGCTCGTCGAGATTTCACTTGCAACGCACTGGCCCGTCCGGTCAATCGGAATCTCGAGATCATCGGCGAGATTGTCGACCCTTTTGGCGGAGCTGAAGATATTCAGCATCGTCGCTTGGTCTCGGTCGGAAATGGTCAGGCTCGATTCGAAGAGGACAATTTGCGTCTGCTTCGTGCCGTTCGATTCTCATTGACTAAGTCCATGACGCCCTCTAACGATCTTGCGCACATGATTTCTGATCCTCGCAACTGGCAACAGATGATGTCCACTGTTTCTATCGAGCGTGTTCGAGAGGAAATGAACAAGATGTTTGTTTTTTCCACGGCAGGCACACTTCGATTCATGAACATGCATTTGCCCCGAATTGCTTTCGATGCGCTGTTCGAAGACACGGGCTTGTGGCTCAAGCCGACGCTGGCAAGGCGCTGAGTGCAAACTCACTCAAAATAAGATAAAATACTCTCTTAAGGAGGAATAATGACTTACGAATACAAGGTCTCTCACCGAGACGATGGCTCGGTGGTGTGGGAGCAGTTCTACAAGGAGGGTCTCCGTCACCGGGAGGGTGACCGCCCGGCTGTGGTCATGTATCGAGCCGATGGCTCGGTGGGGGAGGAGGAGTTCTTCAAGGAGGGCCTCCTTCACCGGGAGGGTGACCGACCGGGACGGGTCCGTTACCGATCCGATGGCTCGGTGGAGTTGGAGGAGTTCTGGAAGGAGGGTCAGTGTCACCGGGAGGGTGACCGACCGGCGTGGGTCAGTTACCGAGACGATGGCTCGGTGATGCAGGAGCAGTTCTACAAGGAGGGCCTCCATCACCGGGAGGGTGACCGGCCGGCTGTGGTCTCGTACCGTGCCGATGACTCGGTGGAGTGGGAGTCGTTCTGGAAGGAGGGTCAGATGTACACTCCGAGCAAGGCAAAGCCTTGCGAGGGTAAGACCACGGAGATTGACGGCGTCAAGTATGTCTTGACGCCTGTGGATTGAGTGCAAACTCTCTCAAAATAAGATAAAATACTCTCTTAAGGAGGAATAATGACTTACGAATATAAGGTCTCTCACCGAGCCGATGGCTCGGTGGAGTTGGAGGAGTTCTTCAAGGAGGGCCTCCTTCACCGGGAGGGTGACCGACC
>Ga0222713_10007306_pt1 | contig 10376 bp, 22 predicted proteins | sample C33_649DmetaG_FD_165061 | JGI IMG/M metagenome (GOLD analysis project Ga0222713, IMG submission 165061) | Estuarine water microbial communities from San Francisco Bay, California, United States - C33_649D | ecosystem: Environmental > Aquatic > Marine > Unclassified | place: USA: California... | reverse complement strand
CTTGAGATTGCAGGCCGGATGGGCATCAGCCCATTCTTGGCCATGCAGCACCTGCACGTGATCCACGGTCGCCCATCGTGGAGCAGCAGCTTCATCATTGCGATGGTGAACGGCTGCGGCCGCTTCAGCCCATTGCGGTTTGAGATGAGCGGTGAAGGCGATGGCCTGGCCTGCCATGCGGTTGCCACCGATCTGGCCAGCAGCCAAGAACTGAAAGGGCCAACGGTCACCATGGCGATGGCGAAGAAGGAAGGATGGGCCACCAAGAGCGGCAGCAAATGGCAGACCATGCCGGAGCTGATGATTCGCTACCGCGCCGCGGCCTTCTGGGGCCGTCTGTATGCGAGTGACATGCTGCTCGGTATGCAGAGCCAGGAGGAGGTGTTGGACGTGCAGCCGGTAACGGTGAGCGCAGCACCTGCAACCACAAGCGTGGCGGATCTCAATGCCAAGCTGCAGCCCGAAACAGCAGCCGCTGCAACGGATGACGATGAGATCTTCTGACTACTTAACCGCCACGCAGTTATGCGAGCGGTGGGGTGTCAGTCGTGACACGCTGCTGCGATGGCGCAAGACCGGTAAGGGGCCTGCGTACTTCCGCACGCCCGGTTTCGTGCTCTACCCCTTGGCCGAGGTGGAGCAATACGAACAGGCCAACACCATCAACCCCGGAGAGCAATGAGCTTCAAGCTGAACCTGGCAATTTTCAAATCCACCAAGCCTGAGAGCAAGGTGGATTTCAGCGGAATGATGAGCGTGAAGATGGAGGAGCTGGATGCGTTCTGCGCATTCGTGCTTAGCCAGACGCCAGATCAATACGGCAGCGTCCAGGTACCGATCAGCGGCTGGAAGAAGACCAGCAGCAAGGGGCTTGCCTATGTGAGCGCTGTGGCGCAACCACCAATGGGATGGGAGCCGCCGCAGGCTGCTGCTGCTGCTCAGAGCTTGGCCGCTGCCACTGACGGCGTGGTGGCGGAGGTAATGGAAGAGCCGTTCTTCTAACGCCCCATCAGCTCGCACTCAAGGCGAGCGATCTCGTTGACGGCCTGTTGCAGCAGCTGCTGCTGGTAGCAGGCTTGCTTCAGGAGCGCTGCTGCCATTGGGCCCGCATCCTTGCTGGTGAGCAGGGTGCGGGCTTGTTTTTCGATCTCGAACTGCTGCTCTGCGCTGAGCTCGACTGCCATCCACTGACCAAAGTTCACGGTGCCATAGTGGTGGGGTACATCATCACGTTAGCGAAGCTGTGAACTGTCCCCGTTGTGGATGCAGCGAGATCCGGGCAAGCATGACGAACAGCCGCGGCAGTGATCGCGTGATCCGCCAGCGCAAGTGCACTGAATGTCAGTTTGTCTGGTACACCGCGGAACTGCCGGTGAGCGTGGCGGTAGTCGGCTGGGAGCGGACGCCAGGCACCGGCAAAAGCGTGCCGGTGCTGCGGGTACCTGTGGCGCTCGCAGTGGGCACTGACGCAGTGTGAAGGAATGTTGCAGCGATACTGACCTGCGCACCGCCGACGGTGTAATATGTGATCACGAGGGGAGCGGTCCACTCGCAAAACTCAACCGCCGGCCGAACAGCGCACACGAGGCCGTTAAACCCGAGCGCAACAGGGCCTGAATAAGCCCACACCGCCGGTTGGTCCGGCACACCTATCCACTCCAGCCATGATCGCCACCACCCTGCTGCTGATCTGGAAGCTGTTCCTGCCGCTGCTGCTTGTGGTCGCAGTGATCGACTGGCTAACCGCCAGCGACGATCGCCGCGTTCGCGTGTTGCGCCACACCGGTCTGAGCCAGCGACAGATCGCCGACCGCCTCAACATCACCCGTTACCGCGTCCGTGTGGCGCTTGCATCATGATCAATCACATCAACAACGCCATTTGCTGCCTGATCGCCGCAAGCGTGTTTGCCATGATCGGCATCGAGTCCGGTGCCCACCACCAGCCCACCCACTCCGGCACGCAGCAGGTGGTGCGGCATGACTGAACGCCGCTACTACTTCCAGATCAAAGCCGCCAACGTGATTGAGTGCATCACGGCCACCAGCCTCACCGAAGCCAAGCTGATCGCCGCCGACACGTGGCTCGAGTGGTGGTCACAGATTGAATGGATCAACGCAGAACCAACACGCCATGGCTGAAGTAAACGGTGCACTTTTTCAATGGCGCACTGATGAATCCGAAGTAGGCACCTATGGCGAAGGCATAAGCAGGCCACGTCATGGCGCCCGCGTGCGTGAATACTGCGTGATCATTTACCCCAAGGGGGCACGGCCAATCACGTGGTACACGCGCGCCGAATCAAAACGCGCGGCTCAGAAGTATGCGCGCAATCGCTGGCCAGGTGCTGCCGTGGAGGTGGCATGAGCGACATCCGTCACCGCATTGAGCAGCTGCTGAGCGACACCAGTGCCTTCACGGCTGGTCAGACTGAGGAACGCCAGCGGATCCGCCAGCTGATCGACATCAGAATTGACCAGTTGTGCGGCACCGTTGGGATCCGCAACCGCCAACAGCTCTGTGCTGAGCTGCTCCACATTCGCCAACACCTCGAACCATGAGCGAAGCAGTCAAACTCGACCAGCAGCGCGCCGACATGATGGACGCGCTCTATGAACGCAGCGGTCGCACCTGCAGCACCTATACCGGATTGTGGGAGGAGTTCTGTCGCGACCTGGCTGCCAACTTTCGCGACACGCCATACCCCGAGCTGCTGACTCGCGTGGTACGCGCGATGGATGCCACTAAGTCGGTATTCAGTCAGAAACAGGCGCAGCAGGCGATCGAAGTCTGCCGCCAGCAATTACTGGGAGATAAGTGGCGATGAACGTTGAGCTGATTCACTGCACGCCGCAGGCCGAGGCGTTGATCGTGAAGATGGCGAGGGTGAGCAACCCATCCAATGCAGATAACACCGTCACCGCGCCGAAACTGCTGCGCTACCTAATTCAGCACGAACATTGGAGCCCGTTTGAGATGGCAAGTTTGTGTGTCAAGGTTGAGACCGAGCGCGACATCGCTGCCCAAATCCTCCGTCACCGATCGTTCAGCTTTCAGGAGTTTTCGACACGCTACGCACGCACGTCTATCGCAGAGATTCCGCACTTCAGGCGTCAAGACGTTAAGAACCGCCAGAACTCCATGGACGATTTAACGCCCGAGGATCAAGAGCGGCTGGCGCGTGACGCTGGTGAGGTGATCACCAAGGCGTACGGGCTCTACTACGCACTGGTGGATCAAGGCGTGGCAAAGGAAACCGCTCGGCGCATCCTGCCACTATGCACGCCGACCACGCTCTACATGCACGCCACTCTCAGAAGCTGGATCCATTACATCCATGTGCGAACGGATCCGAGTACCCAACTTGAACACCGGCAGATCGCTGAGCAGTGCCGCGCAATCTTTGCAGAGCAGTTTCCAATCATTGCCGAGGCGGCTTTTGATGCTTAGTTCTACACACTTCTCTTCCTCATGACCGACTACAAGCAAATCTGCCGCAACTTAATCGCAGCAATCCGCGCCGAAGCTAGAGAGCGCACACTCGGCTTTGAGTTGCTCAAGGCGTATGTCGAAGCCGACGCCGTCCTCACTTCTATGTCTGAACTTTCACCCGCTGCTCAGGCAGTGCTGGATGCCTTTCGCACCAGTCACACCGGGCAAGGATGTCTAGCTGCCGCCTTGCGGGCTGCTGCGGATCAGCTTGCCGTAACCGACGAAGACCACGATCTCGATGCGCCTTGGGAGGAAGGGTTTACAGCGGGTATGGGCGGGGCGCATGACGCACTCCTTGCCGTCGCTGATGAGCTTGAAGCCCAGTAGTCCGATCAACTAATGACTGACCCCATCAATCCAGCCCATTACCGCCGCGGCCCAGTCGAGGCGATCGACGTGATCGAGTCAGCCGTCACCGATGCGCCGCACATGGTGCCCGCATATCTGCAGGGCCAGGCGCTGAAATACTTGCTGCGCATCTGGTGCAAAGGCAATGCGCTCGAAGATGCTCGTAAGTGCCAGTGGTATCTCGCCCGTCTTATCGCCAAACTGGAAGGATGATGCGCCAACTGCCTGGTCTCAATATCTTTGAGCGCATTGCGCTGCGCATCCTGTCGCGCAGCCGCAACACCGGCCTGGTCGTAGTGAAGCCATACGGCTATGGCTGCATCTATGTGGCATCAGACGCCACTGATCCGGTAGCAGCCTATGTCACCAACGGGGCAGATGAGCCTTACTCCATGGTGTTAGAGCGTATCTTCCATCAACCTGCGGCTGGTGAGGTGGAATGATCAGCATGCACAGTGGCCGCCTATTGCTGCTGTGCAGTCGCGCTGACCGCACATGGCACGCTCGCGTGGTGCTTGGTCCCAAGCCAGAACACCAGTTTGAGATGGATACCGGCACCATTCAGCTGCAGGCTGCATTGCTGAAAGCGCAGCACGTCTATCAAGCCGCACGCGCCAAACTGCGTCCAGCTGATGAGCCTCCGATGTGCTGGGATTGCCAGCATTGGGATATGCGACAGCAGCGCTGCAGTCTGGAGTTGCCAGAATCAAAGAAAAGCGGCGGCCGTTATGCGGCCAGGTGTGAACTGTATGTTCGGTCCTGAAGTGATCAGCCGCACGGATCGAGACGGCGGCTACATCGAAACATTGATGCCGGTACAGGGTGAGGTGTACTACCGCAGCTGCGTCGGTGGCATCTGCCGCTATAGCTCCGATCTATGGCAGGCCGAGCTGTATCTGGATCATCTGCTGGCCCGCTGATGTTGCGCGATGTGTTGATCCTTGTCGTCGAGTATTGGGCGACGTGCCTGATCGCGTTGTGGGTTTGCAGCAGAATTCTGCCGTGATTGGGGTGCCCGGTGGCCAGGGCTCACGCGCTCCTGGCCTCACCGCTGCCGGGCAAAACGGACGCCCAGAAACGAAAATAAACAACAGTGGCAGTTTAGGGCGTGCCAGCCACCCAGCGCGAAAGTGCCCATTCACCCATGGCAGACCAGAAAGGTTGAGCTCTGTACCAATCAATCCAGGGGTTGTGTCCCTTGCTTGAATTACATGCCCAGCAGCAGGCAACTAAGTTACTGCGAACGGTAAGGCCGCCGTGCGCTTTAGGGATCACATGATCGAGCGTTGGCGAGCGGCCCAGTTGATCACCGCAGTAGGCACATCGGTAGTTCCAGGCGAGAAGAATCTGATCGCGTGCTGATCGACGCGTGATCAGGCGCGTCTCTTCAATGTGATGACGATCCAAGGTCTGGCGGCAGGGGGATGCAATTCACCTCGATATCAATGATGTCCTCATCGGATCGGATGTATTCAGCCATGTGGCTGTAGATATCAGCCGGCAAATCGTCGGGATCCGTATTGGATCGGATGATCAGCTTGGCGGAGATCTCTAGGTAGAACGCCCGCATGGGCTGGCCGCCGCTTGGCTAACGGTAGCGATCGCAACCGAGTCTCATGAGATTACAGAGTTGATTTGGCATTGCAGCGCAGGATTCGCGCTACGGTTTCGCGCATGACATACATCCTTCGCATCGGCCCGTGGCATATCGGGCCGTTTGACACGCATCAAGACGCACAGCACTGGGCAGAGCGCCACGGCTGCGATGACTACACCATGATTCCGCTTGATCATCCAGCGGAGGCGCCCATTAGGATCCACCGGCTGCGCATGGCACCACTGGCTATCCCTTGGAGCCCGTAACGCCCAGGTCTGCGTTGTAGCGGCCAACCTCCGCGTAACTGCGTTCTACGGTGCCACTGACCAGCAGAAACTTCATTTGCCCGAACTTCATGCCGGGCCAAATACCGAGCGGATGCAGTCGGCGCTGATTGCAGATCTCCATCGTCAGTCTGCTGCCATACCACCCCGGATCGCACCAGCCGGCTTCGGCATGGTCCCAGCCCTCGCGCGCGCGGCTGGATTTCAGCACGAACTGAGCGCCGATGTGGTTCGGCAGGTTGAATATTTCTTGAGTTTCAGCGAGGAAAAACTCGCCCGGTTGAATTAGGTACGGATCGTCTGCCGTGTGGCCGAGGATGTCCACTACCTGTAGCTCAGGCGTTTCGGGCACCTCGATCATGATCCGGTTGCCCATCGTCACATCCAAGCTGGCCGGGTTCAGTAGATCTTCATCGAACGGCATCACCATGGCGTGATGCTTGCACAACCGCCGGATTTCATGATCAGGAACGAGCACAGGCCATCAGTAATCCCAACGCACCTTAGCCCTGCTGCTGCGGATGCCTAGGTGGATAAAGCCTTTATAGGCGCCATAGCCGATTGAGTACGGCCAGTTCTTGTCACACCAGTTCTGCACCGCGTAGATATCGGCGCCATCGATGTAGAAGTCAACAGCACCGCAACCGGGTTTGTAGAGGTGTTCGCTGTTGCTGGCGCCACCTGATGTGGCGTTAATGGCAGGCGGGCGATAGCCAGATGTAATCACCACGGGTTTGCCGCCGAACTGCACGCGCACGCGCTCAAGGAATGCGGCTAGCTCCGCTGCGATATCGAGCTGGCCCTGATTCTGAAAGCGCCTGGCCTCCTGATCGAGCGCGAACTCTCCCAGTCTGATGTGTGGCGTAATGCGTGCGGTGAATGGGCTGCTGGGCCGGAGCTTGGCTGTTTCCGGTTCTGCCGCGACCTGATGTTGGCCCCAGAGTTTGCCCTCAGCACGGCGGCGGCGCAGCAGGCCAGTCTCCACGTTGGTGCCAGGGTTGCGGTACAACTTCAAGGCTGCGGGCACTTCTGACCACTTGCGATCACGCAGGCAGCGCGTGATGGTCTCGAATCCAGCGGAACCGTAAAAGCCAGCGCCAAGGTTATAGGCGAAGCTCACCAGGGCGCTGCGCTGATTGTCATCCATCACATTCCAGTGCGGGATGGTGGTGCGCAGTTTGTCTGCGGTGCGGTCGATCTCGAGGCGCAGCAACATATCCGCCTCAATCACGTTGATCTTGTCGCCACGCTTGATGGGCACGCCGCCGCTATATCGCGTGGTGCCATAGCCGATGGTCCACGGGTCGCCGCCTGATAGCGGATCAGGGTATGCCGAGAGGTGACAGCCCTCAAACTCCTTTATCAGGGCGATTGCCGCTGTGAGGTCTGTCTGCTTTCCGTCTTGGCTCCACGTCTGGAACCATTCGCGGTCCCTGCGCATCACGGCGTCGTAGCCGTTCTTCGCCAGATCGGCCTCTAGCTGCTGAATCGCAGCACTCTGATGCGGCAACGCTTTGTAATACTTGAACAGCTGCTGCAGCGTGATTGATGCATCGTTCGCCATGATTCAACGGCGCTGCTTTGGGAAGGCAATGCGCAGCGCTTGAAAGATCAGCTGCACCCAGCTATTTGATTTGAGCGGCGAGACGGCAATGATCTCAGAGCCAGCTGCCACGATGATGGCAATAATGGCGAGCGTGGTGGCCTGATCCACAGCTAACACGATGGCGGACGTGCTTCCAACTTAGAGACCCGCTGCTCTACCGTCGATAGCCGGCCGAATGTTTCGCGGCGATCTTCCTTCATATCTGCGTGAAGCACTTCAAGCTGTGTTGCGATGTGCTCCACAGCTGAGGTGAGTCTGATTACGGCATCACGTGCCTGATCATTCCGCCGGCTGACGCCAGCTGCGCCCATTGCTGCAACGCTGATTGATGCACCTGCCACTGCAGCGATGATCTCGATCATGGCGGCAACGGCTACAGGTACAGCTTACTGGCCCTGCCCGCGTAAGGGTTTCTTGCCGCGGCGGCGTGGCCGTGAGTGCTGGCCGAATCCTTGGCGCGTTGTCTTAGGCGCCCCTGGCTGGTGGTCGATCCGCGCGGTGCCGGTCTTGGCTTTTACTGCCATGGCAACCCTTGGGCGGTTGTTGGCGTGCGCTGTTGATCGAGCTGTGCTTGGAGAGCAGCGTGAATCTCAGCAACCTTTTCATCGCCGCCCAATTTTTCCTTCACCCAGCTGATCACGATCTCAGGCGTGAGATCGGCGTAGGGGATGACATTGCCCTCGGGCTGCTCAAGTCCCACGCTCCCATAGGCGCCTGCGGAATAGGTGCCGTCGTTGGCGTCCACGGTGTAATGAACCGTGAACACAATGCCATCAGCGGTATGGCGCTCCATCTGCGCCACATTCCAAGTGAAAACGGTGTCAGCCATAGCAGAGGTGGTGATGTGGAAAGTTTAGGGGTGAGTAGTGACGTGGACTACGAGAGGTGAGCGCCATTCAGCGCATCCCAAAACGTGTCACGGAGACACTCTTGGTACGCGGCGCAATCTCCGCCACGGATAACGGCAGGCCAGTATTCCAGAGCGAGTTCAAGAGCGAACCAGCCCCACAGGAATGAATGATCTCTGATGCTATTCATGAGCTGGTGAGGTTATGCGTAAGGTCACTAGTGAGGTTAGTGAAGGTGACTTAGATGCCTGCCGCAGTTAAGCGAGCCTTCAGTGTTTCGATCTCAGCGATGGCTTCCTGCAGGGCAGCCGTCAGCAGGGGCACCAGCTTGGACTGGTCGATGCCTTGGTAGACGGGGTTGCCGTCGTCATCTACGGCATCCTTTTCGCCGGTTACGCACTCAGGTACAACGGCTTGTGCTTCGTGAGCAAGGAAGCCATCAACCGTGATGTCAGGATCAGCGATGAAGTTGAAGCGGCGAACCTGAAGCTGGTTAAGACGATCAGCAGCGCCAGTTAGCGGAACAACGTTTTCCTTGAGGCGGTAGTCGGATGAGGTGTTGTATGAAACACCTGTCGTACCATTTTGAGAAATATTACCGAGAAATACAGTGGAGCGATAAAAATTAATGAATCCCCAGCCTGTGCCGCCGGCGTTATTTCCGATATGCTGTGCACCATTGGCAAACAGGGAAACGCCGGCAGGACTGGGTGCAGATTGATCTGAGTGTCCAATCGTGACGGCTCCATTGTTGGCAATCCTCATCCGCTCCGTCGGAGAAGCGCCCGGTGTTGTACTGGTCGTACTGAAAACGAGGCGGCCCGGCATGACATTAGCGCCGGGGGTGCCGTCTACCTGTGCTGTAATTTTGGCTGCTGCCTGATTAAGATCAACGCCATCATCCCCAATAAACCAGATTGAGCCAAGCTCATCGTTATTCTGCACAATGGTGCGAGAACCAGATGAGGCATTTCTGCTCTTTGCTAAGTGGATGTTTGGTCCAAATTCATTGGTACTGCCACGGACAAAGGAAGCCGCTCCCTGGTCGCCCACAAAGGCCTGAAGTCGAGGGTTGTCAGATAGCGTTTGAACAGTCGTAGACGTGCCAACTAAAAAACGACCTGAACTATCCCAGCGCCCTGTTTCGGTGTTGGTTGTATAAAAAGCAATCGGACCTGCGCCAACAGTGGCGATATTCATCGTTGTGCCGTATTGCCCAATGCTTCCGAGTGCGGTTGCATTATCTGCTGTCTTAAAGCGAATGATTGAAGTGTTATCTGCTGCACGACCAATGATGTCTGTGCCAAAGGCGTTGGAATCTGCCTGAATGGTTAGTGGAACGCTAGCACTAAGAGTGCCAATCCCTAGTCTTCCTGCCCCATCTAGTATCATCCGGTTGGAGTATGTTGTTCCGTCGTAAGACGCAAACTGAAGCCCGAGGCCAGCACCTGTGCCAGTGCCGTAAACAATGTTTGCTTCTCCAGAGCCCCCAGATCTGTTATAGCCAAGTGCTATGCCGTAGCTTGCAGGTGGGGTAACAGAGCCGCCAAGGTTGCTACCAAAGAATCCCGCCCATATACCTGCATCGGAAGCTGTCCCGACATGAAGCCTTGCGCCAGCACTCGAAGTCCCCAGACCTAGGCGGCCACTGGAGTCCAGGCGCATCCGCTCAGTATTGTTTGTGCGGAACTCAAGCGCATGATTGCTATATGTCCCGAGTACACCAGCCCCCGATCCTGTATTGCCCAACAAGACAAATGGACTGGTCAGACCGCGATCACCAAAGCCAGCAAAGCCATTAGTACATAAAGCCTCAAGGGCAGAGCTAGTGCCGTTGGTGCCAATGCTTACGTTTCCACTTGCATTAATGAAGAGTCTCCCAACGGAAGAAGTCGAGATGGCTACTTGGTCTGCGCCGGGGGAGTAAATGCCGGTGTTGGTGTCATCCGCAAAATACAAAGCTGGTGATCCTGCCGTCCCATCAGGCAGCCCTACCTTGCCGCCAAGCGCCGGCATATACGCCAGGCTCGTCCATGCCGTGCTCCCATTGCCAACCTTCCAATATCCGGTATCCGATTCAATCCCGATCTCACCAGCCAGCAGCGTTGGATTTTCAGCTGTCCAGTTGGCGGCACTGTCGCGACGTTGCTTTTGCAGGGCTGAAAGCGTAATGCTCATCTGGATGCACCGGAATTGATTAC
>Ga0222713_10007302_pt1 | contig 10380 bp, 11 predicted proteins | sample C33_649DmetaG_FD_165061 | JGI IMG/M metagenome (GOLD analysis project Ga0222713, IMG submission 165061) | Estuarine water microbial communities from San Francisco Bay, California, United States - C33_649D | ecosystem: Environmental > Aquatic > Marine > Unclassified | place: USA: California... | reverse complement strand
AATGGTTTTACACTTGGACTTACAAGAGTGAAACCATCTACTCTTAATCCAATAGTTACTAGTGACATTGATTTTGGAATTCGTTGTTTTGGTTCTGATTTGGATTATGGATATTATGCTGGTGGAATTTTATATGAAGATACTGGTATTCCTGTTATTTATAATGGTATAACATTATTTCAATCTGATATATTAGAAATATCTATAAGTAATGGTTCTTTAATTATCAGGGTTTATCAGTATGGATTTGAAAATGTTAGAATATTGCACGAGCAAGAACTTACTGCTTACGGAGGAACGCCTTTAAGCGACCTTACGCTTTATCCTTTTATTAGTTTTCAAGGTAAAAAAGCAAATGCTTCTGTTATGCAAGTAAAATATACAGCAGACCCGTTTTTAACAACATCAATTTATCAACCAGATTTAACACCTGATAATGACCAAACAATTAAATCGCCAGTTCAGCAAGTAGAGCGAACACAGCAATCGCTTACTTGGGGCGCTTTATCATTGGCTAACTTTTTAGGATTTAGAAATACACGTTATCCATCAAGTGGTACTATTTTAGCAAAAAATATTATTTATACTGCTGATAGCCAATTTGTTTTTAGAAATGTTGGTGATTCAATTATTGTAGAATTATTTAATATTAATCTCTCTTCTTATGATGGACTCAGCAAACAAAGAAGAAATTTTCTAGGAGTTATTCCAGCTCAGAGTAATTTACTTGAAGGAAAAGTAATTTATGAAGCATCTAATCTAATTTATTTAGACATTGATAACGCAAATCCACTTCAACTAAGAAATATTAAAGGTCGAATTTTGAAGGAAGACTTATCTCCTATAATTACATTTGGAAGTGTTGTTTTAACTATTTTGATAAAATCTCCAAATGAATAAAAGTATTTTAATAAAGTATTTAACTAACAGTTACATAAACATTATTTCCTTCAATTGAATTTTCATTATGAGGAATTTGTGGAAGTTGTCTTATTATTCTTGGAGATACTCTCGGAGATATTCTTGGAGATAGTCTCGGAGTATTTTGACCTAATGATTCCGTCTCTTGTATTTCAGAACCATTTTGTTCTGAAGGTGATTTAATTTCAAAATCACATATAGTTTGACAAGCACATTTACATTGACATATTTTTTTTAGAAAACTTATTAGTTTATTCATTATTTATATTATATATTTATAATTTTAAAATATTAGAATATAGTATAAATGTCTAGTTATACTCAATTAGTTTTAAATAGTGATGGATTAACCTCAACAGGTTCTTCTTATGATTTTACAACAACTTTATCAAATACTATTACACTAAATGCTTTTAATAAATGGGAAGTTGCCGTCGTTTCATTAACGTTTCCCACTCCAAATCCCTATACAAATAAAGCAATTTATGTAGAGTGTAATTTAGTAGATTTTTCTTATGTTGATGGGACTAAAAGACAACTTGTATATAAAACTAATATGAACCATGAAACACCACTAGAAAACGAATTAACACACGTAACTCCTATTAATTTGAGTTATGTTAGATTAACTAATGTTTCTTTTAATAGCGTAAATATAAAAATTCAAGATTCAGATGGTAATGATATTCCAAATACTCACCCATCAAGTGTCACATTAAGTATTCGTTCAACTCAATAAAATACTTTTTACAAAAAGGTATAATTATATTTAATCTGTAAATTAAATATGATTATTATATGTTATATAATATAATGGTTTTAACAAATAAGCAAGAATACAATAAAAGACACGGATTTAATAAAGATGAACCCCATTCTAAAAAAGAAATTAGCAAAATCAGCAAAATACCAATTAAAATATTAGATGATGTATATTCTCGTGGTGAAGGGGCATATTTCACAAATCCATCTTCGGTTCGCAAGTCAGTTTCCAGTTCAGACCAATGGGCGATGGCTAGGGTTTATTCATTTGTTAATAAAATAGAAGGTAATCGGAAATTAAATCACGATACTGATTTATTTGAAAAAATTAAAAAGAAATAATTTAAGAAAATGCTTCTATTTTCAAAACAGGCGGAGCGAACTGATTACTGAATGAACCATCATATCCATTTTTACTATGAACCTTACAAGGAACATTTTGAGTTATTTTGCTACCAATAAAATAGAATTGTTTTGGTATAGTCCAACTTTGTAGTGTTCCATTTGCTATATCATCTGATAAAGAAGCATCAATATTAATTACTGCTTCAAGAGACACCATAGGGCATTCGCCAAAACCAAGTTGAGAACGCATATATATCTCACTATGTGTAATAGATGTATTTGATAAACTTGGAGGAAAATCTCCACTTCTGCAAGACATTAATAGTTGCTGAGATGAACTTGCTTGAGTATAACCAACTTTAACTGTATATGTTAATTTTACTAATTTTGTTCCAGATGGAGGTAAATAAGTAAGTCTTCCACCAAGTTCGCTAAAACTGCCTCGTTGTAATACATCAATAACAGCATTCACATTTTCAAAAGTAAGCGTTTCTCCGCTTTTAGTAATAATTGATTGCCCTGTTGGAATTACGGATATACTTTCTAAACAAACCCCACTACTACCACTAGAAGGTGTTGTCCAAGTATTAACATTTCCAGCACCTCCACTTGTAAGAACTTGTCCGCTTGAACCAGCACCACTTGGTAATATAATTTGTGAAATATTATTTTGTGATACGCCACTTGTTAAAACATTTAATCCGACAAGTAAGGCATTTGTTGGATATGAAACCAACCCAGCACAATTATTTATAATTACTTGTTGAGGAAGACTTTGAAGTAATGAGAGAGTTGCCCCAGCAAAATTACAATTTATAAAATAACAGACACTATTAAAATCAATTGCTACATTTATAGATTTATCACTTGCGAATTCACAATTCACAAAAGACATATAACTTGGTAATGTTGGTTTTGTTATAAAAACATTATCGTTAAATGTTGTATCAGTATAAACAGAACGACTTGAACCAGCAACAAAAACACCATCAAATGATAAATATCTCATTCTAATTCTATCAGCATCATTATCGGTATTAACTTGAAAAGCAAATTCTACAATAGGAGGAGTTGATGCTTGACCGATTAATGCTATATTTTGCTTATTTATAGTAAATGGCGTTGAACCTCCAAAACTACCTTGTGATATATTTACAACGGTTGCTTGATTAGTAATTGAATTAATAACATCTTGAAAACTATCACGATTATTAACTATATATTTTGTATAATTCGGCATAAAAACGCTATTTGCTTCTGCGAGTTTTTCATTAATATTAGTTTGTAATGTTTGGTCGTTTGTAAATCGTGTGTTTTCTTCTGCTAAAAGATTATTTTGAATTGTCGTTAATTCTTCACTTTTATTATTTATAATTGTTTCCAAAGAATCAACTTGTTGTATTGTAATACTTTGTTCTACGCCAATATAATTAGAATTAATAGGCATTTAATATTAACAAATATAATTAAATTATTAATATTAAAATTAAAATTATTAAAGGTATTTATTCCTTGCTTAAAGCATAAGACATATGAACGTTATCTCCAGTATGTGCTTGTATATGTATTCTTATATATGGGACGCTTATATTTAATCGTGAAACACTAAATAAATAAGTTCCGTTATTATAATTAGTATTTTCAACTCCGTCTGTATAAAAATTAGTTCCGTCTATACTATAATCAAATCTGAAAGCAAAATTGCTCGTTGTGCTGTCACCTATAACTTGTATAGTATTATAACGGTCTTTACCAGTTCCTAAATTAATAGTAGAACTAACAGTTCCAGCAGTAACCGTTTCATTATTATATAAAACCGCAGTTGTAACTGCTTTATTAATTCCAGTATCAATATTATCTAAAACGGTATCCATAATTGTTAAAGTATTTGAAATTGTTGTAAGAATATTATTGCCGTTAGTTTGAAGGGATGCCTTTGACATTCCTGAATTATTTACAGCATCAGGGTTCATATCATCTACATATACTCCTAAATCAGAACCAATACTACGAAGAGCATTAAAAGAAGAACCACTCGTTCCGACCATTAATCTCACAGGTATTGCTTCTGTCACATTACTTGTAGGCGTAACACGGACTAAATTATCTGTATTAGTTTTAATATTATCTAATTTAGTGTTTGCTGTCTCTTGAAGTGATTTTGTGGATAATCCACTATTTACAGCAACATCAGGGTTCATATCATCAATATAAACTGATAAATCATTACCAATTGCTCGTAATGGGTTATAAAAGTCACCACTAATTCCAGCAACAAGACGGACAGGGATTGCTTCTGCTACATTACTTGTAGGCGTAACACGGACTAAATTATCTGTATTAGTTTTAATATTATCTAATTTAGTGTTTGCTGTCTCTTGAAGTGATTTTGTGGATAATCCGCTATTTACAGCAACATCAGGATTCATATCATCTACATATACGGAAAGGTCATTTCCAATTGCTCGTAATGGGTTATAAAACTCACCAGCAATTCCAGCAACAAGACGGACTGGTATTGCTTCTGCTACATTTTCAGTTGTTGATACACGAGTTGTATTTACAGAAATACTATCTAAAACACCCTTAACAGCAAGTTGTGTTGTTTGAAGAGAAAAATCACCTGTAACCGTAAGAACATCATCTATTGAAGTATTAACATCAATATTACTCGTCGCTTGTTTATGTGCTGTAAAAACAATATCAATATTTTCCATAGCATCAGGTGCTGGATTTTCAACACGAAATTGAAAATAGCGTGAAGGAATTAATAAATTACCAGTGCTACGAAGTTCATTATTTAAAGTAATTGTATCATATAGTTTAAAATCAGTATCAGGACTATTGCTAAAATAGACAGTTAAATTACATATCAAAAGCGAAGGGTGTGTATAAAATCCTGAATATGAGAGTGAATTAAATCTTAGTAGGTCTGTCGGTTGACTAATAAATGTTATACCTCCATTTACTGCTGTTTTCAATTGTAATGAAGATATTGACGACATTTTATATTATATAATATTAATATATAAAATAATTAATATTATTGTTTTTATTCATTAGGGTCTTTTATCATTACTACCATAGTTGATATACCTTTAATTCTTAAAGGAGTTCCGTCATCTCTTATCAAGCGGACACGCAACTCACGCAAATCAACTGGAAAAGCATTTAAAAAATCAATCCATAATAAATTAGTTGCTTGATAAACTATCTGTTGTTTTTCGTTATATGATTGTGGAACAACTGCTAATAGGTTTCTGCGTCCTGATACAGCACCATCATAACTATCTACGGATATATTTAATAATTCTACCAAAAAACTATCAGTAAAAGAGGTAGGGATAAATTGCTGTGAAGCAATAAGGTTTAATTCCAAAACAGCAGGGATTGGAACACTTGATGGATTTCGTTGGTTTTCAAAACCAAGATAATTTGCGAGAGCAATAGATATAAAATCTATAAACTGAACTGTTGCTCTTGTAGAACCGCTTGGAACGCCACCAAGTAATGGAGGACTTTCAGAAGACAAATTACTATAAGAAGGCGGAGTAGTAAATGGACTGGGTGTATATTTTACACCATCAACCTTACAATTATTTTTACCACCTCTAAAAGAAATAAATGGATAAAGTAGATTTTTATCATCACCAGTTCTATCAATAGAAAATAGCACTATTCCAAGAGTTTCTGCTTCTACACTTGATTTATTAAATATTCTATATTCATATTTATTTTCAGTTAATTGTATTGTTAAAGTATCATTATCATTGCTATTTGCGGACTGATAAGCAATAGGAGTATTTGTTGCTGTGATTGTTCCATTATGATAATAAGAATAATTACCCGAAACAGAACTGACTGAAATACCGTGTTTAATTATACCTTCGGCATAATTTGGATTAGTGGTAGGGTCTATTTCAGTTAATCCAATTATAAACCCATTTTGTTCAGGGTCATCATCTAATAAAGTGTTGATACGACAAGAGAAAACACCACCACCATTACAAAATAATTGTTCTAATCCCATATTAACATTATTTAAACTTGTTGATAGTGCTGATATAGAAGACCACGTCGTTTTATTACCTGTTACAATACCCTCAACTCCATTTTTAATCCAAGATGAAGACGAAATTGCGTTGTCGTTGTATGGACTGCGTTTTCCTAAAATAGTAACTCGCCCACTATTATCTAAGGTCACTTTGTATTCATAACCAACACCAGCACCAGCACAAACAATAGTTGCGTTTAGTTTATCAGTAAAATCTTTAAAAAACAAATCAAAATCAGTGTCTTTATAAACTCCGTGAGTTAATCTAATCGTCTTTATACCAGCACTACCGCCAGTAGTAGCAAGTTGAACTCTAATAGTATCATTTGTATCATTTATAGTAAGACCTTCAACCGCCTCCTCGCTGGTTAGACTGGTAAGACATATTTTGCTTTTTGGTTGTATTGTAATGGTGCTGTTAAACACATTTTGAAAAATACCGAGTGGATTATCTGTGGTTAATCTAATAAGTCTCATTTTATATAATATAATAATATAAAATAATCTATTTTTTTTTATAAACTTTTGAAGCAACAGAAGTAGAATGGTTCATTTCTTTTGCGGTCTGTTCGGTCTTGGTCTTTACTTGTTCTAAATCAACATAGTCTTTATTACTGCTTATATACGACTTCCTCAATAGTGAAGGCGTTATTATTTTTCCATCTACATAAGGTTCAAACACATTTACAAATAATTTCCCAAACTCTTTATAATTTATCATATCAGTCATTATGTTATTTGGAATTAAATATTCGGTTGGGTTATGTTTTTTCCATAAAGTCAATACAGATTTCAATTTCTTATTAACTGGTAATATATTTGCTGTGTCGCTTTTGTTTTTCAACAACGAACCGCCTATGCTAAAATAGGGACTTGCTCCTTCAACTAAATATGAATTATTTTGCTTTTCTTCATTTGTGAGTTTTTTATATTGTGCTGGTTTAATATATTTTACACCGACATAAGTGCTTGTTCTTTGTGGCGGTATTTCTGTATAGAGTGAAATAATAACATATTTTTTTAGAGTTAGAAGTTGAGTTGGGGAGAGATTTACACTTTTCCCATTTATTTTTTCAGATTTAATAAGTTGTTTATATTTATTAGCAATATCCATAACATCTTTCCATTCCAACCAATTCTTCTCATCTTTATCGCTCTTACCGCCGTCAGCAATTTTTGCCTCATACACTTCTTTTGTCCCAGCAAGTAATTTTACATAGTTATGATACGATGTTTCTCGTGTTGTTGGTTTTTTTGAAATAGGGACAACACCTTTCTCGGGATATAAAGCAACAAGAATACTTTTAATATAATTTGCTTTTGTAGAATTAGTTTGTTGAAGCAAGAAGTCTTTAACTTGGTCGTATTTATTTATCAAAAATTTATTATCAACATAATCTTTTTTTGTAATCGTTTTTGCTAAACTTTCCAATTTAGTTCGGTATATTTTTAGGGTGTTCTCTTTCAACTGCCTTTCTTTAATTAGCGTGTTAATTAGAGCGTCCATCTTTATATATATACCCAATATTATATATTTGGGTATTTCCCTAAATAGTTTCAATTTTATTATATTAAATAAATAATTAATATTTAATATTATCCACTCCATAAATATTTTATAGCGTAATAATTTGCCGTATTCTTATCTCTCCAAGTTAATTCACCTTGTTTATTTTTTATTGCTCTTGCCCGTAATAAATATGATTTTTGTCTGTCTTTATCATTATGGTCTAAATTAGAATATAATTTTAACGGGGTTGTATCCTTGTAATGGTGATAATTTTTATCGCCAAAGTGAATAAGTGTTTTTTTTCCATCTTTCATAACATAAACACTATACTTCTTATTTTTACTCTTACTCTTAAAGATTTTATATAATTTTTCAGTTTCCATTTTATAATGTTGAGAGAAATTAAGATAAATCAATTACATCAATATTTACTTTTTCGTTTTCAATAACTTCAAGATGAGGTGCTTTATTTTTTAATACAAGCATTTGTAGTTCTCTAACATCGTGTAGCATCTCAAACAACTCAATATGTAAATTATGAAGTTGCTCTGCTACTTCTTCAATCATATCTTCTATAACTTCTTCTTCAAGATTTACAACTACTCCTTTTTTTGCTTGAACCATTTTTATTTACAGAGAGAAAAGAATAAATAAATAAAAATATATATTTATATATATAAATATGTGGGATAAATTATCAGTTAAATTACTTCGTGATATTGCTACAAAATACAAGGCACTTCATAGTTTAGGCAATATATCAAAACAAAAGAAATCAGTTCTACTTGAAACCCTAAAAAAGGTTATGGAGTTCAGAGGTAATGTTTTATTTACAAAGGCAGAACACGGCAATAAAAAAGTTGCGTCAGTAGAAGAAGATGAACCAAAAGCAAAAGAACCCACGCCAAAAGCAAAAAAACCCACTCCAAAAGCAAAAGAACCCACGCCAAAAGCAAAAAAACCTACGCCAAAAGCAAAAGAACCAACACCCAAACTACAAGAAACGAATATGTTGTTTGGGAACAACTATATTGATGAAGATTTTTATTATAGTGGAACAAGTCTTAATGCTTATAAAGTTATAGTTAGAAGAGGAAACTTTGAAAAAGATAGAGTATTGTTAGTTGGAAAATATGCTCGTGGTAGAATAGTAGATGAACTTGACGAACCCAAAGATGTTCCAAGTAATATGGTATTTTACACCACCAGTGCCGATGGGAAACCGTCGGAATATTTGATGCCCGCATCAGTATTGAATGAATATTTGAAAGATGACCCTTTTAGACAAAGCGAATACGAAGAACAAGCAAAATTAGACACAAAAAAAGCAGAGGAAGAACAAGCAAAGACAAAAGCAAGATTAAAAAAAAAAGGGTATTTATAAAAAAACTATTTTAATTTTTATTTATTTTTGTATTTTCTCTCCACATAAATATTTTTAATCTAATCTCTTGTCTTCAAAATCTCAAATAAAGTGCCTTCGGTTATATTTTTTTCCTTCATAATATATTCTATATTTTTATTAATATATTCCCATTGATTAATATTATAAACAATACCATCACCATTATCATCAATCATACGAGGGCATTCATTAATTCGTTTATACATACGAATATTGAGAACTTGTTGAACTTCGGCAACACGACGAGTAATAACTTTTTTAAATGTGTGTGTCGTTTTCTTCGCTTGTAGCGTGTTAATACATACATTCGTCATTTGGTGTTGTTTCAACGCACCACTAACATTTATAATGAAACGATTACACTTAGGACAATTGATATAATCCTCATTATTGATTTTATCTTCAAGAGGTATTTTGGTATATTTACGCTGTTGGTGATTTCGCTGACGCTGAACTCGTCGCTCAATCGTATTAAATACTGGGTTTGTTCTGAGTTGTGATTGAAGATTTTTAATAGTCATCAATCCTTCCGCCAGTTCTTTATATTCACCATCACGCAGATTATATTTTTCGGTAATTTCCTCCACACGCTCCATCAAAGTAACAAGCAAATTATCAAATACATTTTGAGGATTACCTCGTGCTTCGTTATTGGTCGCCATATTGTGGTTCTTACTTTGTAATATGGTTCTGTTTTAAAAACATTTTCCAAATCAATTTTTTTTTAAAATCGGTAAAAATTAAAAAAAAACTATTCTATTTATTTACTATTTTCTCTCCATATAAAATTATTCTAATCTCTATTTCAAAAGAGCATTCAAATAATCCAAAACGTGAGTTTCACAATTTCCCAAATTAACAACTTTTAATAAATCAATACCATCAAATCCTTCCAAGACAACTAATTTCCAACTACCCATTTTTGTTTTTTTAAACATCATTCGGTGTTCGTAATCAACAATAGCGTTTCTTGATGTGTATATATTTAATTGTTTATATTTTCCATCGCCTTTAACGTCGTGTATTTTCCAACCATTTTTATAATATCCGTAAGCAGTTTCAACACCTTTTTTTGTTTCGTATTCAACATCATTTACAAATAAAGGGTGTGATGGTTTTTCGTTCAAAAGGCGTTCAAACGCATCGCTCAACTCATTTGGTGAGGGTATAATTTTCTTTTCCAACATCTCTTTTAAGTGTGGGTTTTTTTCAACTAATGCTTCAATAGGCACATCATTAAACTTTACCTTAAATTGATTAAAAGCATCAATCATCAGTTTCATTTGTTCTTCTTTTGATAGGGTTTTTATTTGCGACCTAATACGCATAACTTCTCGGTCATCAATCTTTTCAATAATTGGGATTTGCGAAGACGCCATTTTG
>Ga0222713_10007300_pt1 | contig 10382 bp, 9 predicted proteins | sample C33_649DmetaG_FD_165061 | JGI IMG/M metagenome (GOLD analysis project Ga0222713, IMG submission 165061) | Estuarine water microbial communities from San Francisco Bay, California, United States - C33_649D | ecosystem: Environmental > Aquatic > Marine > Unclassified | place: USA: California... | reverse complement strand
CTTTTGGTCGAGGTTAAATTGATTAAATAGTTTATTTGTATATAGCAACTTTGCATTCAACAAATTAACTTCGTTAAGTTGATCACGGAGATATTGAACCGTTTCCATTGCTTCGTTCAATTCAGCTTGAAGATTTTCGTCAACCTTTTCATCTTCAATCTTTTCGTCAACTTTTTCTTCTTCCTTGTCTTCTTCTTTTTCTTCATTGACGATTGATTCATCAACTTCTTCTTCTTCTTCTTCTTCACCTTCGGTGATTTCTTCTTCATTCAAAGAATCAAGAAGTTCTTGTAAATCAACGATTTCATCTTCACTTTCACCTTCTGCTACTGGAGCAGGTGCTGGTGCTTGTGCAGTTGGGTCTACAGGAGCTGGTGCTGGTGCTGGTGCAACTGGTGCTGCGTCAACTGGAGCAGGTGCTACTGGAGCAGGTGCTGGTGCAGCTGCATCAACTGGAGCTGGTGCAACTGGAACATTTGGATCAACTTGGCCTGCTTCATCCAATTCACCTTCTAGTTCAGCTAAAATTTCATTCAATTCTTCATCAGTAATTTCAACTGAATCATTTTCTTCTGAAATAGTAGTTTCATCCATTGTAGATTCATCTGCAACGGTTGATTCTTCTGCGATTTCGTTTTTTAGTTTTTCTGCTAACATAGCTTCTAACTTTGGTTGGAATGCTTCTTCCAATGCTGCTTTTGCATTTGCAAGTGCTGTAGCACGTACAGCCTTAGCGTCAGCAATAGCTTCTTTTAATAGATTTGACATATTATTTTCCTTATTTGTGTGAAGTTATTGAGGATATGAACTTCAATGAAGATTAATTAATTATATGTTGCGACAAAGGAAATGTCGTATTACTATTAAATAAATATAAATAAAAAATTGAAAGTATAAAAAATTATTGATATTTATAGTATTATGCCATACAAAATCAAAGGTAAATGTATCTACAACAAAGACACTGGTAGAAAATTAGGATGTACTGACGGTGATGTACAAAGATATTTACGAGCATTATATGCAAATGTACCAGATGCAAAAAAGAATGAAATACGAACAAAATTGACAGAAATATTTCGTAGATCATTCGCAAAACCAATTGTTGAAACTGCCGAATTAAATAAAAAGAATGTTAAATTCAGAGATGAATTGAATAAGAATCAAGGTTTAGATTTCAAACCATATGAAGTTGCAAAGATTGCAGAAATTACAGGTCCAGTAAATAATAAAAACGTTGGTTTTGGTATGGAATTAAGTTTTGATAAAGAATTTAATGAAAATACAATTAAGTTTGTTATTAAAAAATTAACAAACGAAGAAGACGATACAAAAAATTCTTTTAAATATGGTGTGTGGTATACTGAATATCAAAACGAAGAAGACTTTGATAAACCATCCGCTGAAATTCGTTACAAATTATCTGATCCAATTCCAAATGATACTGGAGAAGGTGAAATAAAAAATAAATTATATAGTTTTATAAAGAATGCAATTAAAATCAACAACTAATTATGACGCATTTAAAATCATTTATCAAAAAAGAAAGTGAAGAAAAAGAATATAGTATTGATGACTTTGATCATCCTAATGGTTGGGATTGGAAAGAAGTAGATATGTTATATGGTATGGGATTTGAACCAGAAGGCGATGCTAGAGTAGTTTTAAAAATAAAAAATCCAGACCGAATGGATGACATTACTTATAAAATTTATAAAAATAATGACGGTTACGTTTTATTAATAAATGATACAAAACATTTATTTAAAACATTCAATGATATGTTAAATAAAATAGATGAACTTGGTTCTGTAGAAGTTTAAAAAAATAAACCCCACTGTAAAAAGTGGGGTTTTTAGTTTATATATTGTTTACTCAGTTACTTTTAATTTCAAAATATTTCTCCAAGATATTTCCCATATCTTCATATAAACTTACCATTTCATTGTTTTGTTGTTGACATTTTGCAGCAGTTTTCTTAAACGCTTCAGACATCTTCTTCAATTCTTTGAAATGACGAACAGCAGTATTTTCTTGCATCCAATCTCCACATTCATTTAATGCATACGTTTCTGCATATTGAGAGATTTTATCAATGTTTTCTGCTACCTTCATCAATTGATGATATTCATAAAGAATCTTACCATATTCATTATAATTATTTACCAATTCGTAAAGAGCTTTCTTTTCTTCTTTAGTAAGAGTCTTTACTGGTGCAGGTGTTTCACTAACAGCTTGTGGTTGTTGTGATACTTGTTGAGGTTGTTGTTTAATCCCCAATGTTTCTGCTATTTCGCTTAATTTAATCATATGATATAAATATTATCTTAATTTGAAATTATTCTTTTTTCCTTCTTTAAACATATCTCCAGGACCTTTTTTAACTGGACTTGTTTTCTTATCAACAGGAAGATCACCGAGAATATCTTTTCCTTGGAATGCTACATCAATTTTCTTATTGAGTTTAATTCCTTTAACGTTTTTATTAACAATTAAATTTGCTAATTGAAGAAGTTCTTTATATAGATTTTTTAATTGAACAGTATCTCCTTTAGCTACATCAATTGATTTAGCCATTGTACCTAAATCAACTAACTTTGATAAAAAGAATTTTGCTCTGGATAATTCTTCCGTACTTAAATTAGACTTATTTTCTACTTCTTTAATTTGTGGAGGAACTGCACCAGCAGGAGCAGCACCACCTGGTGCTTGTGGTTTTCTTACACCAAACATTTGTCTTAATTCAAACGTTGCACCAATAATAGATGGCATTACAGCAGAAATTTGTTTTGCTAAATCGCTATATTGTTTAATATCTTCATTTACTTGTTGTAATAAAGCAGATGGATCTCCAATTTGTTTTCTAAAATTGGCAGAATTAGTGTTCAAAATATTATTGAGTGTTTTTAAGAATACTCTTAATTGTAACATTGGTGCTTTATCTCCAACTACACCAGTTGCTTTTGCATCAACAAGACTTTGAATTCTTGCAGCCAAATCACTAGCAAATAGTGGACTACTCTTAATTCCATTGATATGTTTAACCAATGAAGGTTTAACTTGTCCTTGATCTTGTGGTTGTTGTTCAGGAGCAGCTTGTTGTGGAGCTTCAGTAGGGGTTACATTTTGATTTATATAGTCAAGAACATTTTTGAATCTTGTTCCTTGACTTTGCATAAATGCAACAACATTTTCTGGCTTTTGATTGAACATTTTACCTAAATCAGCCAAAAATTCATTATATGCTTTTTGTTGTTCTGCATTTAATGCTTCATCAAGTGTTTCTTCGACTCCTTCGTTCCACTTTTCTTCTAAGTTTTCGTTTAACGATTTCTTTAAAACATAAGTATTGTTGTATGATTTGACGAACATACTTTCTTTATTTTCTCTAAATAAAGCCTTTGGTCTACCTAATGTATCTTTTGGACCAGTATATCCTCTAGATTTATAATATTGTGCTTGACGATCTGCATCAAATGCAACTCTATCTGCACGGGTATCACCAGTTGGTTTCCATGATGCTGCTGGAGTAGCAGGAGCAGTAGGATTATCTTGACCTGTTACTGCAGGTTGTTCTGGTGGCATTGTATTTCCTTTTGGAACTTCGTCCCATCTATTTGGTTCTGGACTAATTGGTTCAATATCATCAGGTGTTCTTGGTGCTGGTGGAGCAGGAACAGCAGCTTTTGTCTTTTTTACTTGAAATGCATTTGGACTAACTTCACCTGCATTATCAATAGCAGTTGATATAGCATTTACCGCTGCACCTCCTAAGCCAGCAAGAGCGCCACCAGCTACACCTTGAGTTAAACCAGACATTACGGCATCACTTGTACGACGACCTTGAATCTTTGCTAAAGCAGCATTACCAATACCGTTTATTGCGGCACCAGCAGCTTGACCTACTACTGGATTTAAACTGTAAGTTGCTGCAGCAACACCTGCACCAAATGATAAAGCAGCTAATAAGAATTTAATTTTACCAGGATTTTCTCTTATACCTTGAATGATTTTATCTTTAAGAGACTTCGGGACATTAGGAGTTTTTATTACGATGTCTTCGGCTGTTTTTTGATCAGGAGCAGGATTTGGATCAGTCTTAGCCTTATTATCTAAATCTTCAATGTCATCAACAATTTTCTTTTTTAATCCTTCAGTACCAGGATTTGATGCGCCACCAGAAGATTGTTTTGCTTTTTCAAATTTTTGTTTGAAACCTTTTAGTAATGATTCAACTCCTGCATCTTTACTATCTGCGGTTTGTGTACCAAATCCAGAAAGATTCTTTATTCCTTGTCCTGCACGAACTGCACCAGCTTTAACACGGTCAAAGAAACCTTCGTCCATGCTTTCAAGTAACATTTGTTCATTTTGATGGAAATAAATACCAGTATTTACACCCATATCATAACATTCTTTTAAGAATGATTTTGTACCTGAATCAAGACTTCTAAATTCTTTAGATTCAAAAAGAATGTCGTATTCTAATTCAGCCTTTAATTTAATATTTTCAATAAGAATGTCGTTCATATTATTTAATTTCTCCTAAAATGTCTCTGATTAAGTTTTCAACTTTTTCCCATTTGTTTGTTAATGGGTTTTTTACAACTCCTTCTTGTAAAGATTGTTCTCCAGATGGAAACATAAATGCACCTTTAGTCGATGGATTGCTTACAAAGTCAAATGCAATCAATTCAAAATCATCTTGAACTTCATCAGTACCTTCGTGTACATTCTTTTTTACACTTCCCATTCCTCTGGAACTAATACCTAATTTGATACCACAATTAAGTAATTCTTTTAAAATATTACCACTTGGAGTAGTTAGAATTTCTACTTCTCCCATTAAATCATTACCATTCCAGTACATTCTTTTAACGTTATGACTTACATTCTTTAAGTTGACAACGCTACTATCTGGATGATCTAATTCGCCTAAAGCTCTACGTTCTTTGATAAAATTTTCATCATATTTTTGAGCTTCTCTCATTAAAATTTCTTTACCATAAACTCTACCGTTTTGGTTTTTAGCTTCGGCTCTTTGTAATACACCTTGTACTACTAAAGGTCCACCTTTGGACATTGCTTCATTGAGAACGTTTTTGTCTACGTCAAATGTTATACAATCTACTAATAATTGTTTATTCATATTATTTATACTCCTTTTGTTGCAGTGTTTGTTGGAACAGCAGGTGCAACAGGTGTTGCAGGAGCTTGTTGTTGTTTCTTTCTTGCCGATGGTGTAACAACTGCGTTACCTAAAATCTTAATTTGGTATGGTGCTTTTACAAAGTATTCACTTTCTTTTTGTTTACCTTGTTCTCTTCCTTTTACTATGATAACATATTTTTCATAATAAAAGTCAATGCTTACACCAGAAACATTAACTATATAGTCTTTTTCTGGTTGACCGTATCCTTTTGATGCTCTTAATTGGACTTGTTTGTTTCCAATTTTACTTAAAATCTTATTTTGAAATTCACTCTTGTTTTGTAAAGTAGATTGTGATACTCTAGTTTCAAAATCAGTTAATTCTGGCTTAACATCATATAAATTTGGGTCACCTTGACCTTGTTCTCCACTTTGTTGTGGTTGTGCGTTTGGATCTGCGGCTTCATTTACTGGTTTTGCAAGAGTATAACCAAGTGCAGTAGCTACATCTGGTCTACCTTTTTTATTTTTTGATACCCATGTTGGTACTCTTGGAACACCGGCCGATCCTTCTCCACTACCTGCAGCAGCAGAAGTAGTGATTTCATCTACTACTTGTTTAATTAATTCTTTAATCTTTTGTTTAAAAGATTCATCTGACTTGATAATTTCTTTAGATTCTTCCATATTAAAGTTGATTTTTGATTTCTTTTATCAATTCATATGATAATAATAAAACCATTACTTGATTATCTTTAACGAGATTAAATTTTTTAACATTATCGAGTTGTTTTACAGTTTCATTAATTTTAATTTTAACAACATCATCAGAAACTTTAGATGTTAATTCTGACAATTGTTTCTTAACATTTGTTACTTCATTATCAATTAACTTCTTTAATGAATTTGTATTGCTGATACTATTAATATACTCTTTTAATAAATTCTTTTGATTAGAATCTAAATCTTTATATTTTTCATTTAAAGACTCAACTAATAATTTATAACTTAAAAGACGAACTTCTTCATTTTGTTGTTTATAAACACTAATTAATTCGTCTTCAGTTTCTTTATTTACTTTTTTAATACCGCACAAATTTTCAACAATACTAGTTCTAGAAGAAACAATTTCCTTTACATCAAACTTGGAATTTTTGTTAACATGATTTTCAAAAATTTTATATATTGATGCCAATACTTTATAATTCTTAATACTGGATTTGAATAAATCGTTGATAGGATAAATGTCTTTAATTTCTTTGATTAAATTATATTTTTCTGAAGCTAAAGATTTTTGATTGAGTTTATCTCTTTGTTTTAATACAATTTCAATGTATTTTTCTGCTTGAGTTTCATCTTTTGCAACTTCATTGACAAGAAAGTTGTAAAGTTGTAGTTCTTTGCCTAATTCTTTGTTTTCTGCGAAATATTTAAACAGAATATTTTTGGCAAAAGATTCGTCTTTACCAGATAAAATGTCGGATGTCACTTGACGAGTGAGCAATTCAAACAATATTCCTGTGTTTCTAAACTTTGAATGCTTAGCTTTGTGCATATAATTTAATCTTCGTTATTTTATAAATATAGTAAATTTATAGTAAAAATCATTTTTAATATACTATTTACATGGATTATTCAATAATATTTTTTTCGTCTAACATTGATAGACTTTTTGTTTCGTTTAATAGTTCTGTTTTGATTTGATTTGTTGTTTTTAAAAAGTCATTTAAACCTTCTAAACTCAATGGAGATTTGGTCTTAGATCCTTGTCTTAACGGATCTGTTTGTGATTGTGATACATTTTCTTTGTTTCCTAGTGGATCATAACCGAATGTATTGTCTTTTCTCTTTTTATGAGAACCTTTTTGTGATGGTCTTTTGTATGATCTTAGTGATTTTTCAGTTAATGCAGGAGTTTCACCTCCACCTTCTCCACCGGCGGGTTCTCCACCTGCTTCACTTCCAGCTTCTGGGGTTGCACCAGCTTCTCCACCAGCTTCTCCGCCGGCGTCAGCGCCCATATCACCACCACCACCAGTTTCTCCGCCAGAACCATCTTCTGGTTTGATTTTATTGAATGGTTTAGCCGGATCAATGCCTTCATCTTCAATTTGTTTGAATCTGTAAGATTGTTTTGCATCTTCTACCAAGTCATTCTTTTGGATATCAACATCTTCTTCAGAAATCTTGAATACATTTTCATATATCCATTTCTTACTAAACAATTTGGTTTCCATCATATCTTTGGAAAGATTTACTTTATCTTGCCAAATAGCAATCTTTTCTTTTTCAAAAATTACAGACGGATTAGTCAATTCCAATGTAAAATCAACCAATGATGCATCTTTATATCCTTGAGCATACAAATGTACCATTGCAATTTTGTTCAATTCACTAATTAAAATTCTTTGTACTCTATTTACCGTTTTGGCAAATCTTACATCTTCACTTGCAAGTGTTGCTTTACCACTCAAATCTTCTTCATAACCCAAAAATGCCTTGGGAATCTTTAATGCAGCTAACATCTTGTTACGAAGATATTCAATATCATCAATGCCATTGAATTCCATACCACTCAATGGTTCAATACTAGTACCACTATCACTACCACGAACTGGTAAATAGAAGTCTTCTACCATGTTTTGAAGATTAAAACGAAGATTGTAGTCGCCGGTTCTTTCATCAATATATGGGACTTTCTTCATCTTATCCATCAATCTTTGCATATATTGGTCAACTTCTGCTGGAGGAATATTACCAACGTCAACCTTGAAAATTCTCTTTTCTGGAGCACGCATTACACGATGAATTAACATTGCGTCTTCCATCAATGATAATTGTTTCCATACTCTTCTACCACCTTCAATAATACTCTTACCATATGGAATAAAATTACTATCACTCAACATTCTAAAATGAGCAACTTGATAGTTTTCCAATTCTTCTAATCTACCACCTTCTGGTAAATTGATTTGGAACTTAACATAGTTCTTGTTTGTTAAATCACTATTTTCTACACGGGTAACATTGTATGCACTAATAGGTTCTACCATGTATACACCATATTCTGGACTAATATACATTTTTAAATAGAAATCCCCATACTTTACAAGATTTCTAGTCCAACTCCACATATTAAATTCAATATTAAGAATATCATAAAACAAATTATAAAGAATCTGTTTAATGTTATCATTACTTGAATGAATAATAAGAATTTCACCCAATTCATTCTTAGTTACACTTTCATCTGCGTAAATATCCAATGCAGAACTAATAATTGGGTCCATGTCCATTGTATCATAATCACGGAATAATTCAATACGAGCAGCTTGATAACTTAATGTAAAGTCTCTGCTATATTGATTATATGAAGATGTTCTAATTCTATTAAAACGATCTCTAAGTGTATTACGGTCTGTAGCATACATTACTTCATCTGTATCTACCACCTTTAACTTCTTACCACCAATATTACGAATTACCGCATCAGTGGAAAAAAGTCTCTTTAACTTTGAATATAAAGATCTTTGTTTTAATATTTGAAATTCTTCGTTTGCCATAGTTTTATATATATAAATATGTTACAATAACCAAGTTAGGTTTTCTTTTTTATCTGTAGTTTTTCCTGTTGTCATTTGCCATGCTTCTTGACTACTCACTGATTGAGCTTTATAAATATTTTGAGATCCTCCAATTCTGGTAATCCCACCCAACATTGATCTATTTAAATCCATACTTTGTTGTCTTAGTTTTAATGCAGTGTCTCTAACCCATAAACCAATACTCATTGCCATTACCAAATCGTCATTATAACCTTTCATTGCAGCTACTTTATTACCATCCCAAATGAATACGGATAATTCATCCAAAAATCTAAGTGATCTAACTTCTACAGATCTTTCTCTAAAATAAGTTTCTAACTTTGAAATTAATAATGGTCTAGTCTTTTGACTATTAGTAAAACCAGGAATCATCTTCTTTTCATCTCGGTTAACTTTATTAGTCAATTGTCTTTCGACATCAACATATTGTAGGTCTGCACTACTATAGAACGTATTTGGATATTGTCTATCTATTATTTGTTGTAAAACTGCCCATCCAATATTCGCATTTTCAACTATAAGTAAAGCATTATTATATTCTGTAGCTACACTAACCAACATATTACCATAATCTTTAGTGCCAATTTGTCCTTTATATTCAGCAACTTGTGTCAATGATTCTACATCAAGAACTTGAAATGCACTATAATCCGCTCCGTCACCTCTAGCAACATCGGCACTAACTATATAATTTCTACTATAATCAGGATATTCCCATATCCAATAGCCATGATCCATTCCTCTCATTTCTATTGGTTCTTTTACTTTACTTTGTTTGTAAAAATCAATAGTAGCCGCATCAACAATTCCATTACCAGTAGTACTAAAATCACAATCACATTCTTGTGCTGCACCTTTTACACCAGATAATTCTGTTTGTTTATCTCTCCATGTTTGATCTCTTTCTGGATGTAAATTCCAAGGAAGTCTAATAGTATTGAATTTATTTTCCTTAGCCTCTGCTTTTATCCATGTTTGATGAAAGAAATTACCAACACCGTTTGGTGTACTTAACATGATTGCTCTACCACCAGTACTTAATGTATATTGGGCAGACAACCAAATTTCTTCAATGTTATCAATGAATGCTGCTTCGTCAATAATCAACAATGACAATGCAGAAGAACGACCTGATGTACCAGCAGATGATACGGCTTTAATCTGCGAACCGTTTGTCAATCTTAAACTTAATCTATTATCTTCTTGTTCTTTTACTTTTAACCATGAAGGAAGATTATCATTAGCAAATCTAACACGGGTAACAATTTCCTTAGATGTTTCTTGGTTAATACTAATACAAAGAACATTTTTATCTTTATGAAATACCATTAACCACAAACTATATGCTGCGGTTAATGTGCTAATACCCATCTGTCTAGACTTTAATATAATATTAAAATCATGATCGACTAAATCAGTTAAAGTCTTTTCTTGAAATTCATACAAATCAAAGTTTACTGTTCCACGAATAGGATGTTGAATTTTAACATACTTCTTCATGAAATAAATCGGATCTACAAGACATTTCTTGTATTCTTCTTTAATTACTTCTTTAAGTGTTTTAGGCGTACTCATTGATTTAATCTATCCAACACCAATTGTTTTGCTTTTTTCTCAATTTCTGGG
>Ga0222713_10007292_pt1 | contig 10389 bp, 18 predicted proteins | sample C33_649DmetaG_FD_165061 | JGI IMG/M metagenome (GOLD analysis project Ga0222713, IMG submission 165061) | Estuarine water microbial communities from San Francisco Bay, California, United States - C33_649D | ecosystem: Environmental > Aquatic > Marine > Unclassified | place: USA: California... | reverse complement strand
CCAAGGCGGCATGGTCAACGCCCAGCACCTGATGGGCCGCGCTCCTGCGCCGGACGATGGTTACGGGGCGCTACAGGGCGGTGAGTACGTCATCACCAAGGCGGCGGTGGAGAAGTACGGCAAGGCGATGATGGACGCTATCAACAACGGGACATTTAGATGATAAAGTACCTACTACCTCTTGTTCTTGCTGCCTCGGCCTATGCCGAGCCTGCGCTCATCATGTGCCACGACAAGTATGCTCTCTGCGCTGCCAGCCCGACAACGCCAACTAACAAGACGATGGTCATTAATGGCGTGACGTTCCAGCAAGGCACTTCAGTTTGTCCTGTGCTGACAGGAGCGTCAGTTGGCGACCGCAACCTCATTGGCTCTTGCAAACCACCGCCAGGCAAGAACATGGTCTGGTCACTGTTCAGCACTGAGATGAACTACCCCCAGGCTCCATCTTGGGCTGTAGTCAAGGCTACGCCACGCACCTTTGTGACGACTGCTGGCGATGGCGGCATGGCAAACCAGTGGTCATATCCCTGCACCATACGGCCCCAGAAGGTCAACGGCGCTACCTTAGCAGATTGCCTTGGCCCACTGAACGAAAGCCCCTGGAACGGCGCTGTAGTCCCTGTGGGGGCCAGTGTAGTGACTTCTGCGCCTGTTGGGTCTGCCTATTCAGTTGGAGGTAACTTGCCGTGAAAGCCAAGCTGACATTTTTTGTTACGCTGATGGTCAGCCTGACACTATGCGTTGTTGTTATGTCAATGGTAGGAGTATTGATGATTGGCCTGTTTGATGAGAAGGTGGACAACAGCGAAATCTTCAAGCTGATTAGCCCAGCGTTTCAAACCATCGTAGGCGGGTTTATTGGGTTGTTAGCTGGCGTAAAACTATCACATGATGATGAGGAACCGAAATGATTGGACTAGACGCAATTCTTGGTATCGGCGGTAAGCTGATCGACAAGTTGATCCCTGACCCCGCTGCCCAGGATGCCGCGCGGCTGGAGTTGCTCAAGCTGCAACAGAGTGGCGAACTGGCGGCGATGACTGCCCAAACCGAGATCAACAAGGCCGAGGCCAGCAACCCTAGCGTGTTTGTCAGCGGCTGGCGCCCAGCAATTGGCTGGGTCTGCGCCTTGGCGATGGGCTACCAGTACTTGGCTCGACCGCTGATGGTTGCCTTTATGCCTGCTTTGGCCTTTCCCGGCTTGGACGATAACCTCTGGCAGTTGATGATGGGTATGCTGGGCTTGGGCGGTCTGCGAACCTTTGAGAAGACCCAAGGCGTGGCATCAAAGTGACCCCGCATTTCACGCTTGCGGAACTGACGCATACCGACCACCGCAGCCTGGACAACACGCCAAACGCTGGTGAACTGGTGAACTTGCAGCGGCTGGCAGAGTTTCTGGAAAGGGTGAAGACGACCCTAGGCGGCAAGCCAATAATGATTAACAGCGCCTTCAGATCAAAGGCCGTAAATGACGCTGTGGGCAGCAAAGATAGCAGTCACCATAGGCTAGGGTTAGCTGCTGACTTCCGAGTGCCTGGAGTCGCTCCAGACGCCGTGGTGAGGGCGCTGCTGCACTTACCCTATGACCAGATCATCCGCGAATATGACGCCTGGACGCACATTAGCATCACCAACGGCAAGCCCCGGCGTCAGGCTCTAATTATTGACAAGTTAGGCGTGCGGCCCTTTGTTTAGCGTTCGGTACGCCTCAATCGCATCCTTAAGGTCGCCGCGCAACTGCTCAAGCTGGTCTTGCTGCTGCTGCAAGCGCAGGTAGGCTTCCATAGCGAACTTGTCTAGTACGGCTCTATCCCATGTTGCAAAGGTAGGCGTCATGGGTGTGGGCAATCGTCTGGTACAAAAGCTAGGCAGTGCACCGCTGCGTGCTTGCTTTTGGACTTGACCCAGCGGTCAATGTAGGTGTCGGGCATCAAGGTCAATGATCTGTTGATTGCTGATGGTTCTGCGTCTAACATCAGTGCTAGCTGCTTGGCAGTCAGACCATCAGGCGCTTGGGCCAAAGCATCACGGATTTGTTTAGACATCACCACGGGGCATCCTCATAATTCTCGGGATTGAACGGGATTGGCTTGGATGGCAAAGCCGGTGGCAGTTCGGTTGGAAAGGGCCAAATCAATTTGGCAATGTCTGCTAAAGCATTTTGCTCAGATGTTGATAGTTGTTTTGGCGGTGCAAGAAAAGATTGCACCAATGCATTAAATTGTTGCTGGTCAGTCATGTGTTGCGCCTTTCTAGTTTGTATGCCGCCCACGTTGCGCCTTGCTCAAAGGTATCAAGCACTGTGTTTTTTCTGTTTGCTACTTTTTCCCAATCTTCATCCGTCAGACCCTGCCACGGGCGCTGTGCAGCGGGTGGGGTGGTGTAGAGAGGCAGTGGCTCAACGTCAACACTAGTCGGCGCAAAAATGCTTGTTGGTTTTGCCCAGTAAAAACCATTTCGTGGATGGTAAAACGCCACAGGCTCCTGCTCTGGCTGTGCTGCGGGTGGGGCGGCGTAGAGGGGGTATATTGTCCCAGCGATTGCATCTTGCGGCATATCATCAAATGTTAGGATGTCAACGCTTGTACCCCTCTGGACATAGCAGTACGAATGGGCCTCCGGCTCTGGCTGCTCCAGCGCGGCTTTCAGAGAGGTGATGGCTGACTCCACCTCATCTTCAAAGTCGGCAAGAATCCATCCGTGTTTGTTGCAGCGCTCAATGCACTCCAGCGCCTGCTGCGCGGCTTGTCTCAATGTAGTCATTTGTTCTTATCCTTTAATCGCTGTTCAATGGCTCTGGCAAAAGAGTTTCGGGTCATGTGACCCTTGGATGCCGCGCTGATTTCTTCGTCATTCATTGATACCCACTGGTTTTTTGCCTTCTTACCTTCGTCGTAGGCACTGTGATAAACGGCTCTTAAAACATTTGCCCAATCGGCTGCTTTTCGGAGACCTTCCTCATATTCTTCGTTGGTCATTTTTCTTTCCTTATTTCCAAAGCATTGATCTTTTCAACAATCCACTGACAATCTTTTTTCAAAGCCTCAAACAGATGCACAGCGTTAGAGTCAACCCCTTCCGCAGTTTTAAATGAATCTATCAAATTCAAATAGACGTCACGCAGTTTTATGTCAATTGTGAACTGCACTTCATCAAACTCACCAGTGCCCCAAATCGAATGTGAATCAGAAATCGCATCTGAGAACTCACCGAGACAAGAGTCAGATGTATAAACATAGAAATTGAAATGACCATCTTTATCAACACCGTCCATGATTGTCATTGGTTGCTCTTGAAACCTAAATTCAAACCAATTTGGTTTCACTTTTAGGCGCAAAGCCTCGGCCTCAATTCGCTTAAATTCATCATCTTCATTGTTCATTGCATCCCCCAGATAAAGCCAGCAATGCCAGCAATGCCAACCAGGGCAAACAGCACCAGCAACGTGATTGCAATGCCGAACATCAGGCTTGCAAGTTCATAATCGTCGTTGTCGTTCATAGCGTCACCTTTCGAGTTTTGAGTCCCCTATGCGTGTAGCACTGGACAGACCCATCTGCCAACATTTTCCAGCCTGCGTTTTCTCCACAGAGCTTTTGAATCTTTTCCTCTGCCGTATCCACTCTAGCGTCATGCTCAGACGGGCCGTCGAGCAAGTAGGCCGTGGACATGACTAGGGCCACCAAAGCCGCAGCAACCCAGTTCATGGCTTCTTCCCAAACTTCAAAACCTCCAGCCGCTCCCGGTTGGAGCGTAAGGTGCAGTAGCGTTGGTGGATGCGCTCCAGCATGGTCACTCTGCGGTGTTGGGTCTGCTCTTCATCCAGCAACGCCAGCAGGTCGGACTCGCTGTAGTTGGGCAGGTCAGTTTGAAATTTTCGCCAAGTTATCAATTCTCTTCTCCAGTTCGGCGATGTGCGCCACCACCTTGTTGTAGGCCCGTGACGCGCTATTGTGCGTCCGGGTGCGGATCAAAAGTTCGGCCTGGGCTGCTTTGAGCCTAGCCCTGAGTTGTGTGATTCGGTTCACTTTAATGCCTCCAGTGCAATGTCAGAAATGGCGCGTTTGTCATGGAGCGCCGCCCATATCTTTTCGTCAACCGTTTTGTTCGCCACCATAACGTAACACCACACATCGTGCCGCTGGCCGCTGCGGTGCAGGCGCCCGATGGTCTGCTCGTAGAGTTCCAGCGACCAGGGCAGCGACAAGAAGATGATCTTGCTGCCGCCGTGTTGCAGGTTAAGGCCGTGCCCGGCGGACTTAGGATGGGCCAGCAGCAGTTCGACCTTGCCAGCGTTCCAGCGTTCGATGGCGTCTGGCTCGTCCAGCGTCACAGCGCGAGGGTAACGGCGCTTGAGTTCGGCCAACTCCTCGCGGTAGGTGTAGGCGATGATGGTGTTGGCGTGTTGGTTCTCGGCCAGCAGGTCGTCCAGGGCGTCGAACTTGGACGTGTCGAACCAGACGGGCAAGTCGCCGTACACGAACCCAGACGCCATCTGTTGCAGCTTGGCCGTGACCACGCCAGCGTTGACGGCCACCGCCTGGGCGTTGGGGAACTGCGCCACAAACTCCTTCTTCATCTGGTCGTAGGGCTGGCGGTTGACTAGGTCGAACCGCACCGGCACGGTGTGCAGCGGGGGCAGCTTGTCCTTGTACTCGCCCGGCTCCAGCACGAACGTGGCTGGCTTGATCCGCGCCATGACCTGCTCCAGCGCACCTGGGCGCGGCTCCCACTGGTTGAAATCTTTGTTGACCAAGAAGAAGTACTGCTGCTGGAACGCGCCCTTGCTACGGCCCAGCAGCGCCTGATCGACAATCTTGCACTGGCCGAACACGTCCTCTAAACCGTTGCTGGTGAACGAGCCGGTCAGCCCCCAACGGGTACGCACCTCGGTGATGACCTTGTTGAAAGCCTTGAATCTGGCGCCAGAGGGGTTCTTCAGCCGGGTCAGTTCGTCGAACACGACGGCGTCAAAGCCCCATGATCTGTCCCAATGGTCGGCCAGCCATTGCAGGTTGTCGTAGTTGGTCACCACGATCTGGGCGTCTGACCCTTCAATCGCAGCCAGCCGCTGCTTGGGCGTCCCAACCGCCACCGACACTTCGCGGTACTCGGCCCACAGCTTGGCCTCGGTCGGCCAGACGCTGACGGCCACCCGCAGCGGTGCCACCACTAGGAACCGGCCCACAAGGCACTTGCTGATAAGTTCGTCCATAGCCGTCAAGGCGATGGCGGTCTTGCCTGCGCCGACCGGGGCGAGGATCATGGCCCGGTCGTTCTCATACAGGAAGTCAACTGCCTGTTCTTGATATGGTCGTAAGTTCATTTGCGAATAACGGGGGTCGAAACCCCCGTTGTGTTGGTTAAATAATTCCGTAGACCGGCGTGAGTTCTGTAATATGAGCGGCGGTCTGAATAAATTTAGGCAACTCGCTAAACACTTCACTAGCCTCTGCCTCTGTCTTAAATTTCAGTTTGCCTTTTGAGTAATGCTTGAGGTCAAATTGCAGTTGCTTGATTAGTTTGAAGTATTCTGGTTTAGGCATTTTTTGTTGCTCCAGTTTGTATGAGTTAATTTGAATAGCCCAGTATGGTGTACCTAAGTTCATTTGAGTTTCCTTTAGTTTTTACACTGCCACTATTGACAATGTAAAACCATTGTAACACATTTTATTACTGTTGTCAAGCCTTTTTTATAGGGGTTTACCCTAATGTTTTGTCAGCCCACGCATCCACCTGCTCCTTTGTCCACAGTACACAGTACCGCTGGTTCAGCCGCGCCATGTCGGCGGCAAAGACTTTCTGGAGCGCGGACAGCCGACCGCCGAGGGTCTTGACTTCCACGAACCACACCACGCCGCCGGGCAGCACCACGATGCGGTCGGCTGCGCCGCCGTGGCCGCGCCACTTGTAAGCTACACCGCCCAGCGCCTTGACGCGCTTGACTAGGTAGGCTTCGATGTGTTTTTCCATGCACAGAACTTTAACACAGAAAAAAAGTTTGTGCAGCTTTATTTTTATGTGCTATGATGGCATCACCCAATTCCGGGTAACAACGAAAGTAGAGTCCATGAAAAAAGCTATCAAGATGTATGTGTACTTCAGCAAGTACTCATTTGACAAGGTGGGGACGTTTGCCGCTTACAGTTTTCGCACACCAGACACGGCTAACCTGACCTTGGTTTGCGAACAAGACATTGAGTTCGACGTGCCCGAAAAATACGACCCCACTGCCCAGAAGATCGCCGCGCTGCAAGCCCAAAAAGCAAAGGCGCAAGAAGACTTCAACAATTCCGTGTTCCAAATCAACGAACTCATCAGCAAACTGCAAGCCCTGGAGTACAACAGTGAACCACAGTAAGATCGTCGGCGGCTCGACCGCCAAGCGGGTCATGCACTGCCCCGGCAGTGTGGCCCTAGTGGCGCAAATGCCGCCACAGGTTGAGAACAAGTTCATGGCCGATGGGACGGCCCTGCACTCTGCCGTTGACCTGCTGGTGAACGACGGCGACGCCAGCGCCTACAGCTTGCTGGGCAAGACCTTCAACGGCATCGTGTTGGATGAAGACCACTGCGAGAAGTTGAAGACGGCGCTGGCGCTGCTTGACGAGATCGACCCGCTAGAGCAGATGAACTTCAACACGGAACAGCGGGTCGGCTTTGGCGACCTGCTGCCAGGCGTGTTCGGCTCGACCGACCTGATTGGCCGCATTGGCAACCGGGCCATCGTGCTGGACTGGAAGTTCGGCGACGGTGTGGTGGTGACCGCCGAGGAGAACGAGCAGTTGATGTTCTACGCTGCTGCTGCCATGAGGACGCCTGAGTCATCGTGGGCGTTTGAGGGTGCGACTGAGGTGGAGTGCGTCATCATCCAGCCCCCGGCGGTGCGGCGCTGGGTGACCACGCCCGAACGGATTCGGACGTTCGAACGTGATCTGGTGCAGGCCGTCAAGCAGTCGGCCCTGCCTGACGCGCAGTTGTCGGTGGGCGACCACTGCCGGTTCTGCCCGGCCAAGCCCATCTGCCCACAGATGACAGGCGCTGCCGACCGGGCGCTGGCGACCACGCTGGACAACCTCGACAAGAACCTGATTAGCGACTACCTCAAGAACGCCGACCTGCTGGAGACTTGGATCACCAGCCTGCGCGAGTTGGCGTTGTCGATGCTGGAGTCGGGTGCTAGACTGCCAGATTACAAGCTGGTTGCCAAACGGGCAATCAGGCAATGGACTGATGAAGACAAGGCCAAGGTCGCCTTGTTTGCGTTGGGCCTTGAAGAATCTGAAGTGATGGAGACATCCATACTGTCACCGGCCAAGGCTGAGAAGGCGCTCAAAAAGCGCAAGATCGCCCTGCCGACTGACTTAGTGGTCGCCGTCAGTTCGGGTAGTACCCTGGCAAGCGCGGACGACCCGCGCCCCGAGGTGCTTTTGTTGGGCAAGCAATTAGCCCGTTTAAGTAAACTGCAATAAAGGTAAATTATGTCTAATCTTTCAGTGTTCTCCAAAGCTGGTCTGCCAGCTATTAGTACTCTCTCCTCCGCTCTCAAGAGCATCAGCGCAAGCGCAGGCCCGGTGGGTGTCGTTATCCTCAAAATGGATAAGGGCGGTCACTGGGTCTTCGGCGCAGACCAGACCGAGGTCGAGGACGACTCGACCTGGGCCGTCAATCCCTTCTCCTTCGTCCACGGCTATATTGCCTGGGGCGACGGTGAGGTGTTGGGCGAGAAGATGGTCGCGGTGAGCCAGCCGCTGCCCGAGATCGACGATGCACCGCCCGGCGCCAAGAAGGGCTGGGAGCAGCAGATCGGCATGAGCCTCAAGTGCCTGACCGGCGACGATGCTGGCATGGAAGCGCGGTTTACGACCACCTCGGTGGGCGGTAAGCGCGGCGTCCAGACCATCGCCGCTGCGCTGGCCGAGCAGGTCGAGAAGGATCAGACCAAGCCCGTGCCGGTTGTCATGCTCAAGCGGGATCACTACCAGCACAAGTCCTACGGCAAAATCTACACACCTGTGTTTGAGATTGTCGAGTGGATTAGTATGGAAGGTGAGCCAGAGGTTGAGGCTCCGGCTCCTGCCGGTCGCCGTCGTCGCGTAGCGGCAGCGTAAGCCGTTTTCTGATGCCCATTCTCACGAATGGGCATTGGAAAATGATCTGGCTTGATTTTGAAACCCGCTCCACCTGTGACTTAAAAAGTCGCGGCGTCTACAACTACGCGCAAGACCTGACGACCGAGGTGCTGTGTATGTCCTACGCCGTTGATGACGGAGATGTTAAGACTTGGACGACAGGCCCACTACCTGACTTCACCGGCCACCGCATCATGGCCCATAACGCCGCCTTTGAGCGCCTAATTTTTTGGTACGTTTTGCAGGTCAACATCCCGCTGGAGCAGTTCTACTGCACCGCCGCGCAGGCCCGTGCCAACTGTGCGCCAGGGTCGCTGGAGGACGTGGGCCGGTTCATGGGCGCCAGCATGAAGAAGGATCACAGGGGCGCTGCGCTCATCCGCAAGATGTGCGTCCCACCGTTCCAAGAGTCGGCTGAGTTGACTGCCGAGATGACCCGTTATTGTGAGCAAGATGTCCGGGCCATGAGGGCCATCAGTCAGGCCATGCGCCCCTTGTCGGACGAGGAGTTGGCCGACTACCACGTCAACGAGCGCATCAACGACCGAGGCGTCCTGGTCGATGTGCCGCTGTGCCGCGCAGCGGTGTCCTACGCCGCCACAGAGGCCGCTGAGATCGCCGAGATTGTCAAGGAGGTGTCCAAGGGTGAGTTGACTTCTGTGCGGTCGCCTAAACTGCGCCAGTGGGTCTGGGACAGAGTTGGCCCCGAGGCCAGAGCGTTGATGCAGCGGCCCCACGGAGTTGTTTTGAAGTCCCGGCGGGTCGTTGATCGGGACGACAAGGTCAGCATCGACAAGACCGTGAGAGCCAACCTGCTTAACTGTGAAGGAGTACCCCCCGATGTCCAAGAAATCATCCAGTGCGCCGACGACCTTTGGGCGTCATCAGTCGCCAAGTTCGCCCGACTCGCCCAACTGGCCGACGAGGAGGACAGTCGCGTCCGGGGTGCGTTCGTGTTCGCAGGCGGCAGCGCCACTGGCCGGGCCAGCAGCTACGGCGCCCAGGTTCACAACTTTACCCGCAAGTGCGCCAAAGCCCCCGAGGATGTCCGGGCGGCAATGTGCCGGGGTCACGCCATCGTCCCCAGGTTTGGCAAACGAGTTACCGATGTCCTCCGGGGGATGCTACGGCCTGCACTGATACCTGCCAAGGGCCAGCAGTTGGTGGTCGCCGATTGGTCTTCGATTGAGGCTAGGGTTAACCCTTGGTTGTCTGGTACAGGTCAGGCCAAGCTGGACGTGTTTGAGTCGGGCCTCGACCCCTACATCGTCAATGCCGCCGGTACTTTCCAGCGCAGCTACGACGACATCAAGGCCGACTACGACCGCGACGGCGAGTCGGCCCAGCGCCAGATCGGCAAGGTGCAGGAGTTGGCTTGTTTTGCCGCTGAAACCAAAGTCTTGACTAATAACGGAGTTAAGGCTATAACGGAGGTTCAATTAACTGATCTTTTATGGGATGGGCAATCATGGGTGACACATCAGGGGGTAATCAGCAAGGGAGTTCGACCGACTATCAACGTGTGCGGAATAGAGGTAACGCCGGATCATTTAATGAGAACAAACACAACTTGGACGCAGGCGCATCAACTCGTTTCAAGCAAACAGTTGCTGATCCAAGCATTGGAGACAGGTTCGGCCAGCTTACCGTTTTGGGCACAGAAATACGAATTCAAGGCGCTTGCCGTCAGCGGGTTGTACAAGTGCAATGTGATTGTGGCGCTGCGCCGCATAAAGTCTATATCTACAATCTTTTTAAGGGGGCGTCAACCCGATGCCCCATTTGTGCAAAAAAGGCATCCGGCTTTTGGCGAAAGGATTTTTTTAAGTACGCCGATGCCTGCCCTGATGACAACCATCGACGGCGGCTGCTCAACCGATTATCGGCTTGCAAAAACCGATGCCACAACCCAAAAGATAGCGGCTATTCAAACTACGGCGGCAGGGGGATACATTTATTTGAGCCTTGGCGCACGGATAAAGCCGCATTTCTTCGATATGTGCTTACTCTTAATGGTTGGGATCAGCCGCGCTTGGAGTTGGATCGGGTCGATGTCAACAAAGGCTACGAGCCAAATAACTTGCGCTTTATCTCTAAGCAAGAAAACTGCAACAACAAACGATCAGTTCAAGAAATGCAACGATACATCTTTGAACTTGAAGCCCGTGTTCGACATCTTGAACAGCGGCCCCCGCAATAAATTCACGATCCTATCTGATAGTGGCCCGATGATTGTCCACAACTGCGGGTT
>Ga0222713_10007289_pt1 | contig 10390 bp, 16 predicted proteins | sample C33_649DmetaG_FD_165061 | JGI IMG/M metagenome (GOLD analysis project Ga0222713, IMG submission 165061) | Estuarine water microbial communities from San Francisco Bay, California, United States - C33_649D | ecosystem: Environmental > Aquatic > Marine > Unclassified | place: USA: California... | reverse complement strand
GAAGTATCTCACGTTGGAAAGCTCCTGGTCCATGGGTAGCAACATCGTGAAGAAGCTCTTTGTTACTTCCGTAGTATTCGCGCCAGTCTGACTCCACTCGAACTCGCTTTCGTTTTCCTTTAACAGACTTTCTTCGAGCAAATGAGAATAGTTTCTTTCCAATGTATTGGCGTCCTGTGATGGTGTTGGTGATTCTGTAAACAAACCCAATGATGTTGTCAGGAACTTCAGTAAACTCTTTATCTTCATACATCCACATAGTTAAATCCTCAAAAAGACTTAACTATTTATTCTCCAAGCAGAAATGAGAAAGGATGTTTTTTTGCGGTGTCAATGTTCATACCTACATATTTGCCTACTAGATTGCCTATCACATACACAGGAATCACAGCCCAATTTCCTTTCAAAAGCTCATCCAAAGACCAGAACATAGATGCCAATGAAGCCAACCCCATCCACACGCTGTTCAACAACAATTTGGGAATGTTATCTTCATAGGTATATCGAATTTCCAACACCTTTAGGATGTTGAACACAATTTGTGAAAAGAAGATGGCCACCCAAATCATTCTTCATCCTCATCAATGTCATATTCATAATCTTCATCATCTTCCAATTGTTCACCGCAGAAGGGACAATATTCTAACCGATAATGGTCATCATCCATGTCATGTTTAAGCATGAATTCTGCCTCACATGAGGTACATACAATGACTTTATGCATCATATTCTACCTTGAGTTTATCAATATCTTTGCGTTCTGCCATCACATAATAGTAATAGGGTAACCGATGATTGCCAAGTACTTGTATCATCAACCCATTCACATTATTCACCACTAACGTTTGATCCATGTTGGTTGGGGTGAGATGTACAGTAATGGTTTTTTCATCCACAAGTCCCGACCAGTAATCAGGCAATGGGATGATGCCTTCAGATGTCTTGCCACGAACATATACAGCAGCTTCAGGTCCTTCAAGACAAGCATGTTGCAATCTTTTATTTTGTTCAATTGGATGTGGAATATCAAACGCCTTCAAAGCTGCCGTGACGGCAAACGGCGTGACGGCCAAGTTGCCTACAACTGCCAAGTTACCTGTGATGGTGGTGAGCGCTGATGTTACTCCCACGGCAGGTGCGGTTAATGTTATTGCTGTTGTTGCAGCTAAATTCAATGTTGTGGTTGAAGCAATGTTTCCACCTATAATAGTGGGAACAGTCATTGATTTTTCCACCACCATGTCTGGAGCCATCACGGTTTCTGTGGCAATAACATTGGTAGAAATCTTTGTACCTGTTGTAAATGAACCTGAAGGACCACTAATACTTCCAGTTGGAGCTGGCATCTTCAACAATGATAATATAACAGGGGGCACCTCAGGGACTGGAGGTGGTGTAGGCAGTCCTGGAATAGCAGGGATATCTCCTAATGAAGGAAATCCCATACTTGGATTCATCAATGCCTTCACAGAAACAGAAATTTTAGGAGGAAATTCAGGTAGGCTGGGCAAAGAAGGTAACATGCCCATGATATCGGCGGGAGATATCGTAGGTAAATTGATTTTTACATCAGGAAGTTCAACATCATCCATTATCGCCAAATTCATTCTGGCTAAAGCAGCATCTTTCAATGCTTCGGCACTTTCCAATGCTGCAGTAGCTGCAGCTTCAGCTGCGTCCGCGACATCTACAGCCTTGCTAGCGTTATTAAGTGCTGTAGTTGCTGCAGCAATCGCATCTGCACTTGCTCTTTCAGCTTTCAACTTCTGAAGGTTATTTTCAGCTGTTGCTAGCTCCTCAAGGCGTTGTTGCACCACTTTATTGGCATCCGTAATCTTCTTTTTAGAACTTTCTATTTCATCACTAGCTGACGCAACAGCTTTGGACACTAGATCCTGAGATGCGTTTCCAGCTGAAATTTTTGGTAGTTTTGGTAAAGCCATGTTAGCTCCTTAGTACACGGTTCAACTTGCTTTCAATTTTTGTTTTTTCATTGATACCGAAAGCAAATTCACGCTTCTTTCCTTGTTTATATATCAGGAGCATGGGAACAGCTTTTGCGCCTGTGAACTCCTTCACCTCAGGCACTTCATCAATATCCACCTTGTAGAAGGGGACTGACGATGCTTCTGCCAGTTCCCCGACCACAGGCAACATCTGTTGACAAGGCACACACCATGTGGCGTATAAATCCAACACCACAACATCATGTTCTGTGATAGCTTGTTCCAACTCAGCAATGGTGTGTAGACTTTTCATCATGATACTTCACACCCATTGGCTGAACAGGCAGCTTCACCTTGAAGATTGGTCTCATCATTCACTTCTCGAACATCATCCAGATTGATGTTGTGTAGTGTCTGGACAGCTTCCTCATAAGTCACAGCATCAATATCTTCAAATGGTGCTTGAATGTAGGTGTGGTCACTGTAAGGCAGCACAGACAATGCTGTGAAATTGTCACGATTGTCCCACATCCATTGACCCACTTCATCCCATTCACCTGGCTTGATGGTCACAGTTGTGGACACATTGTTCTTGTTAGCACCCTTACGATGTCCTGGCTTCACCCATTCCTTCCAGACCTTGCTCACACGCTTCAACAAATCCAAAGCAGATTCTTGTCGTGTGACAGCTCCTTCAGGTGCCTTTTGTGGCACTTCAATGACAGCTTGAATGTTAGGCTTGAAATATTCGTCGGTCACCAATTCAGGATGATTGGTCACCAGATAGTTGTAGATGCTTTCATTCTTACCTACACGAATTCTACGAATGTAATGTTCATTATGCCAGGCGTGAATACCTGATGAGGTGCCAAGTACCAATGAACTTGTTCCTTCCGGCTTCACTGTAGTACACCGGGCCGCAGGATTGGTCCCAATCAAGGAAGCGACTCTGGCGTTTTCTTCCTTCACTAGATTGGCGGCTTCCTTCAAGTCCAGCTTGAGCACAGAACCTGAAGCGATACCAGTCATACTCACACCAATAAGAGCTTCCTTCTCGGTTGTTCTCTTCCATATGTCTCTCAAATAGTGAAAATCTGTATATGATGCTTGTAGTGTTCCAATGAATGCTGCTGCTTTTGCACGTGCGTTCAAATCATCTTGGTCCACAACATCACCAGCATGGATAGTTGTGAGATTACAGAATTGGAAAGGACGAAGTGAGATTTCAGCACAAGGATTCATACCCCAATCCTTGTCATTGGTGAAGAAGAAGCCAGGTTCACCTGAGCCTGAGGCTTCAATCTTCTTCCAAAGATTCATGAATGTTTCTTCTTCCACCTTGGAACGAACAATCACAGCAGAATTGTTGGCGCGACCACGTTGAGGTGCAGTTTCCCACCAGTTGCCGAACTTACAGGTCAGCATGTCATCATCATCAATGTCAAACAATGAAATCATGGCTGACCGACGAATGCCACCTGCCAACACCGCATCTGCGATATAGCACAGAATGTCATGCACTTCCAATGAAGTAAGATGTTCGCCGTTCTGCTTACGATCCAGAATCTTTTGAACATTGTGGAGACAATCCTTCAAAGGTTCAGGACCAGGTGCCTTGCCGCCTGATGTGATGAGTGCAGCACCCTTGGGACGAATATCACTGAAATCATACACAGGTAGTGCCTTGCCCTTCAAGTAGGCAGACATCATCACCTTGACAGCATCAGCCCACCCTTCAATGCTATCTCCTACAAGATAGCGACGGGACTTCATAGGCTTGTTGATTTCTGGCAACTTCTCCACATGATGTTGTTGCACAGAATACCCCACACCTGTGCCAGACAATAACAGGAACATCACTTCACTGAAGGCATCCACATGGTCAATGGGAAGAAAACAGCAGTTGTACAAACGAGCATTGTTGATGGCAATGGGCTTACCAGCAAATTGCAATGAACGCATTGAAGGAAGAATCTTCTTGTTATACACAAACTTATAGGCACTTTCAATATCCTTCTTTAAAGCAGGATACTTTTCTGTGTGCATCTTTTTGTTTCTGTCAACAAGTTCCTTCCAGTTTTCACGACGACCAAGTTCAGGTACAAACTTGGCATACTTCATGAACACAGTAATATCTGACAAAATCTTTGCTGGGAGTTCCATCTTACTCATCGGTGGGTTCCTGGAGCTGTAGGGCTCGGTGAATGTTAGGTGGGAAATATGTATCAGGCTTCAAAATCTTACCATCATCTCGTCGAACAACTTTACCTTCCACAGTTTTGCTCATGTTCGAGGTGGTGATTTCTTGCCATACAGGACCCATAGGAATTCCTAATGAGTTGCATAGACCGAGAATTACCCAAATCAAATCGCCACAAGCATCTGCTGTTTCTACTATGTCCTGGTTTTCAAATCCTTCTTCTAATTCTTGCATCTCCTCTCGAATAAGATTTAAATACAGGACGGCTTGCTTGTAATTCTCATCGGTGAAACTGGGTCTATCCTTCACTTCTTGACCACAGGCTTCCATAAAAATTCTTACATCATTTTGCATTGTCGTTCTCATAATGTGAAAAGTTATTTATCAATGGGAAAATTTCAGAGATGACCTTGGCACACTCCAAGGCAATCATTCGGTGTTCCTTCTGTGTTGCCTTGTCGGAACGTATATCTATATAGTGAATCCAGCTTCGTAAAGTGCCATTCATATACATACGGGACGTGGTCAATCCCTCAGGAAGAACAGCACGCGCCACTTCCTTGGCAATACCGTTATTGATGGCCCATTCATACGCACGTTTGGCTTGGTCAATCACTGCCTGTTGCTGAATGTCCCACGCAGTTTGTAAGTTCTCGTCACTTGTCTCAATAGAATTCTGACGATTCTTCACATCTTGTAAGCGAGCCTCACGGGTTTCAAACGTCAACTCCTTTACTGGGTCAGCATATCGTTGACTGAATTCCTGAAAGCTGAAACTGCGATGCCGAAGAATCTGTCGAGCAATGTCTCGGGTGGTTTCAATCTCCAAACAAATGTTCACCATCTCGAAAGGACTCCAGTGCTTCCACTTCACAAGATAGCTGATGAGCTTGTCAGATGTTTCTTCATTGTTTTGATTGGCAGGATTGCTGACCCGGGCACAATAGGCCACGAGCTTGGTCAGGTCATGATTCAAATATTTGCCTGCCTCATCCTGGTCAGCATACACCATGCTGTTGCCATGTACATAGGCGGGTGGTTGTGTGAAGCTAATCAATTTCACGTTCATTAACAATTTCTCCATTCTATAAATTTCAGTTTCGCCATAAGTCCTTGAAATGTGTTTTCACGAATAATGTCATGGACTTTTCTTCCGCTTTCAACAAAATCATTGATGTCTTTTTCACGATAGCCACAAGGCCAGATAACCACCTTGTAATCCAGATTGATGTATTTCTCAACAAGTTTACATACCTCAGTATTTCTAGGTTGATTATCAAACACAATGGTGATGAGTTGTTTCGGCAAGTTCAGAGATTCAATTTTGCTGAATCCTGTACCAGCACACGCCAGGCTGTTGTTCAAGAACAGGCTGTCAATGGGACCTTCCACGATTGTGATGGGCTTGGTTTTATCTATGTTATTGATGCCAAAGATGAGCGGAGCATCTTCTTGCATCTTAATCATTATATATCGGAGTGATTCACCTCGAAGACCTCGCATTGTCACTCCCGTGAGTTCACCGGATTCATCATAAAACGGGAGCAACAACCGAGGTTCCTCAGTTCGGATGCTATCATACTGAGGAGCAATCTTCTGAATGTCCTTCACAGAAGGAATGTAATACAATTCTTGATATTTGTCAACAGGAATTTTTCTGGCAGCACAATATTTCACTGCCTCATTATCCATATCACATTTGTCCAGCCGAACAGCCACCTCATCCAACATGGACTTGGGCTTGAATACTGGAGCCTCGAATGTGATGAATTCTTCAGCATCTTTGTGAGCCTTAGGCCCATTTTCACCTTTGCTGTAACGCTCAAACACATATTGTTGATAGGTGTGAGCATCGAAATTCTTCAAGAATGTACCGAAATGTTGACTGGCATCACAATTATGACACTTGTAGTACATATCATTCTTTTGCCGATAGAAATAGCCACGTGCCTTTTTCTTGTTGGTCTTGGAATCTCCGCAAATCACACAGCGACAATTCCACAAGTCTGCCTTCTTCTTGGCAAACATGGGGAGTCGGTGACCAATCATGTTTAGATATTTTGTGTCTATAAAATAGGACATCGTGTATTCCTCCTGTCTTGGAAGATACACGATGGCACCATATTTGTCAAGTTTTATTTGTTAAATAACATCCCCACCATTTCGTGCGCAAAAGCACCCAACACCACACTACCACCCATGATGAGCCACTTCCATCGTTCCAATTCTGTGACTCGCTTTTCCAATTCCAATTGTTGTTCGGTGACGGCTTTGTTTTCTTCTGTGATGCACTTTTTGATTTCTGATGTGCCATAGGTCATGGCGGTCATCAATCGTTGTTCTGTTTCTGTGATGTCATCGGACAACTCACGACTGACTGTGGTGATACGAGAATGTAACTCTTTGATATCACCTTGTATTTCCTGCCGGCGTTTTTCCACCAATGAGAACAACTCCTCGTCTATGTCATCCTGTTTGGATAACCGTTCTTCATGAACAGCCAACATCTTGGCAATGTTGTTAGACACATCACCCATCTTTTCTATGGCGGTATCCAAGCGTGAAAAGAGCGATGTCATTCTGTTGACATCACTCTTTAACACTGCCACTTCTGTTTCCAGATTCATCTATTACTTGGCTTTCTTGACCTTACCGCCATACTTCTTCTTCACCTTCTTCACTTCCTTCTTCACTTCAGCTACAGCTGCCATGGCATCCTTCATGTCAACCTTACCATCATTGTTGACATCTGCCATGTCTTTGGCCTTTTCTGTCATGGCCTTCAAGGTGACTGGAGCATCTTCTTCACGGAAGAAGGTCCAGTAGAATACACCTGCCAATACCACTGCGATTGCTAACCAAATCATAGTTTCTCCTTATTTCTTTTTTGATTTACGACGAAACATCTTGAACTTCATGAGGGGGTCATAGGTGGCAACGCCACCACCTGCCACACTGTTTGCTGCCACTTCTTCTGAGAATTTTTTGAATGTTTTCATATTTTTCTCAATTTCTGAATGATGACACCATCTAATGGGACATCTGTTTCATTTATAGTTTTCGTGATTTGATAATGCTCTGGTAGATAGTTTAAAAACACCAGAAATGTTTTCATCTCCGACCAGTACTCAGGTTCAAACTTCAGGAACACCATGGGAATCAATGCATCAGCAAACACATTATGCAACAATATCAAGTGATTCAAAATCAAGCGTTCACTTAACATCTGATTTTTCTTGTATCGTTTCAACAATCGTTTGATGTACTTGAATCGTTTCAAGTCACTTTCAAATTCCTTCAATGATGTACAAGAAGTGTTGTTGTAGTTCTGTGCTGCGTACAATAAAAATGTGTCCTGCGTCAACTCAATAGTCATAGTTTAGAATGTTAGTGTTGCTGTGCCTCCAATTGGCCACCAGTCATTGTCATACCACACACACAACAATGTGTGACCAGTTTCTGTGAAAGCGGCTGTACAACCTCGCAAACCAGAAGTGATGCTGCTGGTACCACTGGCAGATGTACACATGATGAGCTTCAATTGTCCCACATAGGTACCATCTGCCATGGTTAATGAAAATGTTCCTGCTGTATTACTTATCGTGGTCATGAATGTTGTGGCATTCACGGTGCCAGACCCTGCCAATGTTTGTGCGCTGTTCAAACTTAAGGCCATCAATCCCGAGAACTTGGTGAGCGTGTTGGGAAGATTGGCCAATAATGTAGACATGCTGATTTTCTTATCAGTGCTGGACTGAATCAGATACAACACGTCCGCCGAGTTGACGGACGTGGCTGCGGTCAATTCAGATACTTTGCTATCTGCCATGTGTTATACCGATTAGGCGTCTGGGAACACAGTATCTTCAGCGTCACCCATTGAAGCAGCAGAGCTGTCAGCAATAGCTACAAGTGTTTCATATCGCTTTTGAGTGCTAATGCCATTCACTTGGAACGTCAAATTGGCGGCGCCGCCGCCACCAAGAAGAGCATCTGTTACTGTGATGGTATCATTATCCGCATGGCCTGCACCTGTTTGTACAATTTCAATGGAAGCTGCACCGGCAGGTGACACTGTGATACGGAACAATTGTCCTGTGCCTGAGCCTGATGAGGTACCTGCTACCAGATAAGTACCTGCCTTACGGTCACCGTCAGCGGCACCTACATTGTCAATGGCAGCAATGGCACCGGTCTTTACTGTGCGAACATGATTCCAACCCACTTGTGCTGGTCCATCAGTCACTCCAATTTCTGTGTTGTCCACACCATACACATCAGTAGTCTTGACATCGGTGCTGTCACCGTAGGTGAGGTACATTGGCTTTTCACTGACAGTAAAACCTTGTGTGCCGAACGACACAAAATCAGCGTATGCAGCTGTGTACGTAGCTGCCATACCTGTGTTGGCTGGTGTTACAGTCATTGAAGTGTTGGATGCAATGGCAGTGATGACCCATTCTACAATGGCATTAGCTGTGGCACCGCCGCCAACAAGATTCACAGAAACAAAGTCACCCACAGCTGCTTGTGTAGTGAATAGTGTGCTATTACCGGTAACAGTTCCGTTTGATACTATTGAAAGAGTACCTTGAGCGGTTCTCTTGTCTCGTTTTCCCCATCCTGACATAGTTATTCTCCTGAATTATAGAGTTGTTCGACTTTATTGAAAAATTCTTTTACATTTTCTTTGGGAAGGTCAGCAACGCTTGTGACATTGTATGTGGCAAGCACTTCAACAAAAGCCTTCTCATAGGATTCTGTCATGATGACAGATTCCTTCATGCTCTTGTAATCTTCCCGACCTTTCTTGTTATCACGGCGGCGACGAAGTTCTGTCTTGGCGCGTGATGCCAAACGTTGTTCTGCCTTTGAGACATGACCACCAGCACGTTTCTTGCTCTTCAATGAGCTAGCCATGCTATCTAGCATACCTTCTGGAGTGCGTTTCAAGTCAATATCTTCTTCGGAAATGGGATTGAATTCTTCGAATTTTGTCATGGCAACTCTCTGGCGTAATAGACGGTACATCATTTCATCATTCAGAGTCAAATTCATCAACTTCTGTACGAAGTCATAGAACACTCTGCGTTGGTTCAATGGCAAGAATGCGTCAGATCCAATACCATTAAGTGCCATTTGTAGAAATGGTAGGTATTGTACTGGCATCAAGCCTAACCGAACTAGAGTCTCAATTTGCTTCTCTCTGGTGTCCATGATGTTTTTGGTAAGGTGTTCCTATTATTTATAAGAATACACCATTAACAATTCCATTTACGGAGGGCTTTATTGATGCGTGAATCAGGATCGTTGGCAGTTTTGGCTGAAGTCAGACGCTTTTTCATGCCTCCCATACGAGCACAGAAGGATTTCCGACGTTTGGCAGCCTTGCTTCCAGCCTTCAACTTGGAGGGCTTAGTGGTGACAGCTAGTGATAGTTTGCTGCCAGGATTGGCACGACGATAGGAGGCAATGCCTTTTCTGTTCAGTCCACCTTCAGGATTCTTGCCTTCTTTTCTTTGCCATGCTGGTGCTGCTTCAGCAATGAATTCTTCGAATGTTAACATTATTTTCTCCGACGAGCGAGACGTTTGGTTTCCAAACTACGATACTGAGGCTTCATGCGAACCACAGCACGTTTGATGGAGGCTTGTACAGGTGCACGCTTCAATACAGCTTCAATGCTGGAGCGTTCTGCGGCTGACAAAGTGCTCTTGGAACGTCCACGAAGCAATCTTTTGTACATCACACGACGAGCTGCCAGTTTGGCACGCTTTTCAATTCTTTGTGGAGATGCTGTTCTGCCCAGTGCCATGCTCTTGGCGAGTTTTCTTTTCTGGCGTGAACGAATGGCAGACAACTTCTTCTTGATTCTGCCACCAGGTGTCAATCCCTTTTCCACCAACACGGCTTCATCCATGGTGTCTTGGCCTTCTGCTTCTTCATCGCCAATGTTCACTTTCAGAGTGTTGTCATACTTGGCCAGTGTGTCACACATCATCCAGAACTCCTTCAAGCTTTTCATCTTCACAGGTGGAATGTCTGCATTCTCTTGACCAGGTGTATGATTCAACCATTTGCGTGTGAGTTCTGGACGACCCCATTCATTGTCTTTGCCTAGTTCTTCTGTGACAGGTACACAATTTGGAACCATCTTGCCACCCTTCATCTTCATGCCGGCTTGACGATAGCCATCCCAACAGGGACCTTTCCCTTCATTGGTGCTTCTCCAACCACCACCTTT
>Ga0222713_10007286_pt1 | contig 10392 bp, 4 predicted proteins | sample C33_649DmetaG_FD_165061 | JGI IMG/M metagenome (GOLD analysis project Ga0222713, IMG submission 165061) | Estuarine water microbial communities from San Francisco Bay, California, United States - C33_649D | ecosystem: Environmental > Aquatic > Marine > Unclassified | place: USA: California... | reverse complement strand
TATCAAAAGTTATCGTGTCATAAACATTGTATTTTTGTGACGGATAATTTAAATTGACTTGATAGTAAAAATTAAACAGGTTATTTGGTGCGTATGTGTCAGACACAGACTCCGATTGGGGTCTATTAATCATACGAGTAAACGTACCGGTCTTAGCATTCCAAAATTTACAAGACATATAAAATCTTGTGATGTCAATATATTCCCTTGAATATAACCAATAAATAAAGAACCCATTTGTATCACCAACAAAATCTAAAACATACTTTGGTTTGTTAATATCCACAACCATTCCTTGCATATCGGCAACCATCTTCTCACCTTGGGTTGTCGGAAGAATAATTGTTAGGTAATTCTTTTGTTGCGCCTCTGATGGTGAATCGTAGAAATCTAATTTGAAGAAACTTTTTTTGAAATTATTTCTATAATAATATACCTCGTCGGTTGTAAATCCTTCACTTCTATAATCTAAAATCCACTGACTATTTGATGTTAAACTTCCACCTGAAAAGAAATAAAACTCATAGTTAACATCTGTCCTTACCGTTAAATCATTTACGTTTGTTGATGTATAACCTGAATGAGCAAATCTGATGGTTTCAAAATCAAAACCTTTACCGGCAACTTCAGACATGATTTTTGTCTCAATTTCCCTAATCTCATTTTCAGTATCCAACAAACTCCAATTCAATTGAACAGGAATAAACAGACCTTTGTCTTGGATACCATTTCTACTAATTTGGATTTTATTCACAGTCATCTACGGCGGGTTGTGTTGAAATGTTTAATCCTCCAAGGATGTCTTGATAGTTTGTACCCTCAGGTATCAATCTAAACACATAATCCCTGTAAGGATAATGAGCTCTGTTCAAATAAGGATAGTTTACACCCCTATCTAAATTATCAAACTCACCATATAAATAAGGCTCCCTCCATCTAAACTCTTGGTCTATGGTAGAATAAAACGCATAACTTGGAATGTTCTCAGAATTATTCTGTGGTGCGGTTTCAACGTAATCAGAAAAAACTCTTAAGGTTAATGGAACATGAGGTACATAATAGTAACCCATGGCGTTTGGATTTGGAGTTGATTCTGTTTTAAACACATCTTGGTTGAATTTAATCTTATGAATCAACGGTGAAATAACTCTTTCAACTTGTTCGTAATCGTTCCACTCACAAAAATCACCATCCAATAAATCCCCAACTTTTAAAACTTGATTGTAATAAAATGTTTCAGTCGTTCCACTAGTTTTGGTATAACTATTAACCGGTATGTTCGTAAAAGAATATTGGTTATTATCTGACCACCAAGTACTAACATCTTTAGTTAGATTGAATCCCCAACCTCTTTTGAGTCCTACACCATTAAATGACTTGTTAAAGTATCCGCTATATCCTTTATTAACAACCGATAGGAATATCTCGCCAACAGGACGATTTCTGTTGTCGGTAATCCCACTAAGAATTAAATCTTTTTTTAATGTAACATCGTAAGTATTTGACGATGTTTTCATTGAAACTCTTGTTTGTTGATTTGGCGTAATAGAACTGAACTCTAATTTTTTCTGATTATTGAATGGATTGAGTTCAAAACCGGTTTTGGTTACATCAACTTCGTTCTGTGTAAATAAAACTCTGTTTTTTCTAACATAATATTTTGACTTCGTTTCCAAATTTGATGGGTTAGAAACTCTTTTAAAAGTCCCCATTCTTCCATTAAAGAATGTATTACCAGTGTAACCAGGATTTATAATGTTGAATACAAAATCAGAACTTCCATAATTGTCATTACCCAACGATAATACCTCAAATATTGTATCACCATCATAATCAAAAGACAACTCAACAGATTCAAATGGAGCCAGTCCATGTGACATCAAACACTGAAAAGAAATAATATTAAAACCACCCTCTGAAGATGATGATATTATAAACGGAATACCCTCTTCAGCATTCCACTGAATGGTTTGTCCCGAATAGGTCCCTTGCATTGTAACACTACCATCATTAGTTGATGGGTAGGTCAAATAGTAAGTCCAATTGTAAGTGTATGCACTTTCAGGTGAATAATCAAAGTGATAATCAGTTATTCGTGGTCTGAAAAAATCAAACTCATAATATTGTGGGTAACCTCTCCACACACTACTAACAGATGATTGTTCAGGATTTACATAATATAGATTATTAAGAAATGGAATATATTCTGTGGTACCTGTCAAGGTATTGTCATACAAGTATTGTAACTTGAATGTTGGTCTGAACACCTCACAAGTTTGTCTCTCATCGTCATATAATTGTGACAAGTTTAAAGAGGTGTTTCTCACAAACTGTGTTAACTCCTCTTGTGTTTGACTTAATTCAAGATTTACCTGTTGGTCAATAGAAGGTGCCGATTTAAACTGAAGTCTAGACGGTATAATTGTAAAATCACTCATCACTTAAATACTTTTGTTTAAATTTATCAAGTGCGGTCAAACCTGTTTTTAATCCAAAATAAAAATGGAATGGAGCACCTACTAAAAATTTATTATTCCATTTACCATCATTTGGTGTAATCACACCATTGTTATCTTGCATGTAAATGTAACCTCTTGCTCTTCTATCATCACCCTGAGTATTTGAACCGATAAAGTATGTTGGAGATACCACATTTGTTCTATCTAAAACCTGATACTTTCTTGAGAATATATCGTTTGTTTCTGTACCCCAATTATTTTGTTCACTACCAAATATTGTTGGATTAGTTAGTCTTTGGAATAAATAACTAAATAACGGATTTCTTGGTGGGTTTTGTTCCCATTGATAGAATGGTACCTCCTGAGATTTAATACCGTAACTATATTGAATTGCGGAAGCTGCAGGATTTGGTCTAAAATCAATTTTACCCGGAGTTAAGAAATCTTTGAATTGTAAGTCTTCTGTTGTTGAAGAGAAAAAGATACCCATAACAGGTCCACTGATATTATTTCCTAATAACTGAACCGGGTCATCCGCACCACCATAAGATTCATAAGCATCTGCGGAAAATTTGACAACACCATTTTCAGAGTTAATAGATAAAAGTTGTACTAAATCTCCATCAGCTCTAAATTCTTTTCTTGAAAAAAGAATATTAATAATACTACTATTAAGTGCTAATGGTAATGGTTTTGTCGTTAAAGATAATAATCTAATGAACGCGTTATTTGTTATTCTTGATATAACGAAAAACGTTAAAATATCTGAAGTATCACCGTAACTTGTTGGTGTGAGTTTATTCATAACAAACCCTTTATATGTTGGGTCTAACGAAATTTCAGAATATATGTCACTCTTAGGTCCCAAGTTCATAATTGTTGTTGGGTATAATAAATTCAAATCATTAATCTTACCCGCTGAAGGTGTTTGTCTTTTACCAATAAAACCTTTAGGACTTGATGGGTTATAGGGACTACTTCTCATGTAGAAGTTGTTACTATCGTCATTGAAATAAACAAACTCTTTACAGTACGTTGTTCTAACAGGTCTATTCTGACCATCATAAACAGTTCTTGTTTGAATTGGTGGTGTGTATAATGTTCCGTTTACCCAATTGTTAGTAAATGTTTGAGATAAAACACCTCTACACAACGCATAGAAAAATCTATATCTAACACCATATTCCGTAAATCCAATTAAATCTTTAGATAATGAAACTAAAGGTTTCGTCATAAACCTGTAACACCCGTTATAAACTATATCATTATTTTGACAATCGGGTTTAACCCCAAAAGTATTTCCACTACCATCATAACAATCAATACTAACCATGTTACTACATGAAAAAGTTTCAAGAACATTCACAGCACCTGTTAAATCTGTGATGTCAGGAGTTACCACATCAGCACCCGTACCATAAGCAACAGTTGTGAAATCCTCCTGATACTGAGTGGTAATTTCGTAAATAGTAAAACCTAAATTCTGTTGTAAGACAGGGACAATACCATCCCAATTCTTACCTTCTAAGAAATCTGAAGATGGTAATCTATCAGTTCTCATCACATTCAAATTCTTATTTGAAATTGTAAGAGGTGTTGACTCAAATTGTGGTAGCAAAGAAACTGAAATATATTCACTATCAACTTGTGAAGGTTTTTTACCTTGACCTGTTGTCTTTAACCAATAAAAATCTAAACCTGATACGTCTTCTAAGGAATCGTATTTACCATCATTAACTTGAGTATCAAAAAAGTCGTTTTTATCTTTACTTGTTGTTAATACAACACCACTATTTGTGGGATAGTTAAAATAATCATCAATTCCATAACTTTTTAAAGTTCTACCACCACTGTTCACAAAATTTTTCCATTCGGTGTTTGCATCCAATCCACTATAGTAACCAACATTTGATGTTGTAAATGCAGAAAAACCGTTACCGGCTCTAAAGAATTTACTCTCATAAAATATATTTGCTTGAACATTGTGATTCTGAACTGACATATTAGTTTCTGTCAGTTTTTGAATTGGTACATTGATTCTTGATTTAGTTGTAACAACAACGTCATCTTCGTTTGTAAATCCAAGAATTTTACCAATACCATACTTGTTAGTATACAAAGGTGAGTAAGGGTCAACACCTCTTTGAAGAATTAAAATATATTGATTTTCAAATCCTTCAAACGTTATTCTTGGTTGATATCCTGTGGTATACTTATCCCAAGTCAAACCTTGTTTTCTAGCATAAGTAACATTAACAACCGAATTAATTAATTTTAAAAATGAATTATATGTTGGTTGAATTTGACACGTAGGACCTACAAAAGTAACACTACCATCACCACTATCAAGTGTTGGTGTTGCACAAGCACAAACCTCTAAAGTTTCACCCACCCAATCTTGAGATGTATTATCATATACGTTTGTTAAATTAACATATTGAGTTGTTCCGTCACAAGCTTGATATGAAAAATAGGCAAATAATTGACCTACCGTTGAGTCGTCACACTTTATTACATATTTTCTACACGATGAACATCCCGGTTGTGCAATTAAATTAAACGCTTCAGAAACGGTAATTGCCGTTACAACTTGGTAGTATTCAATATCCGCAGGGAAATTATAATTTGTTTCTGTTGACCCCGAACTTAAGTTATACGTCTGTGTTGTGTCATTAGTTTGAGATGTTGCGTATCTTACCGTTATCGGTCCCGGACCCACCTGTAAAGTAGTTCCACTAATACCTGTGTCTGATTGAGTATTAGAACTGAACTTATAGTTATTGTCCGAAGAATTCTCAGGATTAACAAATGTCAACAACGTTCCTGATGGGAACGAAGATTGAGACATTATTGTTAAAGTATTATCAAAGTGTTTTACCGTTGCGTTTGATGGATTATCAAAACTAACGGAAATTCTATTGAGCCCATCAAAATATTTTTTTCTACTATTGAATTGGTTAACTCTTTGAGCCATCGGTAAAGATGTACCATAAGCAAAATATTTATCATTTTTGGCGTCAGGTAATCTTAGTTCTTCTGATTCAGTTGATTTATACAATCCCAATTTTTGATTTCTATAAATCCTTGAGCCGACTGCTTGTGATAACAATAAAGATTGAATGGCTATATTATCCTCTGAGATTGCACCCTCATCTTCACCACTTTCAACTTTACTAAATTTCAAGTTACTCTCAGAAATCTTATCATAATAAAGAGCTGGGTTTGCCAAAGGTGTTAACAAAGACGTACCACCATCTTCGCTGTCACCAGCAATGGTGTCACCAGGTTTACAATCACAACCCTGACATTCAGGATATGTAATCATAGGTAAGTTGAACGCACCAAATTTGAATTTGGTAATTCTTCTGAATCTAGTTGTTAATACTACAGCCAATGATAAAGTTGTTGCGGCCAATCCAATGAAAACCAAAGATGGTGGTGGAAATATAAACGCCGCAGCAAAGAACGCATAAGTTAAGAAACTTAATAACCCAATTATAGCTGCGGTAATCACCACCGCAAAATTATTCCATAAAAACGCAATAATATGATATGCAACAAGAAGAGGTATAAATGTTATTTGGAATATTTGAAATAAGATTGAAAATAAGAAATATATTAAATCAAAATTCTTAACCCCCTCGTTAACAGGAAAATTATTTGTTGTGTTGGTACACTGATTGTCTGCAATATCTTTTACACCAATAAACTTACTTCTACCATCACCCCTTTTATACTGGTCAATTAAACTTGATACAGTAAAGACTTTGTTGTATTGAAACTCATAGAATGTATCAAGACAATTGATGGCATTATTTAATTTTTCATTCTCTATTGAAGTGGTACTTGCATCGGTATATCCCGACCAATCTAAACCAAAATAATACGAACTTTTTAAATCTTTTAAGAATAATGGGTTTGCACCATAAATTGGGTCAACAGAAGATATTTGCCAACCATATTCTCTGATGTTTGGAACCAAGTAATATGGTCTTCTAATTTGTTCAACAGAATTTGGAGATTGTTGCCATTTGATTTTGAATCTGTATTTTCCTTTTGTTGGAATACCAACTGATGGGTCTCTTGAGAATATTCTTGTTCCGTCTTCAGATGTTGTTACATAATCCAAGTTCATTGGGACCTCAACGACCCACGTACCATCACCGTCAATTACATTACCTGAGTCCTCCAATCTATACTCTTCCAAGATTGGTCTACCTTCAGCATCCTGATTAATTGTTTGTCTAACGGCTAATATCTGACCAGGACCAGGGATATTCTGACACAAACTACCTGTATTGTCTTTTGGTTTACATCCCCTACCTAATACACTTGGAGGTCCATCGGTTCTTGTGGATGGTGCCCCAATTCTATACTCATCAGGACTTGAAAACATTGAACCCATGAATATTGCTGTTGGTTCAATATTGATATTGGCTTCTTCACGTAAATCAAAGTCAACACGGTTTACCTCGGCTTGACACAAACTTGGGTCACCCCAAAATGGATTTACTTCAAAGGTCTTGGTAAGAGAAACAATCTGTGGTAAACTCTCCAAGTTGGTTGATGTTTGGAATCTGTCACCCGCAACTTGAGCTTCAGTTGCTCTACCCATACGAATCAAATCTTGAGGTGTTAGTGAAAACTCACCAATGTCACTCAAGTCCAAATCCATAACCATGGTCTGTTGTCCCAACGGAACACCAAAAATCATGTAGTCACCACTCTCGTTGGTCTTAACAGTATACTTGTAATAACGGTCGTAAACCGTAACCAAAGTCGGGTCTTTTAAAACTTCTTCTCTTGTTGGGAAAGTACCGACCACCGCATGTTTTGAGTAGGATTGTTCACTTGGTAATAAGTTATATCTAATACCGTTGGTATCTCTATCGTTTGGTTGAACATAAGGATAAAGAGCAACAATTTGTTCGTTAAGGGCATCGGTTTCAGTGATAGGTACAAAAATTGAAACCTTTACGTTTGGAATACCTAATCCACCGTTGGCAATAACCCTACCAACTACAACACCGTAGTCCGCACAGTTTCTTGTGTAAACATCATTCTGAGAAATTTGAAGAGAAAGGATTTCTAAAAATTCAAAATCTTGCTCTAATTGAAACGAAATATTTTTGTCTACACCTACGTCAGTTTTTATCCTATATGATTTTCCCATTTAAGGCTTTTATGATAAATAGTTATTAGGGTTTTTTTGAGAAAAACCTCTTAATCTAAAAATATACCTTAAGGTGTGATTAAATAAAGGTGTTATGAGAAAGAAACATTCTGTAAGTTTCTTACTCTCACCTTGATATCTTTCTGTGGGTATCTAACCTGATAAACTTGGTTAGGTTGTGCAAACAAAGTATCGTCAACTGGTCTGATAATTCTTAACTCAGGGTCTGAGTATGCCATTGATGTTTCAGCCGAAGAATATTGTCCCCCCACTTTATTATCAATTATAATATCCGATACGGTAATTACACCATTTTGACTTTGAACAATACTTCTAAGTTCTGACAAATAAACGTTCTGACCTAACTGTCTGAATTGGGGGTCAAAATATGCAGAAATTCTATTAACAATATCACTAATAATTTGTCCCGAGTTTTGTGTTGCATCTAATACAACTGAAATCTCCACACCCAAGTCTAAAACCTCTGCGGTTGTTACCTGAATATAGTCGTTCATCATTCTATAATTTGACAAATAATTTGCAACGTTTTGTTTTAATGTATTTGACACAATACTGGTCAATTTACCTGACGTATCATAAGATAACATTGAGATGACAATTTTGTTGTTGTTTTCTGTGATTGCCACTTTGGCGGGTGCCCCGAATTCAGCTGGCATGTTTCTCAATAAAGAGTCATAGTCATTAACGGTAACGGCTCTGTTCTGAGCCGCGAAGTTAAATGCCACATAGTTTCTAACTTCTTCAGTATTTGGAGCGTTTGAACCACCGATAGCCGCAGTAACGTTGGTACATCTCAACGAATTGATTACCGAACTATTAATTGTTTGTGATGGACCATTCACAAAGAAAGATACCGTTCCCACTTGGTTAATAACATTCGTCCCCAAGTTGGTAGCCAATCCACCACCAACTCTGTATTGAACAAATAATGTCGCATTTGGTGTCAAAGTTGAACCTAATGAAAAGTTATTGGTAATGTTTTGAATGGTGATTGGGAAACCTAAATTGGTAAAAGTATTCAACTGGTCTTGAGCCGAGGAAGTACCCCCACCAAAAGTTAGTTTGTTAAACCCTTCAGGTGTGAACTCAGAGATGAATCTACTATTTGTTTGAATGTATCTACCTACTTTGATACCGGGTTGGTCAGACACTTTAGTAGGGTCTTCAATGAAGATTCTATCCTCCGCTAAGGCATCTACCTCAAACCATCTGTTTTCCAAACCTAAAAATTCCGCTGCGGTAGGAACGTTAGTGTAGTTGGTTCCGTTTTTTAATAATACACTTGTAATACCAAGAACGTTCTTATCAGGTAGGAACAATTCAAAGAATGGTTTTACATCGGCAGGTGTGATAACTCTTTTGTAAACTTTGGTAATACCGTTTACAACAAGTTCTCTTTTTGTGATTGTGTAGTTAACTAAGTTACCCGCAGCATCAAAATTCGGAATCTTTAATCTGTTTGGGAAACCGGCATAATTGTATGGTGATGAGAAATCAATATCGTATTGGTTTTCAAAGACAATACCCGCACCAAATATTTGAGAACCTCTGTTTAGAATACCCAAGTATCTTTCATCTTCTTTATCACCAAAAGCCGGTACAGTGATTGAGAAATCAACTAAAGATACTGAAGGTCTTTGACCAGGTATTTTAAGACCATATGTTCTGGCTATATTATAAATTGATGACCTTTGTTGAGCGTATTGTAATACTGTCTCTTGAATACTTCTATCAATGTGATAGTGTAGGTTGTCCGCAACCGCAGCATTCAAATCCAAGAATACCGAGAACACTGACGCGTCGTTGAAGTCCTGAATTAGTTCAGGATAATATGTACGGACATAGTTTTGTAACTCTATACGAATTCCTTCATAATCTCGTACTGTATATGAAATTCTATTGTTTGCCATCTATTGTTTAAATATTGATAATAACGAAATCACTTTGTGCAAACGCTAAATTGTCAACTGTGTAGTCAATCTTTACTTTTGCGGTATATTCAGATGTTCCTTTACCGGGAACTCTATAAACATACTCTCTTGCAGTTCCTGGTATTGTAGTTCCTTTAGCCAACGGAACCTCTTCAGACGGGTCTGCAGGTTCAATTGTAATTTTATTAAGTAAAAGATTTGGCATGAAAGTTTGGACAGAATCCCTAATATCCGCTTCTATTGCATCAAAAGTAAGACCATCATAAGGTTCAAAAATATATTCATATAATCTTGTACCAAACGTTGGTAAAAAGTATCTTGAACCTCTTCTTGTAAGAATCAGATGTAATAAGTCACTTCTTATTTGTTGAAACTGAGTTTCCGTTAGGGCTAAATAATCCCCTTGTGTTGAATCCACAAAAGGAAATTCTAAACCATATGTAATACCTTCAGCCATATCTTATAAATATACTCTGTATTTTTTTTCTTATAAATAAAAAACCCACCGAAAACGATGGGTTTTATTTAGTTTAGATGTTAATTATGACTCACAAGCCACACATTGTAAATCATTTAGATTTAACTTCTTCCTTGCGAAAGCCTGTGCTGAGTTCATAGAGTGTTGGTAATACAGAGTTTTAACACCAAGTTGCCATGCATCAATTAGAAGTTTGTTAACGTCCCTTGTTGGCATGTCAGGTGAAATCATCAAGTTCAAAGATTGAGCTTGGTCAATGTAATCTTGTCTTACCGCCGCTTGGTTGATAATAGATGCCTGATTAACCTCCGCAAAAGTTCTGAAAACATC
>Ga0222713_10007280_pt1 | contig 10397 bp, 11 predicted proteins | sample C33_649DmetaG_FD_165061 | JGI IMG/M metagenome (GOLD analysis project Ga0222713, IMG submission 165061) | Estuarine water microbial communities from San Francisco Bay, California, United States - C33_649D | ecosystem: Environmental > Aquatic > Marine > Unclassified | place: USA: California... | reverse complement strand
CACCCTTTCCAAGAAGGGGGCTGGCCCCGTCACCGCTGGCGACATCAAGCCGAACGGTCAGGTTGAGATCGTCAACCCAGAGCTCGTTCTTGCAACGCTCGACTCCGACAAGGCGGCCATCGAGGCCACCCTCGTTGTGGAGACCGGTGTTGGCTATGTCTCATCAGACCGCGTGGATGCAGACCCTGAAGGCGAAGTTCGACCACGCGGCGTCATGAGCGTCGACGCCATCTTCACTCCGGTTCGCAAGGTCAACTTCACCGTTGAGAACACGCGTGTCGGCCAGGACGTTGACCGCGAGAAGCTCATCCTCGAGATCGAGACCGACGGCACGATTACGCCAGAGGCAGCGGTTCGCAAGGCTGCGGCAATCCTCGTCGGCCAGTTCACCGCCTTCTCAGGTCTCGGCGAGGCTCCAGTGGCTGCACCTGCTGCGGAGGCGGGCGGCAATCTGCTGGACCTTTCCATTGAAGACCTCGATCTTCCAATGCGCGCCTATAACGCGCTAAAGCGCGCAGGCATTCTCAAGGTTCGCCAGCTCCTCACCGCCCTCGATGGCGGCGAGATGGAGCTCCTGAAGCTCCGCAACTTCGGTCAGAAGAGCCTGAACGAAGTTCGCGAGAAGCTTGTTGAGCGCGGCTTCGATGTGCCTGAGAGCACCATTCCTGCCGATGCCATCTTCGACGAAGACGAGAGTGACGAAGACGACGAGGAGAAGGCCTAATGACGTCGCACGCAATTGGCGGACGTAAGCTCTCCCGTAAGCAGGGACCACGGCTCGCGCTCTATAAGAACCTGATCGTTTCCGTCCTGCGCTATGAGCGCATCCAGACGACGGAGGCAAAGGCCAAGGAGATTCGTCCGCAGGTCGAGCAGATCATTACGCTCGCCAAGAAGGGTGGGCTTTCGGCCCGACGCGCCGTGATTGCGGCCCTGCCAGAAGAGCCGCTCGTGGTTGAGAAGCTCTTTGATGAGATCGTTCCGAAGTACGCGAACCGCACGTCGGGCTACTGCCGTATCACCAAGATCGGCATCCGCCAGGGTGACTCGGCGCCGCTTGTGCAGCTTGAATTGATCTAGGAGGATCAGATGAACACGAAGACTTGGACGCCTCGCGCCGCTGAAATCGAGCGCCGCTGGTTCGTGATTGATGCCGAGGGTCAAACCCTTGGTCGACTCGCGACGAAGGTGGCCTCTACGCTGATGGGGAAGGGGAAGCCAACCTTTGCTGACCACCTTGATTCCGGCGACTTCGTGATCGTGATTAACTCTGCAAAACTTGTTGTGACCGGCGACCGACTGCTTTCCAAGAAGTACCACACCCACTCGGGCCAGCCGGGCGGGTACCGAATGGAGCTCCTCGGTGATCTCTTGAAGCGCAAGCCGAATGAGGCGATCCGCCGCGCCGTGAAGGGAATGCTCCCGAAGACGAAGCTCGGAAATGCTCAGATTCGTAAGTTGAAGGTCTATGCCGATGCGGATCATCCGCACGCTCCGCAGAAGCCGGAGCCCCTCGCGTGAGCCCGAAGGAGAAGAGCGTGGCCAGTTTGCCGTATTACCAGGGAACTGGTCGACGCAAGACCTCCATCGCGCGAGTTCGCCTCGTTGCCGGCGAGGGTCAAATCGTCATTAACGGACGAACCTATGAGCAGCACTTTGGTGGCGCTGTTCCGCAGTCTGAGGTGTATGCACCGTACCGTGTAACCGGCACTGAGGGTCGCTTCAACGCGATGGTGAAGGTTGAGGGTGGCGGAATCTCTGGGCAGGCTGGCGCAATTCGCCACGGCATTGCCCGAGCGCTCCTCTCTGCCGATCCAGAGGCATATCGACTACCTCTCCGCCAAGCAGGATTCTTGACGCGCGATCCGCGCGCGAAGGAGCGCAAGAAGTACGGTCTCCGACGCGCACGCAAGGCGAAGCAGTTCACCAAGCGCTGATCTAGCGCAAGGAACGCCGTGACCACGGTTCGCTTCGGCACCGATGGGATCCGCGGGATCGCTGGCGAGACACTTACCGTTGAAATAGCTGCCGCGTTGGGCGTTGCCCTGATGCAGCAACATCCAGCAGCCCTTGTGCTTATTGGCCGCGACACTCGACCAAGCGGACCCGCGCTGGCGAGCGCGCTTGCCGGTGCCATTGAGGCTCACGGCGGCACAGTTATTGATGTGGGCGTTATTCCAACGCCAGGGCTTGCTTTACTCGTTGCAGGTGAGCCACGCGCCGCGTGTGGTGTGGTGGTAACCGCTTCCCATAACCCCGTGGAGTACAACGGCCTGAAGGTGCTCGCACGTGATGGACGAAAGATTCCTGATGCGGAGGAGCGAGCACTTGAGACGGCCATGGATGACGCTCTGGCAGGAAGTCTTCAGGTGGTGGCCCCGTCGGGCGCTCATACGTCTGAGGCTCAGGCATATCGAGATCGATATTCGCGAACGCTTGCAGAGCTTGCGCGCACCGTGAGCGCCAGCGCTCTGAGCGTGGTGGTTGACGCTGCACATGGTGCCGCGTCGCCGTTTGCCGCTGCAGCACTCGCCGCCACGGGCGCCAAGGTCGTGCCGTTTGCAATGGGAGAGGGCGTTATCAACGACGGGGTTGGCGCGACCGACCCTACCGCACTGGGTGGGCAGGTCCGTGCGCACGGCGCCGATCTCGGCATTGCGCTCGATGGCGACGCTGACCGTTGTGTGGTTGTTGATGCTGACGGGCGAGCGATTGATGGTGACGTCTTGATCGCCCTCATCGCTTTGGATCGGAAGGGGCGGGGAGTCGCTGGCTCTGAACGTGCCGTCGCTACGGTGCTGACGAATAGTGGCGTTGAGCGCCATCTGGCTGCGCATGGGATCACCCTAGAACGCACCCCCGTCGGCGACCGGCACATTGCAGAGCGACTCGCCGCTGGTCAGGGGGGCTTCGGTGGCGAGAAGAGCGGCCATCTTCTCTTCACTGAGCTCTCACCGACTGGCGATGGGCTTCTCAGCGCGATTACTGTGCTGGGGCTCGTCTCCCGCGCAGGGGCCCCCGTTGGAGAGTTGGCCAGCGCAGTTCCGCTTGATCCGCAGCTCCAGCGCACGGTGCCCGTGCCTCCAGGTGCGGGGGCGGGCCTGCTCGAGGAGCCCGACCTCCAGAGTGCGATCCGTCAGGCTGAGAAGTCGCTCGCACAGACAGGTGGGCGCGTCCTTGTGCGCCTCTCAGGAACCGAGCCCCTGCTTCGCGTCATGGGCGAGGGGCCCGATGAGAAAGCCGTCAAAGCAGCGGTGGAACACCTGCTGGAGGTTGCCGCGAGCCTTGTACGCGGGCGGTAGACTACCGCTATGTGCGGGATCGTTGGTTACATCGGGTCACGCGACGTCTCAACGACGTTGATTGAGGGGCTGCGCCTTCTTGAGTATCGTGGCTACGACTCCGCAGGAATTGCCGTAGCGGCAACCGGGGGCGAAATTTCGATGCGCAAGCGGGCTGGACGCCTTGCGAATCTTGAAGGTGTCCTTGATGAACTGCCCACTGGCTCAATCGCTGGCATCGCTCATACACGCTGGGCCACCCATGGCGCGCCAACCGACCTGAACGCCCACCCCCACATGGATGAGCATGGCGAGATCGCCATCATTCACAACGGAATCATTGAGAACTACGCCGAGCTACAGCGGGAGCTGACGACGAAGGGCCATACACTTTCGAGCGACGTCGATACCGAGGTGATCGCCCACCTGATCGAAGATGCCTATCAGGGCGACATTCGACTTGCCGTTGCGGCAGTGCTCCCTCGCCTGCACGGGCAGTGGGCCCTCGTGGTGATGCACCGTGGTGAACCAGGTCGAATTATTGCCGCCCGCCGCGAGGCGCCGCTTGCGGTTGGGATCGGCGAGGGGGAGCAGTTCCTTGCCTCGGATCCTGTCGCGATTCTTGAGCACACCAACAAGATCGTCTTCTTGCGCGACGGCGACCTCGCCGACCTGCAGCGTGCGGGGATCACCCTCTACGACGCAGCGGGCGCGACATTCGCGCCGAAGATTGAGACGATTACCTGGGATGGTGCCGCAGCGCGCAAAGAGGGGTACGACCACTTCATGCGCAAAGAGATGGATGAGCAACCTCGCGCACTCTCTGCCGCCATGCTCGGACGTGTTTCGGCCGACGGGGTAGAGATCAGTGAGCTTGACACAATTGCCCCAGCTATCAGCGCAGCGCGTTCAATAGAGATCGTCGCGTGCGGCTCGGCCTACTACGCTTCACTCACTGCGGCCACGCTCGCTGAGCGTCTGCTGCGTATCCCAGTCCGTGTGACCGTTGCGAGTGAGTTCCGATACGATCCACCGGCGCTCGGCTCATCGAGCCTCGTTATTGCTGTCTCGCAATCAGGTGAAACGGCGGACACCCTGGGTGCCGTTCGGATTTCAAAGGCAGCAGGTGCCACAGTTCTGGCCATCGTAAACGCGGCGGGATCATCACTGACGCGAGAAGCCGATGCCGTTGTCTTACTACAGGCCGGGACGGAGATTTCAGTAGCCGCAACAAAGAGTTACACCTCGCAAGCTCTTGTGACGCTGCTCGTCACCCTGGACCTTGCGCGACGTACAGGAGTGCTGTCTGCAGAAGATCTTCGATCGTGGTCGACAGAACTACTCACAATCCCTGCGATGGCGTCTGCCGCACTTGATTCGTCAGATGCACTTCCGACGATTGCGAGGAAGTATTTCAATTCAAGCGGCTTCATGTTCGTCAGTCGTGGCGCAGGCCTCGCAACGGCGTTTGAGGGAGCCCTAAAGCTGAAGGAACTGGCCTACGTCCATGCCGAGGGAATAGCCGCGGGTGAGATGAAGCACGGTCCAATCAGCCTCCTTGGAGCTGACCACCCTGTGGTTGCAGTGGTGCTGAATTCGCCAGTACTTCCGAAACTCGTCAGCAATCTGATGGAATCACGTGCACGATCGGCACCGGTGATCGCCATCGTTTCTGGTGTACCTGACTGGTCGAGCTTCGCTACGGATGCCGTGGTGATCCCCGCTGCGCGACCGGAGATCGCTGCGCTCATTGCGACGATTCCGCTGCAGCGCTTCTCGTACGAGATGGCACTTCTTGCCGGCGCTGACATCGATCAGCCCAAGAATCTGGCAAAGTCCGTCACCGTCGAGTGATGGACGGAGGAGAGCACATTACAGGTACGCCGGAAATCGGCATTGACATAATTCGCGTCGAGCGAATTGCGAACGTCTTGCGTCGACACCCAGAGCGATTTGAACTTCGCGTGCTTACCGCCGCCGAGCGTGCGTATGTCCGGGGCCGTCCCGAAACGATGGCTGGGCGCTGGGCTGCCAAAGAGGCTGTCTCAAAGGTTCTCGGCCTTGGAGTCCGCGGTATCGGCTGGCAAGAGATTGAGGTGGAGCGCCTACCAACTGGGCAACCCTCTGTGCGACTTCACGACAGGGCTGCAGCACGGGCGACGCAGTTGGGAATCCAGCACATAGCGCTCTCAATTACCCACGAGCGCGAGTATGCGGTGGCCATCGCCTACGCAGTTCGAACGGCTGGCGGCCGATATCTCTTTCCGCCCCAGATAGGGGAAGACCTTGATGCCGCTGAATCGGCACTCCTCGCGCGCATTGAGCGTATCAAGGCGCTGCGGCGAGAGGAGCTCGCTCTTCTCGCGGAGACGGCTGGGAAGCCCCAAGGATGAGCGGCATCCCCGAACTCATTCAGCAGGCTGCCTTGCCGGCGCTTGGGCGCGACGCTTGGGTTGAGGTTCGGCTAGACGCGATCGCAACCAATGTTCGCGCGTTGAAGGCGAAGCTGCCTTCTGGCGGCCATCTTGATGTGGTGTTGAAGGCTGATGCATACGGCCTTGGAGCAGTTGCTGTTGCACGTGCCGCGCTAGACGCTGGCGCGCGTGCGGTCCTCGTCGCAACGTTTGATGAGGCTCAGGAGTTGCGCGACGCAGGGATAACTGGCCCAGTTCGCGTCCTCTGGCGCGTTGCCCCTGCCCACTTGCGTGACGCCGCGGCTATGGGCATTGGCGTTACCGCTTCATCGCCGGCCGTGGTGCGCGAGCTGCTCGGGGTCGATCTCTCTGGCTTGCCGCCGCTCAGTGTTGACATTGAAGTAGATACAGGCCTCGGCCGTGACGGCATCCTGCCGAACGAACTCGTAGCGCAAGTAGCGGCGCTTCGAGGTAACTCTGAGATTGCCCTTCGGAGTATCTGGAGCCATTTGACTGCTGCGGAGAACGTTGATCGATCGCGACTTCAAGAAGAGGTGCTTGAAAAGGCTGCTATGCAGGTTCCAGACCTCGAATCGCACCTGGTCGGCTCGGGAGGACTTCTCACCATCGGAGAGACACAGAGGATTGCACGGGTGGGAATCGCGCTCTTCGGCGTGGTGCCAAACGCGTTGCGACCCACGATGACGGCGGCAACGATTGGTATTGAACGGGTGTACGGCCTTGCAGCACGACCAGTGCGCATCGCAACCCTTCCAACTGGTCATGGCGTAGGGTACGGCCCTGCATTCGTCGCTGAACGTGAGTCTCGCATCATCACGCTGCCGATCGGCTATGCCGACGGAATCTCGTACCACGAGCGGGGTGTCGCAGAGGTATTGGTACGCGGCGTGCGCCTCCCTGTTGTTGGAACAATTGCGATGGACTCCATCACCATTGATGCGACAGATCACCCGGCCACAGACCTCACCGAACAAGACGTGGTGGTTTTCATTGGCCAATCAGGTACAGAGGTCATCGAACCTGTTGACGTCGCGAAGCGGCGGAAAACGATCACAAACGAGGTATCAACGAGTTTTACGAATCGGCTTGCGCGGGTGTACACGGTCGGCGGTCGACCGGTCGCGGTGCGAGACCTGCGGGGCTACCACTACGTGGAACCAAAGTGAATCGGTCGTCGTATCTCTTAGTGCGCGAAGATCCTGATCGAAGCTTTTATGCGCTGATGTCAGATGCGGAGCCCACACGTTTACTGAGTAGCATCACGCTGCCTGCGGGGGCCGAGAGTGGCGCTGTGGAACAGATGCTGCAGTGCCTGGCGGGCGTAGACGCGAATGCGGGCATCTCCACGACGTTGCGCGGCGAGCCAGACTCGCTCGGACGAGCGGCGAGCCGTTGCGCTGCGGCCCTTGGGGTTCCAGTCGTAATTCTTGACATCGCTCATGATGCTGGCCGTGCAGCCTGGTCCGCACCAAGCACCGAGGGAGAACTGCTCACCGTTCCTGAAGCGGCCTTGGTCCCCACAGATGCGTCTGAGCGCCGTCGGCGTTGTGATGCGATCCTCCGATCAATAGGCGAGCAAGATCGAGCGGTTGTTGCAGATCGTCTTGGTGACATTGCAGATCGGCCAATGTCGGGTCGAGATGATCTGGGCGACCAGATTCGTGCTGCCGCCTGCGCGGACGCACTGCGCTCACTGGCGGAGCACTCGCGTGATTTGGTCACCTCTATGAATGGTGCGGTGCTGATTGCCACAGGCCAACTTGCAGCGTATCTCGCTTCGAGCGCCGTGCAACTTGCAGCCCTCGCTCTACTGGGGCCCCTCGGGCGCTCCACTGTCCTACTTGACGGTGCTGGAGTCGTCGCTGCACTCGGTAGTGAACAGCTCAATGAGACGATGGGAGGGGAGTTGGCCCGTGCGACCGCCGAGCAGTTGCTTCTCCCTGCTGGCGATCTGCTGGTTGTAGTCGATCACCCAGACGAAGAGGTTATTGTTCGCGCCGGCCAAGAGGAGTACGAGCTGTACTCGGACGAAGTGCAGGCGTTCGAAGTTGCGGCAGGAGAGGTTGCGGCTATCGATGTCTCGATTGAGGGACGTGTCGTTTCGGCTTTGATGCGCGGTGGCCTTGCTGGCATCGCAATCGTGCGAGGCACTCCCTCAATCGGCGTGGTGGATGCCCCGACGGCGGCGCGGTCGGAACGGGTGCTTCCCATTGCCGCACCGTTGGAACTTCTACCTCGGTCGGCGAGCGCAACGGGCGGGCTTGGCGGTCGCCTCTTGCTTGGTGATGAAGTAGAGGGGAGCCTCTACTACTCGGCAACAGAGCCAGATAGCCGCGGCTGGGCCGCCGCTCAGAAGGCGGGGATCCTGGCGGTGGTCTCGGTGTCCCCTGAAACTGTGCTGCGCGCCCGGGCCGTCGGCATTCGCGGCCTTGTGGTCGGAAGCCTTAGCGACGGCGAGCGTGAGGCGCTCAGCGCCTCCATCGATCGACGTGTTGCCGCAGGTGTCGCCCCATCCCCGTTCGGTCTACTGATCCTCGGTGGGCGCCGTGAGAGCGACGACTGGGCTGCAGAGCTGGGGAAAGCTCTTGCGGCGCTGCACGGCAGCGACGTTCGCCTCGAGCGTCATCCGGCAGGTCTCATCACACCATCTGCGCGCGCCACTTCGGAGCGTTCGGGCGCGGATATCGTTGTGATCGGTGGCCCGCGAGCGGGCTCTTATGGCACTTGGCGTGGTCTGGCCGATGCGCTCCCATCTGATCCACTGGGTGCTGTCGAGATTAGTGGTGATCTTGTCATGCTCCCCCTTGGTGACCTACAGCGCCTCACCGCGTGAACGTCGTCACTATTGCGCTCGATAGCCTTGCAGCAACGACTGCGCTCGGCGCGGCGATCGGCGCATCACTTCGGCCCGGCGATCGCGTTCTTCTCTCGGGAGACCTCGGGAGCGGCAAGACCACACTCGCGCGCTCCATTGGTGTCGCACTGCATGCAGAACCAGAGCTGACCTCGCCAACGTTCATTCTTGTCGCAGAGCATCGCGGGGATCTGCCGATATGGCATGTGGATGCGTACCGTCTTCCCGTGGGGAGTGACGCGCTTCGCGCAGGAGTGATTGATGAGCGACAGATGCATGGCGTGACCTTGATTGAGTGGCCCGAACACCTAGCAGGGCTCGCCGATGAAGGCCCAGGAATTCTGCACGTACATCTTGCTGTCGATGATCGGAACGACGCCCGCTCCGCAGTGATCCGAGGAGCGCGACCAGATCTCCATGCTGGCCTCTCCACAATAGTTGATCCGAGTGAGAGCGGTCGTGGGTAGAACACGCACGCTCGTGCTTGACGGCGCACTTGGCTTTGGCATCGTTGCGATTGTTGAGGAGCGTGGCGATGCTCCAATATGCATAGCCGAGGACTATCAATATGAGCGGCCGATTCTCCAGCGCATCAACAACCTCATTCCTGATCAGGTAGAGCGCAGCGCGATTACGGGGGTTGTGATTGGGACTGGCCCTGGTAGCTACAGCGGCGTTCGTGTTGCTGCGTCGGCCGCCGTGGGTATTGCTACGGCGCTGGCACTCCCGTTGCGAGAGAGCGCCTCTGATCAAGCCCTCTTGCTAGCGGTACAACGACCGTTCTCTATTGCATTGGGCACCCGAGAATCACTCGAGGTGAACGAGGTGGGTGTGATCATTGTGAATCGTGACGCCGCCTCTCCGCACATTAGCCAGGAAGAGAGTCGCGGACGTGTCGCATGTGCGCTCGTACAAACGGCTCGTCGACAGGTTGAACACGTTACCTTGCGATATCCAGCTCCCGCGCGCGGAAGTGAGGCCTAAAATGAACGCACCTGTGCTTGCGCCTCTCACGGTTGCCGACCTTGAAGAGGTTGCGCTGATTGAAAATGTTTCATTCACAGCGCCATGGCCCACGAGCGCATACGTCACAGAGCTGACAACTAATCGTTTAGCTCGATATGTGGGGGCTCGTATTGACGGAGCGTTAGTTGGATTTGGTGGCATCTGGCTCATGGTTGATGAGGCGCACATCACCACCATGGCCGTGCTCCCTGCGATTCGGCGGAACGGAGTCGCGACGGCGCTGCTCCTTGAGCTCCTCCAGGAGGCCCGACGAGGCGGGGCTCGCGTGGCAACGTTAGATGTCCGTGTCTCAAATCTTGACGCGCAGCGCCTCTATCTCGCGTTCGGTTTTGTTGAGGTTGGTCGACGCATTCGTTACTACGACGATAACGACGAGGATGCGTTGGTGATGACTACTGCGGAACTTGAAAGTTCTGCTCAGCTGGCAATTGAAGCCAGGTTACGTTCCAAAGTAGTGGAGCGTTCCGAGCGTGGGTGATCGACTGCTGCTGGCTATTGAATCGAGCTGCGATGAGAGCGCGGTGGCCCTGGTACGCGGTGGCCGTGAGGTGCTCGCGGAACGTGTTGCAAGCCAGACTGCGATCCATGCACCGTTCGGCGGCGTGATTCCCGAGGTGGCGGCGCGAGCCCATCATGAGTGGTTGCCACGCCTTTTGAATGATGTACTGCAGGAGGCGGAACATCTCAGAGTTGCGGGCGAAATTCAAGGAGTAGCGCTCACAACTGGCCCCGGCCTAGTTGGATCACTCCTCATCGGCGCTGGAGTTGGTAGCGCTTGGGCGTGGGCGCGCGGCCTGCCTG
>Ga0222713_10007277_pt1 | contig 10398 bp, 8 predicted proteins | sample C33_649DmetaG_FD_165061 | JGI IMG/M metagenome (GOLD analysis project Ga0222713, IMG submission 165061) | Estuarine water microbial communities from San Francisco Bay, California, United States - C33_649D | ecosystem: Environmental > Aquatic > Marine > Unclassified | place: USA: California... | reverse complement strand
TGCCGGACACGGTGCCCGTCGTGGCCGGGCCGATGATCACCCTGCCGCTGTTCGGGGACATACCCCTGGAGGGGGTGCTGCGGTCGGAGGTGGAGGCGCACATCACCCGGGCGCTGTCTGCCTTCCTCCGTGACCCGCGGGTGGACGCGCAGGGGTTGATGCGTGTGTCGGTGCAGGGTGCCGTCGGCGCGCCGGGCTTCTACGTGGTCCCGGCGGACATGCTTCTGAGCGAGGCGTTGATGGTGGCCGGAGGTCCGGCTCAGAACGCCGAACTCGACGATCTTCGGATCGAGCGCGGCATGGACGTCCTCCTGGAGGGGGAGGAACTGCAGGAGGCTCTGCGGGGAGGCCTCTCGCTCGATCAGCTGAACATGCAGGCGGGGGATCAGGTCTTGCTGCCCGAGCGGGGACAGGGGGTCTTTTCCAGGGTGGCGCTGGTGTTTGGCCTGCTCAGCTCGCTCACCATCGTGATCGTTCAGCTGTCGCGCTGACCGGCGCCCGCGCTCGTCGATTCCGAGAGAGCGGGCAGGGTTCCCCTTCTTCAGCCCCGCAGCAGGCGCAGCACCTCGTCGTGCAGCACCCCGTTGCTGCTCACCCCCGACCCCCCGTGCAGCGTCGCCTCGCCCCCCAGCGTGGTGAACTTCCCACCCGCCTCGGTGACGATGGTCAGGAACGGCCCCGCGTCCCACGGCGCCATCACAGGGTCGACCTGCGCCTCGATACGGCCAGTCGCGACGAGGGCGTGCCCGTAGCAGTCTCCCCACGTCCGCGAGAACGCCGCGGTCTGCTGGATCTTTCGCCAGCCTGACCCTTCGGGCCGGGACAGGATGCGCTCGACGTCCGTCGTGCACACGACCGCTTCCTCGAGCCGATCGATCGCCGATACCCGGCACGGGCTTCCGTTCCAGCGGCACCCGAGTCCGGCTCCCGCCGCGACGGTCTCGCGCAGCGGCGGGAAGTGCGCCACGCCCACCGCGCTTTCGCCGTCGATCTCGATGCCGACGAGGACCCCGTACAGCGGCACGCCGCGCATGAACGACCGCGTCGCGTCGATGGGGTCCAGAATCCACCGGACCCGCGCGCCCTCGTTCGACTCCCCGTACTCCTCCCCGAGGATGGAGTGCTCGGGGTACCGCGCTTCGACGCGGCTGCGGATCAGCCGTTCGGCCTCTTGGTCCGCGACGGTGACCGGTGTGCCGTCCCCCTTCGCGTCGTGGTCGACGACGCCACCGAAGTACTTCAGGGTCACGTCGCCCGCCTCGAGCGCGAGCTGGGTCGCGAAGTCGAGGAGTTCCCGAACCTCTTGGGTGCCCCCCCTCAAGGGCTCTCCGCTCCCATCTGCCGCTTCGCCTTCCGGTCGTACATGTCCGCGTCGGCGGCCCGCAGCACGTCGTTCATGGTAACCATCGTGTCCGCGTCGAACTCCGCGCATCCGATACTGACGGAGATCCCGAATCCGGCCAGGACCTCGTCATCGGCGATCCGGTGTTCCGCGCGTTCCACGAAGCGCTGGGCGCCGCCGATGCGGGTGTCGGAGAGCACCTGCACGAATTCGTCACCGCCGTAGCGGGCGACGATGTTCATCGCCCGATTCTCGACCTGGAGCACGTGGGCGACCGCCTTGAGGATCTCGTCCCCGGCCACGTGGCCGAAGGTGTCGTTGTAGTGCTTGAAACGGTCGATGTCGAAGATGGCGATGGACACGGGACGCCCGCGCCGTGCCGCGGCGACCTCGTGGTCCAGGTGCATCTCGAGCCGGCGGCGATTGGGCAGGCCGGTGAGGGGGTCGGTGAGCGACAGCGCGTGCAGGCTCGTGTGGAGTCTGGCGTTGGCGAGAGCCACGCACGCCTGGCTGGCCAGCCGCTGGAGCACCGCGATGTCCTCGCCGCCGAAGCGTCGCGGCTGACGGCTGTACGCGGTCAGGATGCCCTCGATCTGCTCACCGAGCACGAGAGGCACACCGACGGCGGATCCTTCCGTGAGGTGCTCGGCGATGTGCGCGGGCAGATTCGCACTCGGGGCCGCGAGGTTGTCGATCGTGATCGGCCGGCCCTCTCCCAAGAGTGTCTCGAACATGTCACCGTTGAATTCCCACTCGAGGCCGGGGGGCGGTGCGATCTCACCCCACGAATCGGCCACGCGGCAAAGGCCCGGTGTACGTGGGTCGTGGAGCCAGACGGCGACCCCGTCCACGTGGAGGATCTCCGAGACGGCGGAGAGGACGAGCCCCACGACCTGGTCGGGGTCGAGCTTGCTTGTGAGCGCGCGCCCGATCTCCTCGAGCTGCTCGGCCTCACGCCGTCGCCGGTCGAGCTCGGCGAACAGCTGCGCGTTGTAGATGGCCACCGCGGCGACGCCGGCGAGGCCCTCCATGATCTCGAGGTCGGCCTGGTCGTATGCGCCGTCGTCGTAGCTCTGGGCGCTGATGGCTCCGAGCACGCGGCCGTCGTGGAGCAGGGGGGCCACGACGGCGGAGCGCGTCGGTCGGGAGTCGTCGGCGCCGAGCGAGAGCAGGGCCCCGTCGGAGAGCGCCTGGTTGATGATGGAGCCCTTCTGGGCGGTGAGTACCTCGGAGTCGGATCCGCGGTACGGGATGTCGACGTGCTGTCCGCGGCCCTCCTCGGCGAAGTAGACGACCCGGGCGAGGTCACTGCCCTGGTCGTGCAGCGCGAGGTAGAAGCCCGACGTCTCCACCGCGGCCGCGGTGGCACGGTAGATCGCCTCGTGGAGCTCGTCCGGACTCAGCTTCGCCCCGAGGGTGCGCGTCGCGTCGAGCAGGATCCGGTAGCGATCCGCCGCGCGAGGGGCGTGGGCGTCTCTGTCGGGAGAGGACATGGCGGCGATTTGGATCCACGATTCCTGCCGGGAAGCCCCGTGCAGCGGGGGCTCCTACGACCCCATTATGTGCCGCCGGGCCACGGGTAACAACACGCCTGTAGTCCCGGCTCTCCGTCAGGACCGGCGTTTTTCGGGGAGGTGCCGGTCGAGGTAGGCCGCGATTTCCCACCCGATGGCGGCGATCAGCTTCGCCTCGCGGCGATCGGGCTCCGCGCGGGCGATGAGCGTGCGGAGGGTGCGCATGACCGCCGCGGGCTTCCGGGCCTTGTAGAACTCGATGCGGTCGAGCCCCTGACCCAGGGCCTGGAACGTCTGTTCGAGCTCCTCCTGCGTGGGCGGGCGCGTGGCGCGTCGCCCCTTCGGCATCTCCCGGATTCCGCCGTCGACCGCCAGAAAGAGCTCGTACGCGACCACGAGGGCGGCCTGGGCGAGGTTGAGGCTCGAGTACTCGGGGGTGGTGGGGATGATGGTGAGGGCGTGGCACCGGTCGAGGTCCTCGTTCGTGAGGCCCCGGTCTTCCCGGCCGAAGAGGACGGCGACGCGCGGCTCGGGGTCGGATGGCTCCGCGACCTTCGTCGCGATGACCTCGGCCGCCTCGCGCGGGCGGAGGTACGTGCGGCCCGCCGTGCGAGCCCTCGCCGTCGTGCCCACCACGAACGTGCAGTCGGCGATGGCTTCGTCGAGCGAGTCGTGGATGCGCGCGGCCTCGATGAGGTCGGCCGTGCGGTGCGCGATGCCCTCGAGCCGGTACGCGTCGAACTCGTCCGGGTTCACGACCCGGAGGTCGACGAGCCCGAAGTTCTTCATGACGCGAAGGACGCCGCCGATGTTGACGACGTCCTTAGGGTGATCGAGGACGAGCGCGACGCGCGCGAGCGGTCCGGCGCTCAGCGGTCTTCCTCGTCCTCCGGATCGTCCGGGGCCTGGAGCGCGCCCTTGAAGTTGCGGATGCCGCTGCCCAGTCCACGCGCCAGGTCCGGCAGCTTCTTGGCGCCGAACAGGAGCACGAGGATGCCGAACACGAGGAGGGCCTCGGCCACGCCGAACGTGATCAGGAGGCTGGATGTGAGGCCGATCATCGCATCAGCGCCTTGGCGATCGTCTGCTTCTGCATATTCGACGTACCCTCGTAGATGGTCCCGATCTTGGCGTCCCGGTAGAGCTTTTCGACCGGGTACTCGCGAGTGAAGCCGTATCCACCATGGAGGTCGATGCACTGGGACGCCACCCTCTGGGCGACCTCCGAGGCGTACAGCTTCGCCATCGCGGCCGGCGTCACGAACGGCTGCCCTGCGTCCTTGAGGCGTGCGGCATTGTACACGAGCAGCCGGGCCGCCTCGATCTCGGTGGCCATCTCGGCGAGCTGGAACTGCACGCCCTGGAACGATCCGATCGCCCGGCCGAACTGCTCCCGCTCCTGCACGTAGCGCACGGTGTGGTCGAGCGCACCCTGGGCGAGCCCGATCATCTGCGCTCCGATCCCGATGCGCCCCTCGTTGAGCGTCTCGATGGCGGTCTTGTACCCCATCCCGACCTCGCCGAGGACGTTGGCTCCGGGCACGCGGACGTTCTCGAAGACGAGCTCGGTGGTGGAGGAGGCGCGGATGCCGAGCTTGTCTTCCTTCTTCCCGACCGAGAAGCCGTCGAATTCCCGCTCGACGAAGAAGGCCGTGATCCCCTTGTAGCCGGCGTCGGGGTCGACGGTGGCGAAGACGATGTAGATCCCCGCCTCCTTGCCGCTCGTGATCCAGAGCTTGTGACCGTCGAGGATCCAGTCGTCTCCGTCCGGCGTGGCCCGGCAGGCCAGGGCGAACGCGTCGGACCCGCTGCCGGCTTCGGAGAGCGCGTACGCGCCCACGGTGTCGGCTGCGAGGCGCGGGAGGTAGCGCGACTTCTGCTCGTCGTTCGCCCACCGGATGACGGCGTTGATGACCAGTGTGTTCTGCACGTCGACGAGCACGGACACCGACGGGTCGACCTTGGCGAGCTCCTCCACGACGAGGATCGACGTGAAGAAGTCAGCACCGGTTCCCCCGTACTGCTCAGGGATCTCGATGGCCATCAGCCCCATCTCGAAGAGCTGGGGAATGAGGCCGGGGTCGATCTGCGCCGCCTCGTCCATTTCCATGACCCTGGGCGCGATCTCGGCGGCCGCGAAGTCGCGGACGGCCTCCTGGAACATGCGCTCCTGCTCGGTCAGGTCGGTGAGCGGGGGGCGCGTGGTGGCGAGAGTCGACATAAATCTATCGGTGTCCAGGCTCATTCCGGGCGGGTCGATTCGTGACCCGCAATCTACACCGCCCGGGCGGGTGGGTGGAGTACGGCTTCAATCGCGCCTCCGGGATGCCGCCCACGCCCTGAGGCCGATGGGGAAGTCCAGCTCCGCGCGGCGATCCTCGAGCGCCTCCGGTGTCTGCACGCCGAGATCCGTCACGACGCTCGTCACCCACTCCATCGGCACGACCTCGAAGTACCGGTTCCAGATGCGCACGCCCGCCGGGGCGTCCCACACCTCCGTGCCCGGGCGGTCGTCGTCGAGCACCTGCGGGAAGCCCCGCGGGAGGATCTTCGTCTCGTCTGCGAGGACGTGCACCGGCACGCCGGCGACCCGGGCCGCGTGCACGACGACGCAGGAGCCGATCTTGTTGACCACGCCGAGGTCTCCGATCGAGTCGGCCCCGATCAGCACCGCGTCCGCCTGCGGGACGAGGAGCTGAGCCGCGGCGTCCACGGCGAAGACGACGTCGACGCCCGCCCTGGCGAGCGCCGAGGCCATGTCGCGACCCTCGTTGACCGGTCTGCTCTCGAAGCAGAGGACCGTGATCCCGCGCGGGCCGGCCTCTTCGGCCAGCAGTCTCCGCACCGTCGCCGACGAGGACAGCGTCGCGACCATGCCGCCGACCGGAAGGACCGCCGCCGCGGCGAGGGCGGCGGCCTCGGAGCGGGCTTCGAGGTCCGATCGGAATCGGTCGGCCGCGCTGGCGGCGGCGTGCCTGCCATGCTCGAGGGTGTCGGCTTCCTCCACCGCCTGCAGGACGTCGCGGACGAGCGCCGCGAGCGGCGCCATGGCGGGCTGCGCGTCGAGGATGCGCCGCGAGACCTCCCCGAGCCCCCATCGCAGCTCCTCGATCGAGCCCGCCTGGAGGCGCACGGCCGCGCGCCGGATGACGTCTGCCGCGGTTCGGGACAGGACGGAGGCGCCCGACACCACGTCGTCCCGCAGCGGGGCGACGAGCTCGGCGAAACGGCGATCGGAGTCCATGGACGGGGGCCGGAAATCGGGTGGTGCGGTGGCCCAAAGTAGGAGTCTTGACCCGCGCTCAAAACCCCGTACACTCAGGCTCGCCGTCGCCGGACGGCTTCGCCCTCGACCTACGAGGCACCCCGCCCGGCACCGAGGATGCCTCCGGAGGAACCGATGTCCGAGATTCCCAGCGATCTTTTCTACACCGAGGAGCACGAGTACCTGAAGGCCACCGATGAAGACGGGGTCTTCATCGTCGGGATCACGGACTATGCGCAGGGCGAGCTCGGGGACGTGGTGTTCGTCGAGCTCCCCGACAGCGGCGTCTCCTTCGACCGCATGGACGTCTTCGGAACCATCGAGGCCGTGAAGGCCGTGAGCGACCTGTACTGCCCGCTCCAGGGCGAGGTGCTGGCGGTCAACGAGGCGCTCGACGACGACCCCTCGCTGGTCAATTCGGACCCGTACGGCGACGGCTGGATGATCAAGCTGAAACTCGCTGACCCCGGTGAGGTATCCTCCCTCCTGACGGCCGACGGCTACTCGGACCACATCGGCTGAACCCGTCCGCTGCTTCGTGAATTGACGGAACGGGCCGCGGCCCGCCTTCGGGCGGCCGCGGCCCTCTGACTTGAGAGATCATGACCCGGATCGACCCCTCTCCCGACTTCGAGGCCCGCCACCTCGGCCCTCGCTCCGCCGACGTCGAGACCATGCTCGACACCGTCGGCTACGACTCCGTGGATGCGCTCATCGACGCGGTCGTCCCCGCAGCCATCCGCATGAAGGGCGACCTCGACCTTCCGGAACCGCTCACGGAGGCGGCACTGATCGGCCGGCTCAGGGAGATCGCGGACCACAACCGGGTCTTCCGCTCGTACCTGGGCATGGGGTACGCCGATACGCACACCCCGGGCGTGATCCTTCGTAACATCATGGAGAACCCGGGCTGGTACACGCAGTACACGCCGTACCAGGCCGAGATCGCGCAGGGGCGTCTCGAAGCGCTCCTCAACTATCAGACCATGGTCATGGATCTGACGGGGATGGAGATCGCCAACGCGTCGCTCCTGGACGAGGGAACCGCGGCGGGCGAGGCGATGCAGCTGGCGCACGGGGAGGCGAAGGGCGACGCGAACGTCTTCTTCGTTTCCGAGCTCTGCCATCCCCAGACGATCGACGTCGTGAAGACGCGGGCGTGGCCGCTCGGGATCGAGGTCGTCGTGGGTGATCACGAGACGTTCGATCTCTCCGGCAACGTCTTCGGAGTCCTGCTCCAGTATCCGGCGACGGACGGTCGGGTGCTCGACTACGCGGCGTTCGCCGAGACGGCGCACGCCGTGGGGGCGACGGTCGTGGTCGCCGCCGATCTGCTCTCGCTGGCGCTCCTGACGCCTCCGGGCGAGTGGGGCGCCGACGTGGTCGTCGGCAATTCGCAGCGCTTCGGCGTGCCGATGGGCTTCGGGGGTCCGCACGCGGCGTTCATGTCGGCGCGGGAGTCGTTCAAGCGAAAGCTGCCGGGCCGCATCATCGGCGTCTCGATCGATGCCGACGGGAACCGTGCGCTGCGCATGGCGCTCCAGACCCGCGAGCAGCACATCCGTCGCGAGAAGGCGACGTCGAACATCTGCACCGCCCAGGTGCTCCTGGCGATCATGGCCGGGGCGTATGCGGTCTATCACGGCCCCGAGGGGATCCGCGCGATCGCGCAGCGCGTGCGCGACCTCACGGGCGTCCTGGCGGCCGGGCTGGCAAAGCTGGGTCACGAGGTGCTCACGGAGACGTTCTTCGACACGATCCGCGTGCGCCCCTCCGGCGATGCCGCGAAGGTGTTCGGCGACGCGTCGGCCCGCGGCATCAACCTCCGCGACTTCGGTGACGGGTCCCTGGGCATCGCTCTCGACGAGGTGACGCTCCCCGAAGACGTGGACGACCTCTTCGCCGTGTTCAACGCGGGGTCGGCGCCGGACTTCACGGCGCGCGAGCTGGCGACTTCCGGTGCACCCGCGCTGCCGGAGTTCGCCGCGCGCACCTCGGCCTACCTGACGCACGAGGTGTTCAGCAGCTACCACTCCGAGACGGACATGCTGCGGTACCTGCACAAGCTCGAGTCGCGTGACCTCTCGCTGAACACCGCGATGATCCCGCTCGGCTCCTGTACCATGAAGCTGAACGCGACGAGTCAGATGGCCGGCGTCACGTGGCCCGAGTTCGGAAAGCTCCACCCGTCGGCGCCCGCCGATCAGGCCGCGGGGTATCGCCAGATCTTCTCCGATCTCGAGGCGTGGCTCGCCGAGATCACCGGCTTCGCCGCGACGTCGCTGCAGCCCAACTCCGGGGCGCAGGGCGAGTATGCCGGCCTCCTGGTCATCAAGGCGTACCACGAGGACCGTGGAGACCACCACCGCGACGTCTGCCTGATCCCCTCGTCGGCGCACGGCACGAACCCGGCGAGTGCGGTCATGGCCGGCATGAAGGTCGTGGTCGTGAAGAGCACCGAGGATGGCACCATCGACCTGGACGACCTGCGGGCGAAGGCGACGGAGCACGCCGGGAAGCTGGCCGCGTTCATGGTTACCTACCCGTCGACCCACGGCGTCTTCGAGGAGGGGATCGTCGAGGCTTGCCGCGTGGTGCACCAGAACGGCGGGATGGTCTACCTCGACGGCGCCAACCTCAATGCCCAGGTGGGCCTCTCGCGTCCCGGCGACTACGGGGCGGACGTCTGCCACATCAACCTGCACAAGACGTTCGCGATCCCGCACGGCGGGGGCGGGCCCGGCATGGGGCCGATCTGCTGCAACGAGAAGCTCGCGCCGTATCTGCCGGGACACAGCGTCCAGCGCACCGGCGGCGACAAGGCGATCACCTCCGTCTCCGCCGCGGCGTGGGGCAGCGCGAGCATCCTCGTGATCCCATGGGCGTACATCGCCATGCTCGGTCGCGGCGGCGTCCGCAACGCGTCGAAGGTCGCGATCCTCAACGCCAACTACATGGCGAAGCGACTCGAGGAGCACTACGAGATCCTCTATCGCGGCGCCGAAGGGCTCGTCGCGCACGAGTTCATCATCGACCTGCGCCCGCTCAAGCGGACGACCGGGATCACCGAGGAGGACGTCGCCAAGCGCCTCATCGACTACGGGTTCCACGCGCCGACCGTGTCCTTCCCCGTGGCGGGCACGCTCATGATCGAGCCGACGGAGTCGGAGTCGAAGTACGAGCTCGACCGCCTGTGCGACGCGCTCATCTCCATTCGCGCCGAGATCCAGCAGGTGGAGCTCGGGATCGCGGACGCCGAAGACAACGCGCTCAAGAATGCGCCGCACACCGCGGCCATGGTCACGGCGGACGAGTGGAACCACGCCTACACGCGCACCCAGGCCGCGTACCCCGCACCGTGGACGCGGGACATGAAATTCTGGCCGTTCGTGCGGCGGGTGGACAACGCGTACGGGGATCGAAACCTGGTGTGCTCGTGTCTGCCGATGGAGGCGTACGCGGAGGCGTAGGGATCTTCACCCCGGGAGAGGGTAGCTAGGAAGTCGGGTTCGGCAGCGTTACGATGGCTCTAGAGCGGGTCACGTGGTTGCGCAGGCTGAAGGGGGCTTGGGGCGATGCCTTGTTTCGCCGACACCCCACAGGATTCGATGACCAGACCCAGATACATCCTCGGCATCTCCGCCTACTACCACGACAGCGCCGCCGCGCTGCTCAAGGATGGCGAGATCGCCGCGGCCGCCCAGGAAGAGCGTTTCACCCGCATCAAGGGTGACGCCTCGTTTCCCGCCCATGCGGTGAAGTTCTGCCTCGAGCGGGAGGGCATCACGGTCGACGATCTCGAGTACGTCGGCTTCTACGACAAGCCCCTCCTCAAGTTCGAGCGGATCCTGGAGACATATCTCGGGATCGCGCCCCGCGGATTCGGTTCCTTCCTCAAGGCGGGGCCGCTCTGGATCAAGGAAAAGCTCTTTCAGAAGGACGACATCGCCGACGCCCTCGGCTACTCTGGCGAGATCCTGTTCGCGGAGCACCACGAGTCGCACGCCGCGAGTGCCTTCCTGCCGTCTCCGTTCGAGGAGGCGGCCATCCTGACCATGGACGGGGTGGGGGAGTGGGCGACCGCATCCATCGGGGTTGGCCGAGGCAATGATCTCGAACTGATCCGCGAGCTCCACTGGCCCGACTCCCTGGGGCTCGTCTACTCGGCCTTCACCTACTACACGGGCTTCAAGGTCAATTCGGGCGAGTACAAGGTGATGGGACTCGCTCCGTACGGTGAGCCGAAGTACACGACGCTGATCCTCGAGGAGCTGATG
>Ga0222713_10007272_pt1 | contig 10404 bp, 5 predicted proteins | sample C33_649DmetaG_FD_165061 | JGI IMG/M metagenome (GOLD analysis project Ga0222713, IMG submission 165061) | Estuarine water microbial communities from San Francisco Bay, California, United States - C33_649D | ecosystem: Environmental > Aquatic > Marine > Unclassified | place: USA: California... | reverse complement strand
GACCGTCGCGCCAAGGCTGGCTATTCTTGGGGGTTGGCGGGGCGTAGCGTAGCCCGGTATCGCGCCTGCTTTGGGAGCAGGAGGTCGCCGGTTCGAATCCGGCCGCCCCGATCGGGTCGCGAGGGTGGAGCGGCAAGGAACGACGGAGCAGTGTGCGAAGCGCCAGTAGCTCAGATGGATAGAGCAACAGCCTTCTAAGCTGTGGGTCGGGGGTTCGATTCCCTCCTGGCGCGCCTCGTGTGAAGTGTCGAAGGAGATGGTTGCGCCGTTAGCTCAATTGGCAGAGCAAGTGACTCTTAATCACTAGGTTGTAGGTTCGATTCCTACACGGCGCATTGATGGGAAGGTCCGTTCCTCCGGGGGCGGGCCTTTTTTCTTTGAGGTCAGGTGGGAGGGGTCAGGGATCAGGTGCTGACCCCTGATCCCTGATCCCTGACCTCAGAGGCTCGGATGCCTCAGGTGGTGCGTCGTACCCCGCTGATACGCGTGCGCCACCCGCAGCATCGCCTCCTCCCCGAACAGTCGGCCCAGGAAGGTGAGTGAGACCGGCGTCCCGTCCTCGCGGAAGCCGTGTGGGAGGATCACCGCGGGATGCCCGGTGAGATTCGTCGCGGTGAGCTGCGCCCCGGCGTTCGTCGGCGTGACGATCACATCCACCGTCTGCATCAGACGATCCCACGCCTCGATCGCCAGCGTGCGGACTCGGTTCGCGTTGAGGTAATCGACCGCGGGGATCAGGCGTGCCGTACGGAAGGTGTTGGGCCAGGCGCCCGGCCCCTGCTGGACCATCTCACGCACGCGGCCCGATCGCGTGAGTGCATCGAACGCGGCGCCTGCTTCGGCGGTGAGGATGATGCGCATCGCATCGTAGTCGAATTCCGGGAGCTCGACGGGGATCAGGTCGATCCCGAGACCCCGCAGGGCCGCGAGCGCCGCATCGTCGAACGGCTGGGTGGGGCGCCGTTCGACCGGGAGCTCGAACGCACTCTTCACATACCCCACTCTGAGCCCGCGCAGTGGGGCATTCCCGTCCCAGTTGAACGGGGCGGCGTGGACCGTCTGATCGCGTTGATCAGGACCATGGATCGCGGCGAAGACCAGCGCGCAATCCTCCACCGTGCGGCACATCGGACCGAGCTTATCCATCGACCAGCTCAGCGCCATCGCCCCCGTGCGCGGCACACGGCCGAAGGTGGGGCGCAACCCCGTCACCCCGTTGCGCGTGCTGGGTGAGGAGATCGAGCCGAGCGTCTCCGAGCCGATCGAGAAGCCGACGCATCCCGCCGCGGTGGCCGAGCCGGGGCCGGCGGAGGAACCACTCGCCCCCTGGTCGAGCTTCCACGGGTTGCGCGTCATCCCACCATACCAGCGATCACCCATCGCGAGTTCCCCGAGGGTGAGCTTGGCGATGAGCACCGCCCCCGCGCGGTCGAGTCGTTCGACGACGGTGGCGTCGGCGTCGAACGTCTGCGACTGATAGGGTGCGGTGCCCCAGGTGGTGGGGTACTCCTTCACGGCGAGGAGGTCCTTCGCCCCCCAGGGGATCCCATGGAGCGGGCCGCGGGAGCGACCGGCTGCGATCTCGGCGTCGGCGGCCCGTGCCTGACGGAGGGCGCGTTCGCGGGTGAGCGAGGTGACGCAGAGGAGCTGGGGATCGAGGCGCTCGAGGCGTGCGAGGTACATCTCGGTGAGTGCCACGCTGGTGACGGCGCGGGTGCGTACGAGTGCGGCGAGCTCGGTCACCGAGGCGTAGGCGAGCGATTCGAGACGGGCTGGCCTCGCGGGGGGTGTGATGCGCGTGGAAACGATCGGACGCTGCGGGCCGCGTGGGACCGCATCCTGCCGTGGCAGTGGGGTGAAGATCATCGCGGGGGCGACGGCGTTCGCGATCGTGGTCCGATGGAGCCGTTGCAATTGGGCGGTCTGGCGCTTGAGCCCGTCGAGCATCTGGGCGCGCTCCTCGTCGGTGAACTGCACGCCGGCGATCTCGGCCGCGGCGACGATCGCGGCATCGGTGATCTCCTCACCAGAGGCGACCTTGGCGTAGAGCACGCCGGGAAAGAGTCCGCCGGCGACGCCAAGGGCGGAGAGGGAAGCGAGGAAGTCGCGACGCGAGTCGGAGGGTCGAGGGGAGTCGGTCATGGGGGGTGGGGCGAAGGTCCGAGCGCAGAGCGGCGCGTCCCGCAGGGTGCGAGGCGCCGCCGACCGAATGTGGCACGGCGGGTCGGGTCTGGCGAGCGGTGTCTCGCGTGCTGTCGGGGGTTGCACGACCGCGACGAAAGCGTTACTCTTCGTTCCCTTCCGGTCGATTCGTCTCCGGGTGGGGTGTCGCGGAGACTGGAGGTCGAAAAAGTTGGTTTTGACCCCTTGACGCTCGGCTGACTTGATGGTAATCTGATGGGCTGGCGCGGAAACGCTGCCGAGCATACCGAGTTGATTGACAATCGAGTCAGAGAGATATCGCAAAGTGTGCGAGGCGAACTCGTTGATCTCGTGTCCCGTTCGGGGCCGAGGGAGAGTTCAGACCGAACAATTTTTGTGATTCCGAATAACGCTGTCATGCGATGACAGCGTGACAGCGATTCGGGAGAGCCATATGAGACTTTCTATTGGAGAGTTTGATCCTGGCTCAGGACGAACGCTGGCGGCGTGCTTAACACATGCAAGTCACGGGGGCCCGCAAGGGTAACCGGCGAACGGGTGCGTAACACGTGAGCAAGCTTCCGATTTGTGGGGGATAGCCGGCCCAACGGCCGGGTAATACCGCATACGTTCATCGAGCGGCATCGCTTGGTGAGGAAACCTCCGGGGCAAATCGAGGTGCTCGCGGCCTATCAGCTAGTTGGTGAGGTAACGGCTCACCAAGGCGACGACGGGTAGCTGGTCTGAGAGGATGGCCAGCCACATTGGGACTGCGACACGGCCCAGACTCCTACGGGAGGCAGCAGTGGGGAATATTGCGCAATGGACGAAAGTCTGACGCAGCGACGCCGCGTGTGGGATGAAGCCTTTCGGGGCGTAAACCACTGTTGCCCGGGACGAACCTCCCCATTCGTGGGGACTGACGGTACCGGGTGAGGAAGCACCGGCTAACTCTGTGCCAGCAGCCGCGGTAATACAGAGGGTGCGAGCGTTGTCCGGAATCACTGGGCGTAAAGGGCGCGTAGGTGGCTAGGTAAGCGTGTGGTGAAAGTCCGGGGCTCAACCCCGGATCTGCCGTGCGAACTGCCAAGCTCGAGCGATGTAGAGGCAGGTGGAATTTCGGGTGTAGCGGTGGAATGCGTAGAGATCCGAAAGAACACCAGTGGCGAAGGCGGCCTGCTGGGCATTTGCTGACACTGAGGCGCGACAGCGTGGGGAGCAAACAGGATTAGATACCCTGGTAGTCCACGCCGTAAACGATGGGTACTAGGTGTCTGGGGGAGCGACCCCCTGGGTGCCGACGCTAACGCATGAAGTACCCCGCCTGGGGAGTACGGCCGCAAGGCTGAAACTCAAAGGAATTGACGGGGGCCCGCACAAGCGGTGGAGCATGTGGTTTAATTCGACGCAACGCGAAGAACCTTACCTAGGCTTGACATGCTGGAGAAAGCTTGCGGAAACGTGAGCCCCTCTTCGGAGTTCCAGCACAGATGCTGCATGGCTGTCGTCAGCTCGTGTCGTGAGATGTTGGGTTAAGTCCCGCAACGAGCGCAACCCTCACCCTTAGTTACCAGCGGGTAAAGCCGGGGACTCTAGGGGGACTGCCGGTGCCAAACCGGAGGAAGGCGGGGATGACGTCAAGTCATCATGGCTCTTACGTCTAGGGCTACACACGTGCTACAATGGGCCGGACAGAGGGTCGCTAGCTCGCGAGAGTATGCCAATCCCCAAACCGGTCCTCAGTTCGGATTGTAGTCTGCAACTCGACTACATGAAGCTGGAATCGCTAGTAATCGTGGATCAGCTACGCCACGGTGAATACGTTCCCGGGCCTTGTACACACCGCCCGTCACGCCATGGAAGTTGTGAGCGCCCGAAGTCGGTGTCGGAACCCGCAAGGGACCAAGCCGCCTAAGGCGAGCGCAATGACTGGGGCGAAGTCGTAACAAGGTAGCCGTAGGGGAACCTGCGGCTGGATCACCTCCTTAACGGAGCTGCGAGTAGGCCCGCTTCGGCGTGGCACGAAAGCGCTACCGGATAGTCGCTCGCCTCGCATGCTGAGCGATCTCTCTCTGACTCATTTTTTCAGCTGGTGCGTGGGCCCTCGGGCGCACGTGACCACATGCTGTTTGACAACGGAAGATGGTAGTGTTCGTGGGATAACGAATCACACTAGTGACACGATTTCGACGAAAGGCGCGCAAGCGCCACACCGATAAATCTGACACTCGTTGTAGATCGCGCGTGCTCTGCTGGATTACATGTTTGTAGTCAAGCGAGCGAATGCATGTCGAGGATGCCTTGGCACACGAAGGCGATGAAGGACGCGGTAAGCTGCGATAAGCCTGGGGGAGCGGCACACACGCTTTGATCCCAGGATTTCCGAATGGGGAAACCCGGCCGTCAGGAATGGCGGTCACGCCGAAAGGCGAGCGAACCCAGGGAACTGAAACATCTAAGTACCTGGTGGAAAGAGAAATCAACCGAGATGCCCCAAGTAGCGGCGAGCGAACGGGGTAGAGCCCAAACCGAGGTCCTTGTGGCCGCGGGGTTGTAGGACCCACAGACGCGTATCGTGAAGTCAGTCGAAGTGGCTTGGAACGGCCCGCCAGAGACGGTGAAAGCCCGGTAGGCGAAGACGATGAACGGTGCGTAGTGGAGTTCCTGAGTAACGCCCGACCCGAGTAATCGGGCGTGAAACCGGGGGGACCACCCTCCAAGGCTAAAGACTCTCGTGTGACCGATAGTGAACGAGTACCGTGAGGGAAAGGTGAAAAGCACCCCAGTGCGGGGAGTGAAAGAGATCCTGAAACGACATGCATACAAGCGGTAGGAGGTTGGGCAGGGCTTCGGCTCTGTCACGACTGACTGCGTGCCTTTTGCATTATGATCCGGCGAGTTACTCCTCAGGAGCGAGGCTAAGTCGTTCAGCGACGGAGCCACAGCGAAAGCGAGTCCTGTAACGAGGGCGACAGAGTTCCTGGGGGTACGACCCGAAGCCAGGGCGATCTACCCATGAGCAGGGTGAAGCTGCGGTAACACGCAGTGGAGGCCCGAACCGGTATGGGTTGAAAACCGTTCGGATGACTTGTGGGTAGGGGTGAAAGGCCAATCAAGCCTGGAGATAGCTGGTTCTCCCCGAAATCTATTGAGGTAGAGCCTCGAGCAATTGTGTACAGGAGGTAGAGCGACTGGATGGGCGCGGGCTGGCGTAGCCGGTACCAAACCCAACCAAACTCCGAATGCCTGTTACATGTATCTCGGGAGGCAGTCGCTGAGCGATAATGTCCAGCGGCGAGAGGGAAAGAACCCAGAACCACAGCTAAGGCCCCAAAGTGGCCGCTGAGTATAGCGAAGGATGTGTCCCTACACTGACAACTGGGAGGTTGGCTTAGAAGCAGCCACTCCTTTAAAGAGTGCGTAATAGCTCACCAGTCCAGTGGGGATGCGCCGAGAATGGTCGGGATTAAGCGGCCCGCCGAAGCTTGGTCTTCTGACTTTGTCAGAGGGGTAGGGGAGCGTTCTGTCCGCCTTGAAGCGGCCGTGGAAACGAGCCGTGGAGCGTTCAGAAGAGAGGATGCCGGATTGAGTACGCGCAAATGCGGGTGAGAACCCCGCACACCGTAAGCCCAAGGATTCCTGCGCCATGGCAATCAGCGCAGGGTGAGGCGGACCCTAAGGCGAGGCCCCAGAGGCGTAGCCGATGGATAGCCGGTGAATATTCCGGCCCCGTCTGCAGTGTGTTAGCAACCCCAGAGGGACCCAGGAACGAAGCGTGAACGGCTTTGTGGATGGCCGTGAAAGGGTGTAGGGCAACCGAGACCTGAGACGAGTGCGCGGGGCAACCCAAGCGCAAGTCACGTAGAGTCGACTGGCAAGAAAAGCTCTGGTGGGGAATGCTGCAGATGACCGTACCGTAAACCGACACAGGTGGGCAAGGCGAGTAGCCTAAGGTGAACGAGTGAAACCGGGTCAAGGAACTCGGCATAATGATCCCGTAACTTCGGAAGAAGGGATGCCGATTGGGGTTGGCGACTTCGCGTCGCAGGCTCTGATCGGTCGCAGATAATCGGCCCAAGCGACTGTTTAGCAAAAACACAGGTGAGTGCCAAGCCGCACAAGGCGCCGTATACTCACTGACGCCTGCCCGGTGCCGGAAGGTTAAGGGGAGATGTTAGCCGCAAGGCGAAGCATTGAGCCGAAGCCCCGGTAAACGGCGGCCGTAACTATAACGGTCCTAAGGTAGCGAAATTCCTTGTCGGGTAAGTTCCGACCTGCACGAATGGCGTAACGACTTGGGCACTGTCTCGACCCGGTGCTCGGCGAAATAGCAGTCTCGGTGAGGATTCCGAGTCCCCGCGACAGGACAAAAAGACCCCATGCACCTTTACTGCAGCTTGTCATTGGACGTCGCATGTGACTGTGTAGCATAGCTGGGAGACTATGAGGCCCGGGCGCTAGCTCGGGCGGAGTCATCAGTGAAATACCAGCCTGGCTCATGTAACGTCCTCACCACGCTCCGGCAAACCCGGGCTGGGACCGTGGCAGGCGGGCAGTTTGACTGGGGCGGTCGCCTCCGAAAGAGTAACGGAGGCGCGCGCATGGTTCCCTCAGCGCGGACGATATTCGCGCTTTAGAGTGTAACGGCACAAGGGAGCCTGACGGCGAGACCGACGGGTCGAGCCGCCACGAAAGTGGGCCGTAGTGATCCGGTAGCCCGGTGTGGATCGGCTATCGCGCAACGGATAAAAGGTACGCTGGGGATAACAGGCTTATCGCGCCCGAGAGTTCACATCGACGGCGCGGTTTGGCACCTCGATGTCGGCTTATCACATCCTGGGGCTGGAGAAGGTCCCAAGGGTCCGGCTGTTCGCCGGTTAAAGTGGTACATGAGCTGGGTTCAGAACGTCGTGAGACAGTTCGGTCTGTATCCGTCGTGGGCGTTGGAGAGTTGAGGGGCGCGGACTCTAGTACGAGAGGACCGAGTCGGACGACCCGCTCGTGTCCCGGCTGTCACGCCAGTGGCAACGCCGGGTAGCGATGGTCGGCACAGATAACCGCTGAATGCATCTAAGTGGGAAGCTGTCCCCAAGATGAACTCTCCCTGGGACCTTGAGTCCCCTGAAGGGCCGTGGGAGACCACCACGTCGATAGGTGGGGAGTGGAAGGCGAGCAATCGTTTCCGAGCTAACCCATCCTAATCGCCCGTGCGGCTTGACTACTCCCCCTTTCTTCCAAGAAAGGGGCTGGAATAACAACCGCAGAGCTTCGCACGATCTAACGATTTGCGAATACACGAACACTACCATCCTCCGCTGTCAGCATCTCGCTGGCGACTAGAGCGTAGGGGCCACACTCGTTCCCATCCCGAACACGATCGTTAAGCCCTACAGCGCCGATGGTACTCCGACCGAGAGGTCGCGGGAGAGTAGGCCGTCGCCGGCACCCTTGGAAGCCCCTGTCGTTCACTCGGCAGGGGCTTTCTCTTTGCCCCCCACTCCCGTCACATTCCCGTCGTGATCCCACACCCCCGCGCCCGACTCGTCCCCGTCCCGCTCGTCAGTACGCCGCGCCGATGACCCGCGCCGGCTTCGTGACCCTCGTCGGGCGCCCCAATGCCGGCAAATCGACCCTCCTCAACCGGTTGGTCGGCACCCGACTCGCCATCGTCTCCTCCAAGCCCCAGTCGACCCGGGAGCGGGTCGTCGGGATCCTGACCGATGACGAGGCGCAGCTGATCTTCCTCGATACCCCAGGGCTCCTGGAGCCTCGCTACGCGCTCCACAGGGCGATGCAGTACGCCGCCCAGCAGGCGATCGGCGATGCCGACCTCGTCGTCCATCTGGTCGATGCCACGACCGACCGCCCGGATGACCTCACCGCCCTCGCGCAGCTCCCCGCGCCGCCGAAGGCTCCTGTCCTCGTGGTCCTCAACAAGATCGACCAGCTCGCCCCCGCGGTCCGGGACGCGCTCCTCGCCGAGTGTCCGGAGGCGGTCGGGATCTCCGCCGCGACCGGCGAAGGGATCGAGGCGCTCCTCGCCGAGATCCGTCGGCGGATGCCCGAGAGCCCCTATCTCTATCCTGCGGACGACATCTCCACCCAGCAGACCCGCTTCTTCGTCTCGGAGTTCATCCGCGAGGCGGTGATGGAGCAGCTCGAGGAAGAGGTGCCCTATGGCGTGGCGGTCGAGATTGACGAGTTCCGCGAAGGGAGCTCGCCGCTCTACATTCGGGCGGTGCTGCATGTGGAGCGTGAGAGCCAGAAGCGCATCCTGATCGGGGCGGGGGGGAGTCGGATCCGCGAGATCGGGCGCGCGGCCCGCGAGCGGATCGAGACCCTGGTCGAGGAGCCGGTCTATCTCGATCTCTGGGTGAAGGTGCTCGCGAACTGGCGTCGGAACCCCGCCGCCCTCGCCCGTCTTGGTTTCCAGGTCCCCACCGAGGAGTCCCGTCCGTGACCGTCCCGCCGATCCCGCCCGCCATCCGTGAGATCCTCGCCTGTCCGCGGTGCCATGGGCCATTGCTCGACGCGCCGGCCGAGCGCCCCGAGGAATCGGCGACGCTCCGGTGCACGCCCTGCGCGCTGCGGTTCCCGGTGCGCGATGGGATCCCTGTCCTCCTCCTCGATCAGGCGCGGTCGGTGCAGGGATGAACGTCGGCTGCTGGTCGTGCCGAGCGGTCTATCGCGTGGATCCGGCGCTGCTGCCAGCAGCCGGGGTCACGGCGCGGTGCTCGGCGTGCGGGGCGGCGATCGTGGTGTCGGGTGGTCATGCGCGCCACTCGGCGGAGGCTGAGGATTGGTTTGCCGAGGAACGTCGCGCGCAGCACCGGAAGGCACCCGACACTCCGTACGAGCACCGAGCGGGTGGGCCCTCTCAGGACGACTGGTTCGCGGAGGAGCAGGGCACCACGTGGGGCAGCGATTGGCACCGCGCCCTCGAGGAGTCGGATGCGGCGGCCGCGCCTGAATTCGAGGTGCACGATCGGTCGATGGGTTCCCGGCCGGTGGCCGATCGGACGTCGGTCACCTCGTGGGTCGAGCCGAGCCCTCGCCCCATCGCGGCGCCGGTGACGAGCACCCGGCACCCCTTCCTGCGTGTCACCCCGCATGAGCGCGCCCAGCGTCTCGCGCGGGCCCTGGTCTCCGACCTGATCGCCTACCACCCGGGGCGCCGCGAGGCCGCCCGCGCCTCGGGGACGCTCCGGATCGCCTTCCGAGAGGAGATCGCCCGATCGTACGCGGTCTACGCGGCCGAGGTCGGGCGGGAGATGGCGGAGGGGACGAGCTACTTCCAGGAGGCGCTCAACGAGATGGTCGCCCAGGGGCGCGCCCTGTTCTGACCTGCGGGATCCGCTATCTTTGGAGGGCACGCGACGCGAGCCGGCACCCATCGTGGGGCCGGCTCGCCACGCATCCGCCCCGGACCCGACCGATGGCCGACTCCGAACACCTCGTCTCCCTCCGGCACGACCAGACCCGTCTGGACGAGCTCCGGAGGTACCTTTGACCTCGATCGCAAGCGCGAACGCCTGACCGCCCTCGAAGGGGACATGTCAGACCCGGGCTTCTGGAATGCGCAGGAGCGCGCCCGGGAGGTGGTGCAGGAGGTGAAGACGCTCAAGGGGTGGATCGACCCCTACGAGAGGCTCGTCGGGCGCACCACGAGTGCGATCGAGCTGGCGGAGCTCCTCTCGCTCGAGCCGGACGCCGAGATGGAAGCCGACGTCGCGCGTGAGGCGAAGGCGATCGGCGAGGAGACGGACGCGTATCGCCTGCGCTCGCTGTTGCAAGGACGGGATGACTTCCGTGACGCGCAGGTCGAGATCAGCGCCGGGGCCGGTGGGACCGAGGCGCAGGATTGGGCGCAGATGCTGATGCGCATGTACACGCGCTGGGCGGAGCGGAAGGGCTACACCGTCGACATCCTCGACCTCTCGGAGGGCGAAGAGGCGGGGATCAAGGGGGCGGTGCTCGAGGTAAAGGGGGAGTACGCCTTCGGCTTCCTCCGTCCTGAGACGGGGGTGCACCGACTCGTGCGCATCTCGCCCTTCGACTCGCAGGCCCGTCGGCACACGAGCTTCGCTTCGGTCTTCGTCTACCCGGTGGTGAACGAGGAGATCAACATCGAGGTGCGCGAGGAGGACCTACGGATCGATGTCTACCGTGCCTCGGGTGCCGGTGGGCAGCATGTGAACAAGACCTCGTCGGCGGTGCGCATCACGCACTTGCCGACGGGGATCGTCTGCGCCTCGCAGCAGG
>Ga0222713_10007271_pt1 | contig 10405 bp, 7 predicted proteins | sample C33_649DmetaG_FD_165061 | JGI IMG/M metagenome (GOLD analysis project Ga0222713, IMG submission 165061) | Estuarine water microbial communities from San Francisco Bay, California, United States - C33_649D | ecosystem: Environmental > Aquatic > Marine > Unclassified | place: USA: California... | reverse complement strand
CCACGTCTTGCGCCGTATGAGTTAAAATCTTTTTCTTCAACTCCGCTTTCACGCAAAAACTTTGCTGCAGGAGACTTCTTCGAAATATCTCCGGCAGGAGAGATGTGGTCCGTTGTAATGGAATCTCCTAAAATTAATAACGGTTTTGCATCAAGAATATCATCAATTTTACTTATGCTTTCTTTTTGCATACCTTCAAAATATGGAGGGTTTTCAATATAAGTTGAGCCGTCTTTCCAGTGGTAGGTATCGCTATGAGTAACCTTAATTTCTTGCCATTCTTTTGTGCCTTCGTAAATGTTTTTGTATTTTTCCTCAAAAACAGAACGGGTAACAAATTGTTTTAATATCTCATGAATTTCAGCGTTTGTTGGCCAAATGTCTTTTAAGAAAACCTCTTTGCCATTAGTGCTTTTTCCAAGAGGTTTTGAAAGGATATCTGATTTTACATTTCCCAAAAGAGCATAAGCAACCACAAGGGGAGGGGACGCCAAATAATTCGCCTTAACAAGCGCATGTATTCTGCCTTCAAAGTTTCTGTTTCCGGAAAGAACTGCAGCAACAGTAAGGTTTTTCCCGGTAATTTCTTTCTCGAATTCAGGTTTTAAAGGCCCTGAATTACCAATACATGTTGTGCAGCCAAACCCGACAACATTAAAACCGAGTTTATCCAAATAAGTTTGCAAACCGGATTTTTGCAAGTATTCTTCAGCAACACGAGACCCCGGCGCAAGAGAAGTCTTTACAAAAGACGGAACCTTCAAACCCATTTCTACCGCTTTTTTAGCAAGAAGCCCAGCTGCAATCAGAACAGACGGATTCGATGTATTCGTGCAAGATGTTATAGCTGCAATCACGATGGAACCGTCTTGTAATTTTTGTTCTTTTTGGTTATTTTCCAAAGCAAACTCAATAATATGGTTAAAATCATGTATTTTTTTAAAACCAATTGCAAGACAATCCTCAATTTTTTGAATTTCTGCCTTACGAATAAATGCCTTTACTTCTTCTTTTGAAAGGTTTTCAAACGCCCAATTTGCAATTCCTAAAAACACTTTTTGTTGTGATGAAACAAATTCTTCAAATAAGAAACACGAAACTTCAACTTGCCCCGCATAATTTTCATTGTTAGACGGTGCTTCCCTGCCATCATTTGAAATATTAAGAATTCCCGCTTTTCCCATAAACGCGTGTGTTTTTGAATCAAAAACTGCCCATTGCGAGTACCCGTATTTTTCCTGATGTTTCACCACAACCTCAAGCCATTCCTTTGTTCTATCCAGTGAAATTTCACCAAATAATTCAATAACTTTTTTATCTTCATGAACCTCGTGCAGAAGATCTACATCTTCCATTTTAAACGGACGGCAGTAGAAATCTTCATTGTTTAAAATAATGCCATTGTTTGCGGATACCGACAATTCTTCAAAATTTTTTGCAACAATATCCAGGGTTAGCTTGTCTTGTGGGCGTTTTGGCCCTGCTACACAAGGTTTAACGGAGGAAATATCAAGAACGATGGTATCCGTATATTCTGCTTCACTTGCACTTCCAAACGCACCTTGTACTTTAGCATATTCCTTTACTTTTTCAATTTGTTCCAGTGAGCGACCCGTTAAAAATAGATAATCCAAAGTTTTTTGATCAATCGGAAAAATTCCACAAGTTGCACCGTATTCGGGTGCCATATTTGCAATTGTTGCACGATCCTCCGACGACAAACATTTAAGCCCTTCACCGTAAAATTCCACAAATTTACCAACAACACCTTTTTTACGAAGCATTTGGGTGATTGTAAGGATTAAATCCGTTGCTGTAATACCCTCATGAAGTTGACCTTCAAGTTTAAAACCGATAACCTCCGGAACAAGCAAACTCACAGACTGCCCAAGCATAACGCTTTCTGCTTCAATTCCGCCAACTCCCCAACCAAGAACTCCAAGCCCGTTAACCATCGTTGTATGGGAATCCGTTCCAACAACCGTATCAAAAAACAAAACTCCATCTTTTTCAGCAACAACAGAAGCAATGTATTCAAGGTTTATTTGATGACAAATACCCGTTCCCGGTGGTACAACATAAAGATTATTAAAAGATTTCTGCCCCCACTTAAGAAATTCATACCTTTCTTTATTCCTTTGAATTTCTAAATCGGTATTTTCTTTATTTGAACTTGAACTTCCGTAAGAATCCACTTGAACCGAGTGGTCAATAACCAAATGTACCAGTGCAATAGGGTTAATTTTTTTAATATCACCACCAAGAGATTTGGTTATGTCTCTCATAGCGGCTAAATCTACAATTGCAGGAACGCCGGTGAAATCTTGCATTAACACACGATAGGGTAAATATTGAATTTCTGCAGGTTCTTTTCCTTTATTTTTTACCCACGCAAGAACTTTGGAAATGTCATCTTTTGTTGAATTTCTTGCAACATTTTCAAGCAGAATTTTAATTGAAAACGGCATGCGTGAAATATCGACACTTTGGTCTTTTGCAATTTGATTGATATCAATATAAGTATATTCTTTCGAACCCACCTTAATATTTGGCATAGTAACCTAAAAATTCATAGGTATGCTATAAGGCTAAAAATTAAAAATTCAAGAATTTTTCTTGATTAAGACTTAGCAATTTCCCTTGCTCTTTTAAGAGCAGCCTGCATTGCATTATTAATGATTTCCTTCAATTGATTATTTTTTTTAAACTCATTCAAACCGGCCTCTGTCGTTCCACCTTTTGACGCAACATTATTCACCGCCTCCATAAATGAAATATCTTTATTTTCTTTCATATACAACGCCGCATTCTGCAAAAGATTCACAATAATTTCCCTTTTGGAGTTTTCCTCAAGAAAAGTTTTTGAACTTTCAAAAAAAGCATTCATTACTTCGAAAATAAACCCAATACCGGAACCGTATAGTGCCGTAAATTCGTCAATTTCCTGCTCGTTTTTGCATTGAATGACGGTATTTGGTTTAAACATTTCACACACAAACTGAACTTCTTCATTCGTGCAATTTTTCGCAAACATTCCAAGGTAGCTGTCACCAAATTCAAAAGCAAGGCTTGGCATTACTCTAATTATTTTTTCCACGCCAAAAAGTTTTGTAATTTTACCAATTGTTATGCCCGCCAGAACGGAAATAAAGATTGTACCTTTGTTATAACATGTTTTTGGCAAATTTTCTGCGACATCTTGAATATGTTGCGGCTTACACCCAAGAAAAACATAATCATATTCTTTACTAAGATTTTTATAATAATTAAAACACCTAAAACCTTCAATTGTTGAATTTGGGGAAAATACATCAATTGTGCCTTCAAAGTTTTTTGGTAAATTCTTCAAAAATGCTTTACTAATTTTTGAAAGCGATATAATGAGAATATTCATGTTAAAATCCTAGTTTGCTATCAATTCCCTTTTCTCTGGTTGAATGTACAGAACGAATATCGTCACAATCAATCTCAGTCAGATTTTGCTTATGCTCATCTATAAGATTACCAATATCAATTTTCGATTTTACCGTTGTTAAAAGTTTATTTATTTTATCCTGTATTTCTTTTGGTGTTTGAAGGGGTTCAACATCTAAATTTTCATCTTCATTTTGTTTTTGCATTTCAGGATACCAACAAATTAGAGGAATAATAACTACAATTACGATACCGATAATCAAAAGCAACTGTTGCTGCCCGATGAATTCATGACCACCACCCGTGTTTGCCGAAGCCCCGCTGCTTGCATCTGGGGCTGTCCCCGTTCCAGATGCTCCGGTAGTATCAGGCGTTTCATTTGCATTATAACTAACATTATTTTGTTGCATTGCAGATTCGGAAGATCCTCCCCTTCCAACTTGTGAATCTCCGGTGGATATATCAGTGTTTGTGGGTTTTACTGCTGTTGGGTCCGTTGTTGTTCCGCCTCCAACATTTCCAGCAGTTACCGGTTTTGCAACATCTACAGAATAGCTCCACATTGCACCGGAAGCTGATATTGCCGTTCCGACAAATACACCAATCAGTCCAAGAATTCTTTGCCAGTTATTTGGTTCTTTTCTTAGATTATTTGCATTGTTTATATGTTCTAAAAATTTACCCCATGCATCTTGAAATTCAATAATTCTTTCAATTTCTTGCTCAGAAAAATGGGGATACTTTAATTTGATATCATCAAGATTGAATTGAATCGGCACATTTCCTGCCTCCGTATGTTTTGTGCGAAAGTAGTCAATAATTTTCTGCGGATCTTTTTCATTCTTATCTTTTTCATTCTTACCGCCGCCTTTTTTGATTTTGTTAAGCTCTTCATGCCATGCTATGAGGCGATTTTCATGTTGTTTTAATGCCGGATTATCTCTACACTGAACAACAATTGCATATAACATGTCAATTGTGTTGTATGAATATTGCACACCATACTTGTTTTTCTTCATTTCCTCCCGGTTTTGTAATGAAACAACATCAACAATTGTTCGTGCCATACCTTTAATTTTTATCTTTTGCATAAAGCCATACGTTAATGGTAATACATTAATTTAGAAATTGCAAGATTTTTTTACTTACAACTTGCATAAATTAAAGATTTGCAAAATTAAAAAAAGTTTAGTATGGCATATTTTCATATTAAATTAGCACTATACAAAATGATACCAAACATTCTTTTATTTTTCATAGTTGTAGTAAATTTGTGTTTTTCTATTTTGCCGTTTGTTTTACTCACTGCATTATTTACATATGACGGCATTACCATGGGTTATTTCATAAAAATTCTATTTTTAATAAAAGTAATTTTCTTTTTTATCAGCTTCTTATTTTGTGTTTATATCATTTTGGATATTATATTCGGATTTTCCGTACTAAAAGAAAGACTAAAAGTAAAACATTACAAACTAAGCCTTCGTTACGGAAGACTCCTGAAAAAACCATTTGAGGAAATAAAAAAAACTTTACACATACAAAACATTAAACTGATGGTATCATCAAATTCAGAGGTAAAATCATACATTATTGCTTCAATGGGAAGAGGAATGGTGTGTTTGACAACAGGCTTACTTGATGCTGTTCGCCTTAGAACCGAAAACGATGAAGAGTTTCAGGAAGTTATAAAAGCAATTATTGTTAGGGAAGCAATTTCATTAACAAGAGGTGATTATTTCCCACAAGCAATTCTTAGAATCAATAATAAAATTACCGGAACAACCAAGAGTTTAATTTCTTTATTTTTTAAATTACTTTGTGCTATTACAGCATTAATTCCGTTAATAGGAGAACCATTTGCCAGAATATTGAGACTGCTCAATGTTTTTATTGAAAAAACGCTATCTTTTGTTAATAATTTTTTAATGCTTGTATATTCCATTGTAATGAAAATTTTACATAGAAACAGTAAAATTAAACTTGATACAAAAACTGCAGAAATTGTTGGAGGGGAGAATGTTGCACTTGCATTAAGTTTAACCCAAAAACCGGATTTTAAAATTTTTTCCACTAAAAGAAACATTAATAAAAGAATCAAAGCAGTTAAGAATGTGATGAAATCCAACAAAGAAATAAAGTTAAAGACAGTTCACCGTAGAATTGTTGGTACAATTATTATTTTGTTTGTGTGTCTTGGTTATTTGGGATACGATATTAAAATTTGGAGGATTATTGAATTTATGATAGAATTCGTCAACAAGGTTACTTGAGAAAAATTCTTGACTTTTTTGTAAATTAAAATTCAATCGTATCGATCTTTCAATTTTATGGCAAATACAATAAAAGAAGTTGTTGTTCAAAATCATAAAACGCTTCCAAATCAAGTATGGAGTCCATACTCTGGTTTAAATGTGTTAACATCTAACAATGGTGGCGGCAAAACAACGCTTCTTGAATATATATATGCGAAATACAATCGTACTCACAACATTAAAGCACTACTTACATCAATTCATAATTTTAAAAATTATATTGAAATAAAGCATTATGCCAAAAAAAATATGCGTCCACCGGAAACAAGGCAGTTTGAAGAAGAATATAAAACAATGCTTAATTTACAAGCAGACGAGGCTTTACTAAAAGATTGTAATGCTTTTTTAAAAAAGCTAAAATTAAAAATAAGTCTAAACGAAGCAGTAGTTAAAAGTGGTGTACTATATTTTATAACCAATAATGGTGTGGGTTTATCACTTACCGATATCTCAACTGGTGAAAAAACAGCTTTTATTTTATGGTTAATTAAAAATGCACAAAAGAAACCGGATGTTTTAATTCTTGATGAATTTGATGCCTCAATGGACGATGAAATAATTTGGGAATTTTATAAAATTTTAAAAGAAATTTCAGAAGAAACACAAATTTTTATTGCAACTCATCGCAAGGAATGTTTAGCAGACGATTTAGGATGGTCGCAGATTTCAAATAATGGCAAAATTGGCAACGCAAAGCTTTTATAAAAACATTTATTTGACATTTTCGCAACTAATTTTTAATGTTTTTTTGTTAAAAAATTACACTATAAATGTACGAAGTTAAAATTACAGAAGGGCTTTTGAAGGCTCATAAATTAACAGAAGAAGACTACGCAAAAATTAAAGAAATTCTTGGAAGGGAAGCAAACCTTGTAGAGCTTGGTATTTTTTCTGCAATGTGGAGCGAACATTGTTCGTATAAAACAACTCGCCTTCACTTAAAAAACATGCACACAAAAGGAGAACAAGTAATTTGCGGCCCAGGTGAAAACGCAGGAATTATTGATGGGCTTGACGATGACGCCATTATTTTCAAAATGGAAAGCCACAACCACCCTTCATTTATTGAACCGTTCTCCGGTGCGGCAACGGGTGTGGGCGGAATTTTAAGAGATGTCTTCACCATGGGTGCACGCCCAATTGCAAATGTGAATTCACTAAGGTTTGGAGCACTTCACAACAAATACACAAAACGCTTGGTAAAAGGTGTAACAAGCGGAATTTCGTTCTACGGCAATTGCGTTGGAGTTCCAATGGTTACAGGTGAATGCATATTTGATGAATCGTACAACGGAAATATTCTTGTTAATGCAATGGCAGTTGGTGTTGCAAAAAAGGATAAAATCTTTTATTCAGCGGCATCGTTTGTTGGTGCAAATGTAATTTATGTTGGAAATAAAACAGGTAGAGACGGTGTTGGTGGGGCTTCAATGTCATCAGATTCCTTTTCAAGTGAAGACAAAACGGAAAAATCTACCGTGCAAGTTGGAGACCCTTTCGTTGAAAAACTTTTAATAGAAGCTTGCCTTGAACTTATGCAAACCGATTGCGTTCTTGCAATTCAAGATATGGGTGCCGCAGGGTTGACATGTTCTTCCGTTGAAATGGCGGAAAAAGGAAACACAGGGATTGAACTCAACCTTGATTCCATTCCAAAACGAGCAACCGGCATGAATGCTTACGAAATTATGCTTTCGGAAAGCCAAGAACGCATGCTGATAGTTATTAAGCAAGGCAAGGAAGAGGAAGCCCGTAAAATTTTTGAAAAATGGGGGCTTGATTTTGCGATAATCGGTAAAATTACCGATACAAAACACCTCATTCTTAAAGAAAACGGTAAAGTTGTTTGTGATATGCCAATTGAACCCGTTACAAGCAATTCCCCATTGTATGACCGTCCATCAATACTTAAAATTGATAGCGAAACCAAAATTAAAACCCCAAAAATTAAAGAAAGTGAAATTATTTCTTCGTTGTTAAAAATTCTTTCTTCATCAAACATTGCAAGCAAGAATTTTATTTATGAAAAATACGACAGCGGAGTTCAAAACAGAGCATTCCTTGCATGTGGAAACCAAGCCGGCGTTGTTCGTTATGGAAAAGAATACGAAGTTGTAGAACAAGAAGAGGAAAACAAAAACTTTATGCTTTCCCAAATTATGCTTTCCAAAAAAGGTTGCGGGGCATTAAATTTTTTGCATGATGCAAACTCAAAAGAAGTAAAATACACAACTCAAAAGGCGTTGGTAATTTCAAGTACATGTACGCCAAAATTTGTGAAATCAAACCCTATTGAGGGTGCTATTCATGCGGTGGTGGAAAGCTATCGCAATATTTGTGCCACAGGTGGAACGCCTTCAGCGTTGACAAACTGCTTGAACTTCGGTAACCCTACAAACCCTGAAATTATGGGGCAAATTAAAGGTGCAATTGAAGGAATTTCCAAGGCTGCAAAAGCGTTAAACGCTCCGGTAATTTCAGGAAATGTTTCGCTTTATAATGAAACCGACGGTAAATCAATTAACCCAACACCAACAATTGGTATGGTGGGAATTATGAAAGACTACACAAAAGCCATACCAAACACTATTTCAAATGAGGAAGAACATATTTTCCTGATTGGAGATTTAGGCTCGCACCTAACAAACACAACTTATGCCGAAGTTTGTGAAGGCGTTTGTAGTGGTGCAATTCCAAGAGTTGACCTTGACCTTGAAAAACAAACAGGTGAATTTCTGCAAAAAGTAATTGATAAAAGGGTGCTATCTTCTTGTGGAGATATTTCCCACGGAGGATTTCTTACAGCCATTGCCAAAATGTGTGTAAAAGGTGGTGTTGGAGCAAACATAAATCTACATCATATTCAAGGATCTGAACTCACAACCATGCTATTCAATGAAGACAACGCCCGCTACATTTGTACCGTTTCAAAAGGAAGAAGTATTGATTTCATAAATAACGCAATTGAAAACAACATTATTTACACACAAATCGGGTTCACGGCAGGAAAAACCATTTGTATCAATTCCGTGCATGAAGTTTCCCTTGAGGATTGCAAAAAAGCCCTTAATTCTTTGGCGGAGTTTTTTGCCGGGTAGGATATTGTTTCGCTGTGAAATTATTGCCGGTGAATTCAGTTTAACGCCCAGTAAAATCAACTTTTATCTTACCTGAGTTACACTCCATAATGCTGAAGATTTTTCATTATATCTTTTATTATTACAATCAAATCTTCAGAAACCATTCCGGTTCCACACATTTTACCTGCTTTTCCATGAACCCATGCTGCTATGCATGTTGCGTCAAATGCTAAAACACCGTTTGCCACCAGCCCTGTAATAACACCGGAAAGAACATCTCCGGAACCAGCAGTTGCAAGGCAAGGCGGTGCATTGTTATTAACAACAACTTTACCATCTAACGATGCAATTATAGTTTCACCACCTTTAAGCAAAACAATACAACCAGCTTTTTTAGCTGCATCTGTCATCGATTTTATTCTATCGGTTTTGTTAATGTCAAATACTCTGCCAAACTCACCTGTATGCGATGTAAGAACTACATTATGATGAGTGTTATCAAATAACTCTTTTGGATTGTGCTGAAAAACGGTAATAGCATCTGCATCTAAAATGCATGGTTTTTTGAGCTTTAGTACCTCAAGTACAATGAGTTTTGTTATTTCATTAACGCCACAACCGGGGCCTACAAGAATTGCTTTTACTCGTTCATCTTTAATGAAATCCAAAAACTCTTTTACTGTATCGGTTTTATGAATCATCACTGAAGATGCCCATGCTTGATAAGGAATAAAAGCTTCAGTACTACAACAAATTGTAACAAGACCGGCACCGGATCTTAACGCAGCAAGAGACGCCAATTTTGCTGCCCCCAATTTTCCATCAGTACCACCTAAAATTACGGCATGCCCACGAGTATATTTGTTGTCATCAGCAGTTGGAAACTTAATTTTATTATACCAAAGTAATGGCTTATTTTGCATTTTTGTATTATACTATTTCAGCATTTTTAAGTATTTGGCTTGTTTTTAATAAACAACCATTCTCGATTTTTCCCTTCTGTTTTAAAAAATGTAAACGAATACTGACCTTGTAGTTTTTTACCATGTAAATTAAGGCTTATATGTCCATTTTCAAAAGCTTCCTTAATGCTTTTATTTGGAGTAATATTTTCAAAAGTACCATTATCCCAAATTTCAACTGTTCCTGCTCCGTATTCTCCTTTTGGAATTGTTCCTTCAAAGTTTGCATATTCAATAGGGTGACCTGGCATTTGGATAGCCAATCTTTTTTCATAACTTGTTTCCAATAAAGGTTCCTTGGGAATTGCCCATGATTTAAGCACACCATCAATTGATATTCTGAAATCATAATGTAAATGAGACGCACTATGCTTGTGAATAACAAATATATGATCCTTCTTATGAGAAACCTTACCTTTGCTTTCTTTTGCTTCACCGTAATCATGTTTTGGCATGTGAGTAATTACAGACCCGGAAGGGGATTTAAAAGATGTTGAAGACATAATTTTTCAAAAAAATAACAATAAATCATCTTGTAGCTAGAGGCATATCAAATTAAACAGCCACATGGTGAGCAAGTGTAAACACTTACCCCATTTTAGATTTCAGATTCACTTAATGGTAATCTGCTTGG
>Ga0222713_10007268_pt1 | contig 10406 bp, 8 predicted proteins | sample C33_649DmetaG_FD_165061 | JGI IMG/M metagenome (GOLD analysis project Ga0222713, IMG submission 165061) | Estuarine water microbial communities from San Francisco Bay, California, United States - C33_649D | ecosystem: Environmental > Aquatic > Marine > Unclassified | place: USA: California... | reverse complement strand
CAATCATTACCGTCTTGGGGCCAATGCGATCGACCAGAGCTCCCATTGGCGTACTTGCAACGATGCTCACGATTGCGCCATATGAAAGCAATAGGCCACCGAATGTATTGGTGAAGCCGCGCATGTCATGGAGATAGACAAGTAAAAGCGAGAGTGTCATGCCTCCGCCAATAGCGTTGAGGCACATGCCAATCACTAGCTTCCGTGACTGCGGATTGAGCAGAACGGTAAATTCTTTAAAGAGCATTTACTTCAATAAATCCTGCGCCTGCGCCAATATTTCAGTTCGATATTTAACACCTAGAGATATGTGGCCCTCGCCTGGTTTAAATGAAAGCGTTGCAGTTGGAATGTGCTTTTCCAGCCAATATGAGTGCGCATGAGGAACCATAAAGTCGTCATCGCCTTGCCATAGGAAGACAGGCTTAGTGACGTCAGCTAATTCAAATCCCCATTGCTTCACAAAGACCAAATCGTCATCAATCCATCCGTCAAAGCTGACTGCTAAACCGCTGCGCATTGTTGCTGCCATCTGATCTGCCGCATCGCCTTCAAGAACTGCTTTATCGGCATCGCCAATTAATCCACCAAATGCTTCGCGGATATCGTTTCCGGTCACAGATTTCATGGGACCTGCATTGTCATTCATCCACTGATCAATAACTGCTTCGCCCTTAAGCGCTGCACCAAATTCATCATGATTTTCTGGACCCATACCTTCGAGAAAATCTAAATCATCGACACCGAAAGCTCCGACGCCAGCGAGCGAAATTGCGCCCACGTTGCGTGGCTCAAATGTGTTGGCGATGCAGTGCGGTCCCCCACCTGACCAACCGATAGAAACAAACTTGGTGATGTTCTTGGCATCAAGTAGCTGAGCAATATCGTTATTGATACTAATGACGCTTCGACCAGGGTTTCGATCGCTGGTTCCGTATCCTGCGCGGCTATAGGAAAGAGCACGAACACCTGCAGATGCTGCCGCCTCTAACCAATCAGACCATGCACTGGCATGTCCCGGGGTTCCATGATGGAAAATGATTGCGTTTTCAGAGTTGATTCCATTATCGAGAATCTCGAGTTCGCGACCATCTTTGAGTTTAAATTGAGGCATTTGGTCAGTCTATTACTCTGACACAATATGCAACATGGATTCAGCTACATCAAATAAGGGCTTCTCATATGAGATTACCCATGCCGCTGAATCCGGTTTAGCTCGCGCCGGGGTCATCACAACTCCCCACGGAAAAATTCAAACTCCTGCATTTATTCCTGTAGGCACCAAAGCCAATGTAAAGACAGTTCTTCCTGAAGCGATGGAAGAACTTGGCGCACAGGCTTTACTGGCTAATGCGTATCACCTCTATCTCCAGCCTGGTCCTAGCGTTCTTGATGAAGCAGGTGGGCTCGGCAAATTCATGAACTGGGATAAGCCGACATTTACCGATAGCGGTGGATTCCAAGTTCTCTCACTTGGCGTTGGCTTTAAGAAAGTCCTCGCTATGGATGCGCAGACTTTCCGCTCTGATCAAGTGATTGCAAAGAATAAAGAGCGTCTGGCTCACGTTGATGACGAGGGCGTTACTTTTAAGAGCCACCTTGATGGTTCGATGCATCGCTTTACCGCTGAAGTTTCTATGCAGATTCAACATCAACTTGGCGCAGACATCATGTTCGCCTTCGATGAATGCACAACTCTTCACAACACTCGCCCTTATCAAGAGCTAGCGATGTCACGTACTTACGATTGGGCAATCCGTTGCCTTGATGAACATAAGCGTCTTACAGAATCCCGCGCCGAAAAGCCGTACCAAGCTCTATTCGGAGTCATTCAAGGCGCTCAGTATGAAGATCTTCGCAAGAAGGCGGCATCTGACCTTGGCTCCATGAGTTCATCAGGAATCGAATTCGATGGTTTTGGAATTGGTGGAGCGCTCGATAAAGATTCACTTGGCACGATTGTTGGTTGGGTCAATTCAACACTTCCCGAAAATAAGCCAAAGCACTTGCTCGGTATTGGTGCTCCAGAAGATTTATTTGTTGGTGTAGAAAATGGCGTCGATACCTTCGATTGCGTACTTGCTTCTCGAATTGCTCGCACTAGCTCGGTCTACACAATGACCGGTCGATTCAACGTTTCCAATGCACCTTTTGTGCGTGACTTTAATCCGATTGATGATGAATGCGATTGCTACACCTGTAAGAACTACACCCGCGCTTACTTATGTCATTTATTTCGCGGAAAAGAGATGCTCGCAGGAACACTTGCGACAATTCACAATGAGCGATTTATCGTGCGCCTCGTAGATCAGATGCGCCAAGCGCTCGTTGATGGCAGCTTCCAGGAAATGAAGACAGAATTTATGGGACGCTACAAACATAAATCGGGACAAGCCCGCGATTAATTACTGATGTAGATCTTTTAAAGAATCCGCTTCAGAACCAACAGGTGCCCAACCGCCAGGAATTAACTCCTGTGCTTCAGCTGGTCCCCATGTACCGCCTTCATATTGAATGACGGGATTTGGATTCTTCAACAAATCTTCAAGAATCTGCCAAGAGTGCAGCACTGAGTCGATACGTGTGAAGCGAAAGTGGTCACCCAACATCGCAGCGCGAAGAAGTCGCTCGTAAGGTCCTTGGCGATCTCCGAATTCGGCGACGAATTCAACAGAGAGATCGACAGTCTCGGTAACAAGTTTTGTTCCAGGCTTCTTCGCCTGAAGTGAGATATCTACGCCATCTTTAGCTCCAAGACGGAATCGCACTTGGTTTGATTGGCCCTTACCGAAAAGTGCACGTGGAGGTTGCTTAAATTCAACGATAACTTCAAGGACAGTCTCAGGCATCTTTTTACCTGTGCGAAGGTAGATAGGCACTCCAGCCCAGCGCCAGTTATCAATAAATAACTTCATAGCGACAAAAGTTTCTGTATCTGAATTTTGCGCTACGCCATCTTCATCGAGGAATCCTTCGAATTGGCCTCGTACAACATCGGTCTTATTGATATCGCGAATTGCAGAGAGAACCTTCATCTTCTCGTTCTGCATCGCATCAGAACCCATATCAATTGGAGGCTCCATCGTAAGCATGGTGAGTACCTGCAAGATGTGGTTCTGCAATACATCGCGGGTTGCTCCCACTCCGTCATAGAACTTTCCACGTCCATCGATACCAAAACTTTCCGCCATGGTGATCTGGATATTGGATACGTAATTTCGGTTCCACACTGGCTCAAAGAGAGTGTTGGCAAAGCGGAAGACCAGAAGATCTTCTACTGCTTCTTTACCGAGATAGTGATCGATTCGGTAGATCTGCTCTTCAGGAAGTAGCTTCTTGAGTTCAAGATCGAGTGCCTTGGCGCTCTCTAAGTCGCGCCCAAATGGCTTCTCTACAACCACACGCGCACGGCGAGTAATTCCAACCATCGCTAGAGCTTCAGTAATGCGAGCAAAGTATTCAGGAGCGATTGCTAAGTAAATTACCGGAAGTTTAAAGTCCTTGATTGCTTCAGCGAGGGCTACAAATGTCTGCGGGTCTTCATAATCGCCCACAATAAGCTGCATCTCATTGAGCAACTTGCCCAGCGCTGCCTCATCTACATCAGGCTTACGAGCACGAACTGCTTGTTCTACATTCTCTTTAAATACTTCTTGCGTCCACTTGGATGATGCAACACCAAAGATTTGAACATCGAGTTCGCCAAGGTCTTCAAGGTCATAGAGAGCAGGGAATAACTTCTTCTTTGCAAGATCTCCGGTCGCGCCAAATAGAACTAATGCATCCGCCTTCATTAATTTGCCTTTGGCTTCTCGTTATGGCCACCGAACTTGTATCGCATTGCGCTCAGTACTCGGTTAGCGAACTCGTCGTTGTTACGTGATGCAAAGCGCGCATAGAGTGAAGCGCTCAAAACGTGCGCAGGAATTCCTGCTTCGATTGCAGCTTGCACTGTCCAGCGACCTTCACCGCTATCGCTTACCTGTGTTGAATACTCAGTGAGTTCTTCTGACTCAACGAGAGCTTGTGCGGTTAGATCGAGAAGCCAAGAAGCTACGACACTTCCACGGCGCCAAACTTCAGTAATTGCTGGGATATCAAGGTCATATGCAGGAGTCATCTCATCTGCTGCTTCAAAGATTGCAAGACCTTCGGCAAAGGCTGCCATCATTCCGTATTCGATTCCGTTGTGAATCATCTTGACGAAGTGGCCAGAACCAACGGGACCGCAATGCAAATATCCATATTCTGCTTGCTGCGGTTCACCGGTACGACCTGGTGTGCGTTCTGCGGATTCGACACCTGGGCAGAGCGCCTTAAAGATTGGATCGAGTGATTTAACGACCGCATCATCGCCGCCGATCATGAGCGAGTAACCGCGCTCTAGACCGTAGACGCCACCTGATGTTCCGACGTCAACGAAGTTAATTCCCTTTGCCTTCAAGAGTTCGGCGTTCTTAAGGTCATTCTTGTAATAGCTATTTCCACCATCGATGATGGTGTCGCCAACTGAAAGATGTTCAGCCATTGCAGCGATCGTTGAATCAGTTACAGATGCCGGAACCATGATCCAAATAGTGCGTGGTGTTGAAAGTTGTGAGGCTAAGTGAGCCATATCGGTTGCACCGAGTGCGCCTTCAGCAGCGAGAGCCTTAACAGCATCAGGGCTGACGTCATAGACGGCAGATGTGATGTTGTGACGTGCCAGGCGACGGACGATATTTGCGCCCATGCGGCCAAGGCCGACCATTCCGAAATTGGTAGTTGTCATGAATATGCCTATTCGCTGTAGATACGCTCAACGTTGAGGTGAGAAGTCTATCGGAAATGGTCTGCAACTTTCGAATCGCACCGCTTTTCCCTATTTATTCGGAGAAAAAGGCCTCTGTATCAACGATGAGACGAGTGTGTAAATTTCCACGAACATAACTCGCCGGTATCGAGAGATCTCCTTCAATAATCTTTGTGACCGCATCAGCCTTACTTTCGCCAGCTGCAACTATCCATACTTCTGCCGCGCTATTGATTAATGACATAGTGAATGAAACTCGCACAGCAGGAGGTTTTGGTGAATCAGTGATTGCAAATACTTTTCTATGGTCATCGATATCTGCAATGACCGGAAAGAGTGAAGCTACATGCCCGTCAGGGCCTAGGCCAAGAACATTGAGATCGATATCAACATTTTCAAGGGCTAAGTCGTAATCGCTCACCGCTTCATCGATGCTCTTTGCGACATCTGATGCAAGGGCTTCGTGAACAACAATCTTTGTATTGGTCACAGTTTTGTGGAATGGAAAAGCATTTCTTTCAACACTATCTGCTGGAACAAAACGTTCATCACTCCACCAAATATGAAGTCCTGCAAAACCATCTGAATCTGCATTAAATTCATTGACCAAAGCTTCTGAGATTTGCACTCCCAAGGTTCCCCCAGTGAGCACTAAGTGAAATTGGCTCTTTAATTTAAGTCCTTTTTCAATCGCAGCCAGAATCTGAACAGTTACCTCTTCGGCAAGTTCAGCAGCATCTGCATAGAGCGTGAGGTCGAGTTCATCACCGATATCCCCAACGATTGCATCGAAGTCATCGCTCATTGCTGCCCCATTTACTCATGAATTCTGAAGTGCTCATCTCATAGATATTTTCTGGGCCATCCTCTTCATCAATCTGCTGACCCTTGTACTCGAAACCAAAGTAGTTAATCACAGCGATGGATGGCAGATTGTCTGGGCTCACGGTGTATCTCAAGGTTTTTACCTCCGGAAGGGTGCTGACCCAGCTCCACATTCCTTTAAGAGCTTCCTTTGCATAACCATTGCCTTGAAAAGGTTCTTCAATCCCAAGGCCAATCTCCATCATTCCTGCTGCATCAGGTACGCCGTGGAAACTGGTGCTTCCAATAATTTCCTTGGTCTCTTTCAAGACAATAAATCTGACAAACCACTTATTAGTTGAAGGATTGGCCTTCACCTGTGGAACACGCCAACCAAGTGGGCCGCTCTCTTTAACAAGATTTTTATGAGGGTTTGTGATGTCTCTACCCGCTATTGCTGTGACATCACTCTTCTTCTCATATAACTCGATGATGCCTTGTGCGGATATATGGTGAAGCTCTAAACGCGGAGTATCAATTACCTTCTCGTACACATGCGAAGTATCGCATGTACCTAAAGAATAAAGTGAGCCTTGGCTTTCTCTACAGCGGAAACTCGTCCATCTACTTCCATCTTTCGGTACAAATTCTTGAGGTGAGTCTTCATCGTATTCAGGGAGATGTGAAGGGATGCCGCAATCGCGCTAATTGGGCGGTCTGTTGATAGATGTCTCAAGACTTCGAGTTCGCGCTTTGTCAGCGATGAGGCAAATTCTGATGGTCGATTGGCATCAGCCTTAATGCGTTCGGCAACGCTAGAAGCTAAATCTTCAAGATAGACAGTTGGATTCTCGCCTGCAATTTTCAAGATGAGGTTCCCCATTTCTGATGATTGACGAAGGAAAGTTTCTTTTGCGCCTACTGTTGCTCCAATTTCAAGAGCCTTCTTCATCTCCTTAAGCGCCAAATTCTCTTGATCAATTACTTCGTGAGCATCGGCCAGGTGCTTCCAGATCTTTTCGCGAGGAGTTCGCGCAGGAAGGTTCTTTACATCTTCTCTTACAGATTTCTTACCCATGCGCTCGTCGTAGGCAAGCTTTATCTGCTGAACAAAACGAAGTTTTGGCGCACGTTCTAAGAGCACCCCTAGACGTTCATTATCTTTGACGGTGAATCGAATAAAGAGTTCACTCAAATCGATAATTGATACTAGGCCTTCGGAAAATTCAATTCTGTTCGCTCGTTCTCTTGCTCTCTTAATATTGTCGAGCGCTTCGGTCACCATGCCACGCATCACCAGATCGCGAGCAAAATATCCGTCGGCAAAGAAGTGCCATGCCCATTGCTGCCACTGCTCTCCTAGATTTCGAATTTGACCGAAGACCTCAAAAGCTTCGCGAGGTCTGGCAAATTCAAGATGGCAACGCGCAATGATGAACATCGAATCCAGGGGACCATAAATTCCGACGTAGCCTCGTTTTGTGAATTGAGAATATGTCACTGACGCGGCTTCAAATGCCCTGCGATAGTCACCACGCTGAAAAAGCGCCATGGCATTCATTGAAGAGAGTAATAAGTGGTTATTGGGAAGTTTAGATTTATTGGCTAGAGCTCTCGCTTCTTCATATAAAGCCTCCACCGATTCAGTCTCATCCAGAATGAAGCTCTTCATTGCGGCAAGGCGCAATAGCCCCATCTGCTCTTCGATTCCAAAGGTGATTGGACCTTCGCTATTCGACATCGCAATCGCGTAGCTCTGATCGAAATCTTCAAAACGCCCTAACGCCATTTCGATATGTGCTTTGGAGCCATAAGTGAGTTGTTTGATAAATCCCTCAAGCACTGTGCCCTGAGCGTCAAAATTCATCTGATCAATCATGCTGAAAACAGCGTCATATTCTTGATTTGCTAAACGTCCTGCCAATTCAACTGTTGCACGCTTGAGTAAACCTAACTCTGAATTGTCGCCAGCAAAGATTGACCAACGAATCAGTTCGCGCCCGCGACCTGTTGCCTGCAAAATGCGAGCGGCGTCAGGAAAAATATCTGCGACTTTCTCGAAATCGCCAGCAAGATAGGCATGCTCTAGGGCGAGATTGGGTTCGTTGCGATTCTCGTGAAAGGCAAGCAGCGCCGAGTGAATTCTCATTTTCTTGTACTTATCTTTTCGAAGCTCGGTCAAAAGCACTTCTCGGACAAGAATCGAGAATTCAAAGCTTTGCTCAGGGGAGCCTGTTTGCGTGAAGTAATTACCTTCAAGCGCTATCTGATTAACAAAGTCATATGAATATTCATCGCCGAGGATTACTTCTGCCATTTCATGCGTGAATTCCTGTTCAACAGCTAGTGATGTAATCAAAGATCGCGTCTTTGCATCCAATGAGTTAATGACCGATGATGCCAATGCTCGTAGAGGGTCTGACTGAGAAGAAACTAACTTTTCGAAATCTACCGGCTTTTTATTCTTTGATACTTGATAGACGAGCATTGAGACAGCTGCCGGCCAACCATGTGCCCCTTCGAGAGACTGTCGAATTTCGCAATCTTCATAATCTAATTTGTGCATTGCTGCCAGGGTTGCAATCTCATTGTCGGAGAATTGAAGATCGTTTGCAGTGACGACTGAGAGCGCACCGCGTGAAGCGAATGTTGCATAAACGGTTTCTAAAGAATCTCGGCGGATTGTTACGAATTGAATGTTCTTTGGAAATTGCTCAACAAGGCGCGAAGCAATATCGACGTCGCGACTGGTATGTTCACGAAGATTGTCGATAACAAAAATGTAATCTCTATTTGTTGCAAGAAGTTCATTGCCCCAACGTCTCACTACTTCCACTGGACGAACGCTTGCTTCCCCTTCAAACCACGGCGCAAAGCCTGGAAGAATATTTCTCGTCGCTTGAATAAAGAGCGCCGCCATATCTACAAGGGAATCACTTTCGGTAATGGTTAACCAGATAACGCGATCACGCTGTGCGAACGCCCATTCCGCAACCAGGGATGTCTTTCCGTAGCCGGCAGGTGCAATTACGACTGTGGTACTGGGAGATGAATTCTCAAGAAGAGGGAATAAATGCTTTCGGGATAAATAATTGGGCGGCAAGGTTGGAATAAGAGTGCGCGAAAGGGTGACCCCAGGAGCTACCTCGAACTCCGATGTCTCACCCTCTGCCGCTGCCATGGTGTTAGGGTGATGGAAAAGCCGAGTTATGTGAAGCCAAAATCACCCCATTAGGGGTGAGATAACGCGGTGATTCTTACGCGCGGATTAGAGCGTTGCGAAGCCTTCTGCAAGAATGCCCAGGGCATCCTTCAGAAGTTCATCAGTAATAACTAGTGGTGGCAAGAAGCGAATCACGTTGCCGTAAGTTCCCGCAGTAAGGATGAGTACACCCTTGCTCTGGCAGTACTTGATGACCTTAGCCATCGCTTCAGGATTTGGATCCTTAGTGCCAGCATGAACGAGCTCGATTGCAACCATTGCACCGCGACCACGAACATCGCCAATGATTGGGTACTTGGCCTTAAGTGCGTTGAGTGAGTCGACAAGGATTGTGCCGATGTGAGCAGCGCGATCTACGAGCTTCTCTTCTTCAATGGTTTCAATAACTGCAAGAGCTGCTGCGCAGACAACAGGGTTTCCGCCGTATGTTCCACCGAGGCCACCGACGTGAGATGAATCCATGATTTCGGCACGAGCAGTCACTGCTGCAAGTGGCATTCCACCAGCGATTCCCTTTGCAGAGATAATCATGTCTGGCTCCATATTTTCGTGCTCAACAGCGAACATCTTTCCTGTGCGAGCAAAGCCTGACTGAACTTCATCAGCGATAAAGACAATCTTGTTCTCTGTTGCAAACTTCTGTAGGCCTGGCATAAAGCCAACTGGTGGCACGATAAATCCACCTTCGCCTACAACAGGTTCGATCAAGATTGCTGCAACGTTATGAGCGCCAATCTCTTTCTCAATTTTTGAAATAACCGCTGCGAGTGAATCTTCAGCAATAGTTGCTGGATTTCCGGTGTAGCGATATGCGTATGGCATCGGCATGCGATAGATCTCGTTAGCAAACGGTCCGAAACCATCCTTGTAAGGAATGTTCTTTGCAGTTAGCGCCATAGTGAGGTTGGTGCGACCGTGATACGCATGTTCGAAAACAACAATGGCTGCACGCTTTGTGTAGTGACGAGCAATCTTGATTGCATTCTCAACAGCTTCTGCACCTGAGTTCTGCAAGATTGACTTCTTCTTAAACTTTCCTGGAGTCAGGCGATTAAGTGCTTCGCATACTTCGATGTATCCCATGTATGGAACAGTGGTGAAGTTGGTATGCGTAAAGTTTGCAACAGCATCTTGTACTGCCTTTACAACGCGAGGTGCAGAGTTTCCAACGTTAACTACGCCGATACCTGAACCCATATCGATGATTCGGTTGCCATCGATATCTTCAATAATTGCATCATGTGCACGGCTGACAATCACCGGCATCGCAGTTCCTAGTCCCCCAGATACAGCCTCTTTACGTCGCTGCATTGCTGCAGTTGATAGTGGCCCTGGAATTTCAGTGGCCAAGTGGCGTGATTGTGGGAGGGGGTCCTTTGATGTCATGGTGAAAGTCTAAGCCCATGATTTTCTGATGCGAGCCCAAGTACCGCTCGGTACAAGTTAGGCTTGCCACATGAGCAACCTTCGAGATAGCGCACCTCTTCTTGATGCCTACCTCTCTTACTTCGAGAGCGCTCGAACCCCATTTACGATTCCTGGCCACAAGCAGAAGACCAGTGCTCTAGACGCTGGATTAGGAGCTGT
>Ga0222713_10007267_pt1 | contig 10408 bp, 11 predicted proteins | sample C33_649DmetaG_FD_165061 | JGI IMG/M metagenome (GOLD analysis project Ga0222713, IMG submission 165061) | Estuarine water microbial communities from San Francisco Bay, California, United States - C33_649D | ecosystem: Environmental > Aquatic > Marine > Unclassified | place: USA: California... | reverse complement strand
GGCAGTGGGTGCATTGACAGTGACCCGGGCGCCGTTTCCACCGCCGATCATGGACAGCGCATACCGGGCCCGGTTGTTTTCCGCACGGGCATCCTTCAGACGTGCGTCAGCTTCCTGCAATTCAGATTCAAGTCCGACGCCCTTGGCAACCATTTCGGTATGGCGACGGAAGGACTGTTCCGCCGCTGTCAATCGGATAGCTGCCTGATCGGCGGCTGCACGCATACTGGCTGCATCGGCACTTTCGATGACAAGTAGGGGTGTGCCGGCTTTGACGATTTCACCGGCGCGTGCCAGTTGAGCGACGACGCGGCCGGCAACGGGTGCGCCGATGGCGGACTGGGCTTGCGGCCTGAAGCTTACCCGGCCGGGCAAAGACAATGTTTCATCGTCTTTAGCTTCACCAACCGTGATGATGGTCAGGAATTTTTTCTGTTCTGCCGACAGTTTTGCCGCCGACTTGCTGCCTTCAGCGGTTCCGGGTTTGGCCTTGGGTGCCGGAGTGGTTTGCGCGGCATCGTTTTTTGCGGGATGTGGGGGACGATCACAAGCGGCGAGGGCTAACGTAAAACCGAGTGTTACGGCTGCAATAAACGGGCGCATGTTGGGGGTTCAGGTTACCAAGACGGGACGCAGGATGCAGACGCGGCCGTGAAGTTTTTGTGAATTAAAAATATTAATTAAATCAGTTACTTGTAACCATGGCTTTTATGGTGGCGCGAATTCTAAGGGGCTCCAATTACGTCAGACTTACACATGGATGTGACGGAACCGGACAACATAAAGGAGCGTGGCACGACCCCGTTGGGATCGGCCAGTCAACTATAGGCAAATCCCCAAGAGGGGTCTAGGGATTTTTATCGAGTTGGCGGACTACAAATGCGCCGCCGGATTTTTCGGCATGGAACTTCACCTTGTCGCCCGCTTCGACTTTGTCGAGCAGTGCCGGGTCGTCGACATTGAACACCATGGTCATCGGCGGCATGCCGAGATTGGTGATGGGGCCATGGCGCAGGGTGATTTTTCTGGCGTCCTTGTCGACTTTACGCACTTCGCCTTCGCTCATTGCGGTCTTTTCAGCTGCGCTGCTGCTGTGTGCTGCATGTTCGTTCGCAGTTTGTTGTGCAAGGACAGGCGCAGCCAGTGCGGCTGCAACAATGAAGATCGTGAATGAAAATTTCATATCTGTTCCCAAGTCAGCGCCCGTAACGGGCAAAAACCGAGTATCGGCCGCGCTTGTCCACCAGCAGCACGTCATAGGGTTGGGTTTTCGGGGATTCCATGCCGGGTGATCCGGCAGGCATGCCTGGTACGGAAAGGCCGGCTGCAGCAGGTCGTTCGGAAAGCAGGCGTTTGATTTCGCGCGCCGGTACATGGCCTTCGATGGCGTAACCGTCGATCACCGCGGTATGGCATCCACCCAATTCATCGGGGATGCCGTGTTTGCGACGTTCCACACCGGTGTCATTGACTGCAACGGGCTTCACACGGAAGCCGTTGGCGCGCAGATGGTCCATCCACGCGCCGCAGCAGCCTCAGGTGGGATTCAGATACACGGTGATTTCCGGTATCCGCTGCGCGTATGCCCCACCTGAAACTGCGCCGGCAGCCAGTGCCAGTACGAAAGTGCGTCTGCTGATCATGACAGTTATCTCCTGGTGACGTTGATTTTGCCGACCATGCCGGCCTCGAAATGACCCGGCAGCAGGCAGCCGAAATGGAACTCTCCGGTTTTGCTGAACTGCCAGACGATTGTTTCGGTTTTTCCCGGCGCGACATGGGCCATGTACGGTTCGTCGTGTTCCATGCCGGGGAATTTTTTCATCATTTCTGCGTGTTCTCCGAGTTCCTTTATGGTGCCGAGCACGAATTCATGCATCAGTTTGCCTGAATTTTTCACAGTGAATTTCACTGTTTCGCCTTCGCGTATGGTCAGGCTGTCCGGTGTGAAGCGCATGCGGTCGCTCATGTCGACGGCGACGGTGCGGGTGGCCTTGTTGGGATCTCCAGCTTTGCCAAAGGCATGGTTCTCTGACAACTGCGAAGCTGAAAATTTCCTGGCGTGGAGTTTTTCGCCGTGGGCATGGGCACCGGTGGACAACGCGAAAACGGTAATGGCGCTGGCGAGCATCAGTTTTTTCATCAAGACTCCATCGTAAATAGTATTTAAAATCAATTACATATCTCCAAACTGGTGTAATATCCACAATTCCCGCAGCACACCCAGCAGAAAGGTGACAGCCGCAACCAGCACCAATGCGATGAATACGCACAGCCATGTGCTGTGCCATGTAACGCAGCCGTAGCCCAGGATGGCAGCCGCAAACAGAGTGCCGAGAAGCAGCTTCAAGGTTTTTTTCCTCGGTTAATGCTGGCCATGGCTGCCACCGGGTTTGCGTGCTCGCAGTTCGCGGTCGCCTGTTGCCTTCGGCGCGGATGCTGCGCGTGGAGTTTGCGGCGCCTCACCGGTCCATTCCCTTGCCACGGTGCCCGGCGGATGCTTGTACCAGCCCGGATCCTTGTAGTCGTTTTTTGCAAGGCCGTCGCGCACCTTGACCACGCTGAACATGCCGCCCATTTCCAGCGCGCCGAACGGTCCGCGCCCGGTCATCATCGGCAGCGTGTTGTCGGGCAGCGGCATTTCCATCTCGCCCATGTCGGCCATGCCGCGTTCGCCCATCACCATGTAGTCGGGTACCAGCCGCAGGATCTTCTCGGCGACGCCGCGATGGTCAACGCCGATCATCGTCGGCACGCCGTGGCCCATTGCGTTCATCGTGTGGTGCGACTTGTGGCAGTGGATCGCCCAGTCGCCCGGCACGCTGGCGGTGAATTCGAAGGCGCGCATCTGGCCGACGGCGACGTCCACTGACACCTCCGGCCAGCGTGCCGACTTCGGCACCCAGCCGCCGTCGGTGCAGGTCACCTCGAAATCGTAGCCGTGCATGTGCACCGGGTGGTTGGTCATCGTCAGGTTGCCGAAGCGGATGCGCACCTTGTCGCCGGTGCGCACGACGAACGGATCGATGCCGGGAAACACGCGCGAATTCCAGCACCACAGGTTGAAGTCGAGCATGGTGTTGACGCGCGGCGTCGCCGCGCCGGGACTGATGTCGAAGGCGTTGAGCAGGAACACGAAATCGCGGTCGACCTTCATGAAGGCCGGATTTTTCGGATGCACGATGAACAGCCCCATCATGCCCATCGCCATCTGCGTCATCTCGTCGGCGTGCGGGTGGTACATGAAAGTGCCGGATTTCTTCATCTCGAATTCATAGACGAAGGTCTTGCCGACCGGGATGTGCGGTTGGGTGAGCCCGCCGACGCCGTCCATGCCGCTGGGCAGCAGCAGGCCGTGCCAGTGGACGGTCGTATGTTCGGGCAGCTTGTTGGTGACGAAAATCCGCACCTTGTCACCCTCGACGCATTCGATGGTCGGTCCCGGCGACTGGCCGTTGTAGCCCCACAGGTGGGCGGTCATGCCCGGGGCCATTTGCCGGCGCACCGGCTCAGCGACCAGGTGAAATTCCTTCCAGCCGCGGTTCATGCGCCACGGCAAGGTCCAGCCGTTGAGGGTGACTACCGGGTTGTAGGGGCGACCGTCCGCAGGCATCAGCGGCGGCTGGGTATCGGCTTTGGATTGCAGTGGTGCTTCGGGTACGGCGCCCTGTGCGGTGCGGCTGACTGTGGCCGCCCCCAGCATGGCTGCACCGGAGGCACGGAGAAAATTTCTGCGGGAATTCATGTTGGATTCCATGATCAGTGTCCTGCGGCAGCGGCGGGAGCCGTGGCGCGCGTCATGCCGGGCGCGGCAACCGCACCCGGGGATTTGCCGTTGATGGCGAAATGCAGCGTGGTGTCGGCGATCCAGTAGTCGCGTTGCGCCTCGATGGCATTGACCACGGACAGCACCTGCTGGCGCGATTCGGCGAGCAGTTCGAACACGCTCATCAGCATGCCGTTGTAGCGCAGCAGGGTTTCCTCGCTGATGCGCGCGCGAAGCGGCACCACTTCGTCGCGATAGTGCCGCGCTACGTCGTATGTCGTGCGCCAGGCGCCGTAGGCTTCGCGTACTTCCGAGCGCGCGCGGATCGCGAGTTCGGAGGCGCGGTTGACCGCCTGCATGTAAGTGAATTCGGCACGCTTGTTGCGTGCCGTGCCGAAATCGAAAATCGGCAAGCGCAGTTCGATTTCATAACCGGTCTTGCGCGGTGCGCCGCTTTCGCTGTTGCGGATGTATTTAGCTTCGAGCACGCTGAAATAGCCGGTGGTCTTGGTGAGTCCCAGCACGTTGGCGAGGTTGGCGGCATCCGTTATGGCGCCCTGTACATCGAGCCGCAGCTGCATGGCCTGGCGTTCGATGTCGTCGACTTCGCGCAGCTTCTGCGGCAGGTCTGGCAGGCGTTCGGGGAGTCGGTAGGTGGTGTGGTCACCCCAAAGTCCCAGCAGGCGGGTCAGTTGTTCCCGTGAGGCCTGCGCCTGCTGACGGGCACGGGCGAGCTGGGTTGCGGCGTCGGCGTAGAACACCTGCTCCCGGGCCTGGTCGAGTTTGCTGAAGTTGCCGGCACGGGCCATGCGCCGGGCCAGTTCCGCCGCGGTGTCAGCGGCTGCCAGCACCTGTTCGGCATAGGCGGCCGTCTGTTGCGCTGCGACGGCGGTAAACCAGGCGCGACGGGTATCGGCGGCCACCTGCAGTATGTTCGCGGCCATGCGGCCCTGCGCCAGGCGGAAGCGCTCGCCCTCGATCTGCGTGCGCAGCGGCATGGTCAGCAGGCCCAGCAGGTCGAAGATGAAGGCGCGTTCGTACTCGACCGTTTCGCCGCTGTGCAGCCGGCCGAACGAGAAGCCGGGGTTGCGCAGGCGTCCCGCCTGCACCAGATCGGCTTCGGCGATGCCGAGTTCAGCATAGTCGGCCTGCAGGCCGCGGTTGTTGAGCAGTGCGATTCTGACGGCATCATCCGTCTTGAGCGGCTGCGCGAGCAGTTTGCGCACTTCTGCGTCGGCACGCGCGGCGTCGGCTTCGTTCCGGATCCAGGGTGCGGCTTGTGGGAGTCCTCGTGCGGCGAGGGCGTCATTGACGTTGCCCGTGCCGCCGTCTTCGGAAAAGGTCGCACAGCCGCCCAGCAGCAGGGCGCAACCCAAAACCATCAATGATCTGCGGGCGGTCATTTCTTGCCTCCCTGTGCATGACCGGCATGACCGGCGCCGCTGAAAATGCCAAGGTGGCCGCCGGCGCGGGCGACTTCGTCGTTGACCTCGCGCCACGGCGCGGGTTTTTCGTCGCGCAGCGGCCGGTAGCCGGTGTAGGCGGACTGATACTGCGGCGGCGCGACCTTTACCTGCGGGTCTGCCGGAGTGTTGGCGTGACGCTGTTGCGCAGCCGCGGGCAGAACCCACAGCGCGGCACAGACGCAGGCCGTAACTACGATGTTCAACTGCATGTCGATCCCCAGTGCTGATTACAGGCGTGCAAAGACGCCAGATACGGTGCAGCCGCTCAAGACGGAGCGCCGGTGTGGTGCTGCGGGGAATCAGGCCCGGGGCGGGCGCTGGGGCAGTTCGGGGATGTGCAGGGTGTGCAGCAGGGAAACGCGCTGGATTACGGAGCGCGGTGCTTCAGGTGTGGTGTAGGCGATGGTTGCGGCCGCGCCGGTAAATACGTGATGGCAGCAGGAGTGTCCGGCCTGATCGGGTGCAGACTCATCTCCGGAATGCTGGTGACCGGATGCCTGGTGTTCATGAACCTCTGCGACGGCGTGTCCATCGTGACCCTCGTGGGATGGTTGCACGGCCAGGACCTGGCTTTCACCGCAGCTTGCCGGCATGGCAGCAAAAGCCGCCACGGCCTGCAGTGGCAGTGCCAGCATCAGCAGCAGGACGGTCAATGTTCGCGCAAATTTCATGTTTGGATTCTAGGGGTGTTCCAGTGCCGCTGCAATCATGGACAGCTGCGCCGGCAAAAGGTTCGTCAGCCGAACTTGGCGAGCAGCGCGGCGGCGTGGCGTACCCGCTCTTCGGCGGCCTTGGTGCTGCCGTGCTTATCTGGCGAGGTCTGGATAGCGCAGGCGAGCACGCTGAAAAACGCCTTGTCCAGCGCGCGTCGTGCAGCGGACAGCTGCTGTGTGACTTTTTCGCACTCGGTGCCGCCTTCGATCATCCCCTGGATGCCGCGCAGCTGCCCCTCGATGCGCTTCAGGCGCAATACCAGTTCACGGCGGTGCTGCTGGTCTTCAATGACGGCCATGGCGGCTCCTTGGTCTATTTTTGGAATGATACTCCACAGGGTATGTTCCAGCAATGGTCGATACCCCTTGAAATACTATACCCCCCATAGTATATTAATGGATGTCTGTCCCGCCATTGCCGGGACCTAACCGGAGATCATCATGACGACTGAAAGACTGGTGCGCATCTTTGCGGGGTTGTTCGTGCTGTTGTCGCTGGCGCTGGGGGTGCAAGCCAGCCCCTTGTTTGTAAACGTGAATTTCCTCTGGCTGACCGCTTTTGTCGGCGCCAACCTGTTCCAGAGCGGATTCACCTGTTTTTGTCCGCTGGAAATGATTCTGCGCCGCCTGGGCGTCAGATCGGGCGTCGCTTGTTCCTGACTGGAGAGCGATCATGACGCAAGCTGTGCATGACTATGTGCATGTCGCCTGTGCCCATTGCGCGACTGAAAACCGCATAGCCGGGGCCCGCCTCGGTGAAGGACCCAAATGCGGCAAATGCAGCGAACCGCTGCTGCCGGGCAAACCCGTCGCACTGAATGACGCGACCTACGACACGGTGATCGCGCGCACCGGTTTGCCGGTGGTGGTGGATTTCTGGGCGGCATGGTGCGGCCCGTGCAGGGCGATGGCGCCGCAGTTCGAAGCCGCTGCGCGTTCACTGCAGTCACAGGTGCTGTTCGCCAAGGTGGATACCGAAGCTGCGCAGGCAGTTGCCGCCCGTGCCGGCATCCGTGCCATTCCGACACTGATCCTGTTCCGCGGCGGCCGCGAAATCGCCCGTCATTCCGGGGTGATGGAGGCGCGGGCGCTGGTTAACTGGATCAACGGCCAGCAATAAGGGATAACATCCTCGCATGAGACCACTTGTTGCATTGTCCTTACTGGTGCTGCTTGCCGCCTGCGGTGAACCGGCACCACCGGCGTCCGCACCGAAAACCTCCGGCCTGTCCGCGGCCCTGGTCGAAATGCGCGAAGTCGACCTGGATTATTCCGCGGAAGCGGTCGTCGAGGCGGTACGCCAGTCCACGGTATCTGCGCAGATCGCCGGCCGGATTGTCGAGTTGAGATTCGACGTGGGTGATGCCGTGAAAAAGGGCGAGGTCATCGCGCGAATTGATGGGCGTGTGGTTGACCAGGCTGCTGCTGCCAGTGCTGCGCAGGTGTTGGAGGCCCAGGCACTGCTTGCGAATGCCCGCGCTCAATTCGAGCGTTCCAAACAGCTGGCCGCGCAGAATTTCATCAGCGCTGCCGGACTCGAGCGCGCGGAAGCAGACTACAAGGCGGCACAAGCCCGCGTTTCTTCGATGATTGCGGGAGCCGGACAGGCAGCCACCGAGCGCAGTTTTGCCACCATCGTTGCGCCGTATAGTGGAGTGGTTTCCGCACGGCATGTCGAACTTGGTGAAATGGCTGCGCCCGGTAAACCGGTAATGACCGGATTCGATCCATCGTCGCTGCGCGTGGTGGCCAACCTGCCGCAGACGCAGCTGGCGGCAATCCAGGCTGTCGGAAAGGCCTGGGTCGAGGTGCCTGCGCTGGGTAAACGCATCGAGGCAAAGCAGATCGTGGTCGTGCCGTCGGCCGATCCGCGCACGCATACCACCCGCGTGCGGCTGGAATTGCCGGCGGATGTCAGCGGCATTTACCCCGGTGTGTTTGCTCGTGCGCATTTTTCCACCGGCCGGGTGACGCGCCTGCTGGTGCCGCGCGCTGCGGTCATCCGCCGCAGCGAAGTCACTGCGGTTTACGTGATCGATGAGCAGTCTGCGCCGCGATTGCGCCAGGTCCGACTGGGTGCGGCAGGCGATGCCGAGGGCGTCGAGGTGCTGTCGGGACTGAAGCCCGGTGAACGCGTTGCGCTTGAGCCGGTGAAAGCCGGCATCGCGCAGCCGCACTGATCGCAGGCTGCCGCTGATGGGCATCTCAGGCCGTATCGCCCGTTATTTCCAGGATTCGCAGATCACACCGCTGCTGGCGCTGGTAGCGCTTCTGCTGGGCCTGTTCGCTGTGGCTGTGACGCCGCGCGAGGAGGAGCCGCAGATCGACGTCACCATGGCCAATGTGCTGATTCCGTTTTCCGGTGCATCGGCCAAAGACGTCGAGACCCTGGTGGCCACGCCGGCCGAACAGGTGCTGGCACAGATGACCGGCATCGATCACGTCTATTCGGTGTCGCGCAACGGCATGGCGGTGATTACCGTGCAGTTCAAGGTGGGTGTGCCGCGCATCGACGCGCTGGTGCGGCTGCACGACACGATACAGTCCAACCGCGACTGGGTATCGCCGACACTGGGTGTCGGTGAGCCGGTGATCAAGCCCAAGGGCATTGACGATGTGCCGGTGGTGACGCTGACGCTGTGGAGCAGCAACGGCGCGCACGGTGCTCATGAACTGGAGCGTGTGGCGCATGCCGCCGAGGTCGAGATCAAGCGCGTACCCGGCACCCGCGAAGTGCAGACCCTGGGCGGTCCGGGGCGGGTAATCCTGATCCGCCTGGATGCCGACCGTCTGGCTTCCCACGGCCTCTCGGCGCTGGACCTGCGCAATGCCCTGCTGGCGTCCAACCGCGCTCTGCCGTCAGGTACCCTGACACGCGACAACCGCGAAATCACGGTCGAGACCGGCGAGTTCTTCGCTTCGGCTTCCGATGTTGGCGCGGTGGTCGTCGGCACCTTCGAAGGCCGGCCGGTCTATCTGGGGGATGTTGCTGAAGTGGTTGACGGTCCCGACCAGCCACTGCGCTATGTGTGGACTGGAGTCGGTCCCGCCGGTGCACAGAAAGGGATTACCGCAGGCAGTGAACAGCCGGCGGTGACGCTTCAGGTCACCAAGAAGGCCGGCGAGAATGCGGTCGAGGTCGCACAACGGGTGATGCATCGCGTGCAGTCGCTGCGCGGTTCGGTGATACCCGACGACGTGCAGGTGTCGGTGACGCGTGACTACGGTGCGACGGCCAACGACAAGGCGCTGAAGCTGATCCAGAAACTGATATTCGCGACCCTGTCGGTGGTGGTGCTGGTGTTCCTGACGCTGGGCCGGCGCGAAGCGCTGATTGTCGGCGTCGCAGTGATGCTGACACTGGCGGCTACGCTGTTCGCGTCCTGGGCATGGGGCTTCACGCTCAACCGCGTTTCGCTGTTCGCTCTGATTTTTTCCATCGGCATTCTCGTGGATGACGCCATCGTCGTCGTCGAGAATATCCATCGTCGCAAGGTGCTCGACCGCAAGCCGCTGGCCGAAGTGATTCCGCTGGCGGTGGACGAGGTCGGCGGGCCGACGATACTGGCTACCTTCACGGTGATCGCGGCATTGCTGCCGATGGCATTCGTCACTGGCCTGATGGGGCCGTACATGAGCCCGATTCCGATCAATGCCAGCATGGGTATGCTGATTTCGCTGGCGATCGCCTTCGTTCTGACGCCCTGGCTGGCACTGAAGCTGCTCGGCAAAACTGCGCATCACGATGCCGGCGGCGGAAGGCTGGAGCAGCTGTTCCAGCGCCTGCTTGGACCGTTCATCGTCGCTGCGAATGCCGTGCGCAACCGCCGCAAGCTGCTCGCCGGTGTGGTCGTATTGATCCTGTTGTCGGTCAGCCTGGCCGGTGTGAAGCTGGTCATCCTCAAGATGCTGCCCTTCGACAACAAGTCCGAATTCCAGGTCATCGTCGATCTGCCGTCGGGCACGCCGGTGGAAATCACCGCCGCCGCGCTGCGCGACATGGGCGCGCACCTGGCGACTGTGCCCGAGGTTACCGATTACCAGGCCTATGCCGGCACGGCATCGCCGATCAACTTCAACGGGCTGGTGCGCCAGTACTATCTGCGCGCGCTGCCCGAACAGGGCGATCTGCAGGTCAATCTCGCCGACAAGCACGCACGCAGCCGGCAGAGCCACGAGATCGCCTCGGCGGTACGGCCAAAGCTCGAGGCGATCGCCGCGAAATGGGATGCGAAAGTGAAGGTGGTCGAGGTGCCGCCCGGTCCGCCGGTGCTGTCGCCGCTGGTCGCCGAGATCTATGGTCCCGACGAAGCCGGACGCATCCGCACGGCGAAACAGGTCCGTGCGGCGTTTGCCGCAACTCCGGACATCGTCGGCATTGACGACAGCGTCGAGGATCCGGCGCCGCGCATCGTGCTCAGGGTCGACCAGGCCAAGGCCGCACTGGCCGGCGTCAGCCGCAG
>Ga0222713_10007265_pt1 | contig 10412 bp, 9 predicted proteins | sample C33_649DmetaG_FD_165061 | JGI IMG/M metagenome (GOLD analysis project Ga0222713, IMG submission 165061) | Estuarine water microbial communities from San Francisco Bay, California, United States - C33_649D | ecosystem: Environmental > Aquatic > Marine > Unclassified | place: USA: California... | reverse complement strand
CAAAGCCCACAATATCGACCGTCGGTGCTCCCACCCTGCTAAGTTAGGCCAAAAGTTGACGCTGTTCGCGAATGCGCTTGGCGATGCTCATGGCAAATCCCAGAACCATCAGAATGGTACCGGCCCAAACGGCATTGATCCACGGGAATTCAATGGATTTCACCACAACATAGGGTATGATAGGTTTCTTCTCACCCGTTTGCATGACAAATTCCAAATTTTCTGCTTTGGGGTTGGGGTCCAAGATCTTCATGTGTTGAATGCTCAGAAACAGACCCAATTCATTTGATTCAACAGGTGCCGACTCAAAGGCGCCTGATTGGGTATTGATCTTGAACTGCGGATACAAGTACTGGTATTGAGATTCCAATCCAGAACCAAAGCCCATTTGGCTTGCGGCCACCTTCAGTTTTACAATCAAGCCTTCGGGGCTAGGATAACTGCTGAAACTATCCAGACGCAAGGCCAATTTGGCTGAAGAGGTGGTGAAGGTTTGTCCCAAACGCAAGGTGTCGTTTTTAAAACCGGCAAAAGGCTCGGTTTTGTCCAAACTGCTTTGGTAACTCACATGGGTGAAAATATCCTTGTTCAGAAAATGACGCGTATCGGGTTCAGCCAATAAACCCATTTTGGGATTGTTCTGCGTTTTGGGCTCCAATACGAATGAATCGCCTGAACCCGTATCTCGGAATGAGAGCAAGAAGTATTCGTTGATGCTATCATTTCCTGCTCCTTGGCGAGCTCCCTTGTATTCAACTTGATAATAAGAAAAGGGCGCTTTGCGGCCCTTGTAAACAATCGCATTTTCACGATTGAATTCGATTCCTTTTGAATCAATCTCTCCTTTTTCATTGCGTTCAGGAGCCATGCCAATGCCCGTACTGGCTGTCAAAATTCGCTGATTGACCGAGGAAATCAGCACGCCCAATAACAATACACCGAAGCCCAAATGAGCGATGCTCGATCCGTGCCCCAGCCATGTTTTCTTCTTCTTTTCCAAGGCATACCAAGCATTGGCTGTGATGAGATAAACCGAGAAGAACAAAAATAAGAAGTAGCCTAGCTCAAATATCTCCAAAGCCCAAGCGAGCAAAAAGCTCATTCCCAATGAGAGCCCTACGGTCTTGAATAAACCCTTGATCCAGATTTCAGGAGCTGTTTGACGAAAACGAAACCAATGACCCATGGCCATCAGAGCCATAACGGGCATGGCCAACCACAACTGCACACGGTTGTAGTCTGCCGCTTGTGGAACCGCCGTCTTGAATCCAAAAAGCTTATTGAAGACAGGTATAGAAGTAGCGAAAAACACTTGAACCAAGCTCAATATCAAGAACATGGCTCCCAGGAACATCCAGAATTCACGGCTATCGATGCGGTCCTCATTTTCAGCAGAATCGGCGTTTGCCGTTTCCTTCATCAGGGATTGAATGAAACCGACTAGAGTTGTTGAAAACAGCAATATTCCACCCCATTTCAGCCCGCTGCTAAACCCAGTGCTTGCCGATTCTGGAATCACAAGGCTGAGCAAGGGAATGCCAATCAAGGCGAGGGCCATTCCCCAACCAATTCGGCTGCGGCCTTTTGAACCAGAATGGCTAACCCACCACGACAAACCAATGAAGGCCAATAGGAACAACAGCAACTGTCCTGAAAGACCCAAATCGGTAAAACTGTGCACGGAGGCTTCCCCCAAAATGCCGCTGCGAGTCAAAAACGTGGCATAAAGCACCAGCCAAAAACTCAAGTGAACCAGCAGGTGAGCAGAGAATAAATGCTTGCCTGTGCTTTTGGAAATCAGCAGCATATGGGCTGCTGCTGCCATCAGCAGCCAAGGCATCAACGAAGCATTTTCAACGGGATCCCATGCCCAGTATCCGCCGAAGTTCAAGCTTTCGTAAGCCCAATAACCACCCATGATGATGCCCAAGCCCAATATGCCGGTGCAAACCAAGCTCCAGATAAGCGCGGGGCGAATCCAAGAGCGGTCCTGCCCTCCTTTCCACAATCCAGCTAAGCTGTACGCGAAGGGAACCGTGGCGGTGGCGAAACCAAAGAACAAGGTAGGCGGGTGAATGACCATCCAATAGTTTTGAAGCAAGGGGTTCAAACCGTTGCCATCGGTGATGACTTGCAAGTAATTGCCTACACCGAGCGAGCCCAAAATAGGGATTTGAAGAAAGTCGGGGCGTTCGCTTCTGAGCAATTCGAAGGGGCTGCTTCCCAAATGAAAAGAACCCCATTCTACGCCCAGGAGCATCGAGCTTAAGGCCACTTCTGCAAATGCCATTACAGCCATTACAGGTGCGGTAAAGGTTGATTTTTGGCGAAGCAAAACCAGGCCAATCACCGAGTTCCAAAACATCCACAACAAGAAGCTTCCCTCTTGGCCTTCCCAAAAACAGGAAATCATGTAATGGGTAGGCAAGGCCAAAGAACTGTGGCGCCAAACGTAATAGTATTCAAAACGGTGAAAGAAAATGAGCGAAAACAGCACGATTACAATGCCCAAAACGCCCATACTGTGGCCAACAAAAAAGCGTTTGGCCCAGTTCATCCAAAGTCCCGAATCATCTTGGCTGGCTTTGTAAAAGGCAAAAGCCGCCAACAAGGAAGCGACGAATGCGAGAATGACTACGGCATGGCCGGTATTCCCCAACCAAAGCCACTCTCCTTGAAATTGAATGGGTGCAGAAGCTAATTCGTTGGCCATGGTTTAATTCTTAGCGGTTCCTACTTGAACGGGCGCATCTTCGTATTTCGAAGGGCATTTGGACAAGATGTTGCTGGCATAGAATACACCTGATTTGTGGCGGCCAATCAAAACCAGTTTTTCGCTTCGTTCCATGTCTTGGGGTTTGGGCTTGTTGAAAATCACTTGGCTTTCGTTACCCAAGCTATCGACGGCGAAAAAAACCAAGCGATTGGCATCTTCTTGAGCATCGTATTCCAGGGGTTTGGACTTGTTGAGTTTGCAAACCACATGGTACTCCTTGAATGGATGCTCTTGCGATAAGGCTTCGGCTTCAGAAAACGATACGTATTGTGCCGTATTGCCGTACAAGCTTATCACGGTAGCCAACCCAATGGCGGCTATGATGATCAATGCAATGTGCAAGGGTTTCATGTGTCTCGGCCCTCCTGGTTTTTTTCCATGCGGCTCAACTTTCGATCCAGTCGAAACAAATACAGACCTAGGCCCAGCATGATGATGACCAAAACAGTGGCCGTGGCGTTGAATTTGGCTTCGCTAACCAAGAAGCCTACAGCGGCCTCGTTGAATGATGAGAGTAGATTAAGCATGGTCTTGCTCTTGGGATTGTTCGAGTTTTTTTGTTCGATAGACCAATTGGGCTATCCAGGTGTATACCAATATCCAACCGATTACCGCTGGATAAAAAATCATTTTCAAGGTGTCATCCAAGTCGTATTTCTTGAAACCTACCGTGCCCCCGCTGCCGGGATGCAGCGTGTTGCTCGAGAGTTTGGGCATGATCCAAATCAAGGCAATGAACAGCGGGAAGACGAAAATGCCATAAACGCTGGAAAGACGGGCGCGCTGCAAGGGATCTTTCAAAGTAGAGCGCAGCAACAAATAAGCGAAATACATCAACATGCCCAAGGCCACACCATTCAATTTGGGATCCCTTGGCCACCAATCGCCCCAGGTGGCCCTAGCCCACACGGCTCCCGTCACACACCCAATTACACCGGCTACTAAGGCGGCTCGTATGAAGGCATCGGCTCGTGTATCATCGTCCATCTGCCCTTTGATCAAGTACAGCACTGCATAGACAGCTGAAAACAGCAGCAAAAACATCATGGCAAACCACATGGGCACATGAAAGAATTGGTTGCGAATGCTCTCGTTCAATATGGGGCGATGGGGCAATCCTGAGAAACGATCCCCTTCTTCTTTGGCAGACTGAGCAACCGTTGTGGACACACTATCGGAACTGCGAGTACTCAGGTCCAACCAAACGGCATCTGGCAATCCCATCCAAGTGCCCTGGCTGTCGTTTTCCAGGTGCACAAAAACAGAATAAAGCCGGTTGAAGGCCGATTCGGGTTGACTGTTATTGGGATGAAAACTAGCCGATATTTGGCCTTTTTGAAGGCTACTCAAGCGGTTGCTTCTCCATTGATGAGGGCCTGATTGCAGTACCACTTCGGTCGCTTTCCAATTCTCCGGGACATTGTAAACGAAACAGTTGAGTTCAGGCGTAGGTCCTTCTAATTTCTGAGGGTTCACATCCAAAATGCCGGGTTTCAGCGGAACGAACAAACCGGCTACTACGGTGCCCATGACCAACAACAATCCCAGCGGTTTCCAACTTGATTTTATCCAACTGTTCATGCTGATTTTTTTCTGCGTACTATTTCGGTTTCAATTAAAACCAATTCTCTGCCAGCCTGGCCCTTGGCTGAGCTGTTTTCTTGTGCTCGGCGCAACAAATAAGGCATGACCGAAGCAATGGGTCCATAGGGGACATATTTGGCCACTCGAAACCCTTTGGATGACAAGTTGAAACTGATGTGATCGCTCATGCCCAAGAGTTGAGAAAAATACACGGAGTCTGAGGCGTCTACGGCGTGATCGACCAAGTATTGGGCAGCAAGCAAACTGCTTTTCTCATTGTGAGTTCCAATGCAAATGGATACGCGATCACGGTGTTCCAAGCAGTGCATAACAGCCAGGTCGTAATCGCGATCGGTGCTCTCTTTATTCACTTGTATGGGACTCGGGTACCCGTATTTTTGAGCGCGTTCTCGCTCCTTTTCCATGTAGGCACCTCGAACCAATTTGAATCCCAACAGGTGCCGACCTTTTTGAATCTGTTCTTTTAGATAAGCCAAACGATCGTGGCGATACAACTGAATGGTATTGTAAATCAAGCAGCGGCTGTGGTTGTGTTTGAGCATGGCTGTTTCGGCCAAGGCATCAATGGCAGGTTGTATCCACGATTCTTCTGCATCGATGAACAAGCGAACTTGGCACTCTTCGGCCAGCGCACAAAGACCCATGAATCGTGTTTCTGCCCTGTCCCAAATGGCTTGCTGTTCTTTGGTCAAAGCTTGCCCGCTGCTCTGAGCTACGAGCAAATCAAAAGGCATGATGCCTGTGGCTTTGAATACGGCAAAAGGAATGCGTGGGTCTGAGCCTGCTTTGCGAATGCTCACGGCAATTTCACGGGCAGTTGTTTCAAAAACATCTTCGGTTTCTTCTCCCTCGACCGAATAATCCAAAATGGTTCCTACACCCAATTGATGAAGGTTTTCAATTGCCTTTTCGCTGCTTTCGGCTGATTCACCTCCGCAAAATTGTTCGAAAATGGTATTGCGAATCAGGCCCTTAAAACCCAAAAGAAGAGCCCATTTGGAGAGGGTATTCCCATGCTTGAGAAGCCAAGTAAATCCAAATGAGCGAAATAGCCATTTTGCTTTTCGCAATTGCCAATTGCTCTTATGAGCAAAGGCCACTGCGGTATTGTCAAACGAGGGAAGGGAGCGTGCCTCAGACATGGAGATACAAAAATACGAGCAGCAATCTGCACAACAAAGCCAAAACCTAGGGAATACGCAGATTCAACAAGTCTACGGCCTCCTTGAGTTTGGGATGCTTTTCCATCAAGAAATCCAACTTTTCTTTATCTGTATATGGTTTTCGAGTCTCGGTTTCAGTTTCCAACTTTTGGAATTCCACACTCAGGCCTTGGGTAGAAAGCGTATGATGCAAATAGGCCAAGAGTTCAACGCGAACTTCTTCGAGAATTTCTTTGACATGGGAAGCCGTAAAGCAGGCGTTTATGGTACTTCCTTCTAGTTTCAAATCAGCCGCGAGCAAAGAAGCTTTGATGCGGGGCGATTGTTGTTCACACCAGCGGTTCCATGCTTGTTTGACTGCATCTTCTTGAAGGGTGCCAGATCCTTCGGGTGAAGGGCTAGGCTCCTGTAGCTGCACTTCAGGCTCAGAGGGGGTTGGAGCTACAGCGGGACGCTTTTGAGCCTTGAAAGCTTCAAAGCCCTTAGACAAAGGTAAGGCGGCCGTTCTTGCCTTGCTCAAAGCGGGGTTGCTGACGGCAGGGGGACCTGACGCCTCAGGTGTGGGCACAGGCGATTGCGAAACCTGAGCCGCATCTTCGCGGGCTTGATTTCGGGGAGACTCCAGTATGATTTGGGCTTCTGCTCGAGGTTTGCGATCAGAAATGGGACGAACAGAACCTAAGTTAAGGCCTTTTTTTTTTAGTTCGTCAAAGCTCGGCAAGGCGTTCAGCAACAAGGGCAATTGCGCCATTTTGAGCAAACACAATTCCAACAGCAATCGGGGATTGCGACTGGTCTTGTATTTCTCATCGCACTCAGATACCAAGTTTAGGCTGTTGAGTAAATATCCAAATCCCAGGCGATGCGATTGCTCCAAATATTTCTCGCGAAATCCTTCTCCTACATCGAGCAAAGAAGCTGTCTTTGCATCTTGACACATGACCAAATTGCGCAGGTGATGGGCCCATGAAGAGACAAAGACCGAACCGTCAAATCCCTTCTTCAATATGGAATCGAATTGCATAAGTGCTTCAGAAGCCTTGGCCTGGTGCAATGTATCGGTGAGGTTGAAAAAGTAATCGGGATCCAGTACACTGAGAATCTCAATGGCTTGGCTGTACTCCAATTTGCCCTCTCCAAAGCTTACCAATTGGTCAAACATACTCAGTGCATCGCGCAGCCCCCCGTCGGCTTTGACGGCAATCAAATGAAGGGCATCAGCATCGGCTTGCACCCCTTCTTTTTCGGCAATGCCTTTGAGGTGTTGAACCATGTCTTCGGTTGCAATGCGATTGAAATTGAATACTTGGCAACGCGACAAAATGGTGGGCAGAATCTTATGCTTCTCGGTAGTAGCTAGAATGAAAATGGCATAAGAAGGAGGTTCTTCCAAGGTTTTCAAAAAGGCATTGAAAGCCTGAGCCGAGAGCATGTGCACCTCATCAATGATGTATACCTTGTATTTACCTACTTGAGGTGGAATGCGAACCTGGTCAATCAAATGCCGAATGTCATCCACGCTATTGTTAGAAGCTGCATCCAGTTCAAAAATATTGAAGGCAAAATCACTCTCTTTGCCGTCTGCCGTTTCTTTTTGGTTGATGACTTTGGCCAAAATGCGGGCGCAGGTAGTTTTTCCCACTCCACGGGGACCGGTAAATAAAAAAGCTTGGGCCAATTTGCCGCTGTTGATTTCGTGCATCAACGTGTCCGCAACATGGCGCTGGCCAACCACTTGATCAAAGGCCAATGGTCTGTATTTGCGGGCCGAAACTACGAAGTCAGACATGGTTGCAAAATAAACAAAAGGATTGGCCCAAACCATGAAAATTGGCAATTTTGGGCAATGGTTTTCCTGCTTTTTCCATTGTAAATTGCATACTCAATGAACATCGGGGATTCTCTCAAGCCATTTTGCTTGAAAAGCACAGAAAATCAAATGGTTAATTCCTTTGATTTCGCAGATAAGTACGCCATGGTTTTGGTAGTGACCTGCAACCATTGCCCCTATGCATTGGCTTATTGGCCCCGCTTGGTGCGCTTATTCAAGAAATTTGAAGAAGACAACTTGGCGATGGTGGCCATCAATGGGAATGACGTGGTGCAAAAACCGGCCGACTCCTTTTCTGAAATGCAGCGATTGGCGCAGCAATACCGCCTTCCTTTCCCTTACTTGTACGACGAAAATCAGGCGGTTCTCAAATCGTTAGGTGCCCAGAAAACCCCCGAGGTATTCGTTTTCAATTCCAGACGTGAATTGGTTTACAAAGGGGCTATCGATGACAATTGGGAGAATGAATCAGGAGTGATGAGTGTGCATTTGGAAGATGCCATTGAATACACATTGGATGGATTGGAAATCGATTACCCCGAAATTCCAGCCGTTGGCTGCAGCGTCAAATGGAAAGAATAACTCCCTGCAGCATAGTGACAGGTGCCTCCAGTGGAATTGGTCAATCTCTGGCCATTGAGTTGGCTCAAAAAGGGCACCATTTGGCCTTGATGGCTCGAAATGCTACAGCCTTATCTGATACTGTAGCGCATTGTGAATCTCATGGTGTTAAGGTTGTATCGGTTATTGGCGATGTAAGCTTCCCCGAAGATTGCCAAAAACTAATCGATTCTGCCGTGTCTGCCTTTGGGCGCATCGATGCCTTATACAACAATGCGGGCATTAGCATGCGAGCGCTGTTCACAGATGTCGATGTTGAAGTTTTGGAACGCGTCATGCGCATCAATTTTTGGGGAGCCGTGTACTGCACCAAGTATGCCCTGCCCCATTTGCTCGCGAGCAAAGGCAGTGTCATCGGTGTTTCTTCAGTGGCCGGTTTCAAAGGATTGCCTGCTCGTACCGGTTACAGTGCCTCTAAGTTCGCCATGCACGGTTTTCTGGAAAGTTTGCGCATTGAAAACCGCCATACCGGCCTGCATGTCTTGATTGCATGTCCGGGCTATACGGCAAGCAACATACGCAAAACCGCTTTGAATGCACAGGGCGACACCCAAAAAGAGTCTCCCTTGAATGAAAAGAAACTCATGAGCTCTGAAGAAGTGGCCCAACACATCGTTCGTGCCGTTGAACGACGCAGAACCCATTTGGTGTTGACTTTTCAAGGGAAAATGGCCTTGCTGATCAATGCCTTGAGCAGCCGATTGGCTGATTGGGTGGCCTATCGTGTCATATCCAAAGAACCCGACAGTCCTTTTCATTAACTTGGTGCTATGAATTGGAACGAATCATTAACTGTCTTCTTTACCCTTTTTGCGGTCATTGACATGTTGGGTTCCATTCCCATCTTGGTTTCATTGAAGACCAAAATTGGACACATTCATCCCTTGAAGGTGACCTTGGCTTCTGCCGCCCTGATGATCGGTTTTCTCTTGGCTGGAGAATCGTTTTTGCGCTTGCTGGGCATCGACCAATCTTCCTTCGCTTTGGCAGGAAGCGTTGTCATGTTTTTACTGGGTTTGGAAATGGTACTGGGCATCGATATTTTTCGCACCGACCCCAATGCTCCAAGTGGCAGCATTGTTCCTGTGGCATTCCCCATCATCGCCGGTTCAGGTACGTTGACAACGATTTTATCGCTTAAAACCGTTTATTCTGAGGCCACAATACTCATGGGCATCATTCCCAATTTGGTCCTGATTTATATCGTCTTACGGGGTACCGATTGGCTTGAGAAAAAAATTGGGCAAGCCGGCATGTTGACCATGCGTAAATTCTTCGGTGTCATTCTCCTGGCCATCGCCGTTAAGATTTTCAGAGGCTCCTTGTGAGTTGATTGTATAAAGTCGCCCATTGATCCCGTATTCGATGGCGTTCCCATCGCTGGCTTTGCTGCTGGGATTCACTCAGCAGGCGAATGCGCGTTTCTGAACGCTGCAATTCGAGCATAGCAGAAGCCATTTCCTCGCTGTTATTGGGATGAAAATACAGAGCGCCTCCGGCCAAAAGCTCTTCAAAAACGGGAATCCTGCTCACAGCCATGGGCAATCCCATGGCCTGCGCTTCGATCAAGGGAATGCCAAAACCTTCTGAAAAACTGGGGTAAACGAATGCCGAAGCCGACCGTAAATACCCCATCAGTTCAGATTGAGGCAAATCGCAAAGCATGGCAACCCTATTCCCAAACCCTTGGTTGGAAACCCAGTGGTTCAGCGCTTTCCATTCAGAACCGGGCCTACCTATCAAGACCAAATCCCAATCGCACTGCTTGTGTATCAAAGAAAAGGCCTCCAACAAGGTTCGGTGATTTTTGCGGGCATTGAAGGTCGAATGGTAAATGAAATAGGGCCTTTCCGTGGTCAAAGGCTTATGGTCTTGAAATTGCGTAAACTCGGGATGCAGGCCCTGGTAAATCACCTGCACGTTGTCCAACGTAGGGAAGTATGATTCGAGCCGGGACTTAGTGAATTCGCTGGTTGCCACCACTGCATGTGCTTTTTGCAGAGCCGATTGCAGTTTTATTCGGTAAATCATGCGGTCCCAACGCGAATAATAGTCTGGGTAATCCAAGAAAATGGTATCGTGAACGCTTACCACAGAGGCTTGCTTACTCGGCCAGTCAAATGGGAGTTCATTGCTCAGGCCGTGATAGATTTCAATGCCTTGATGGGTTGCCCACTTTCCCATGCCCCAACTTCGAAATCCGGGATAACTCCTTTTTGGGCAGTGAGCCTGCAAACCATCTCGGCTGGCTGATTGGGGACTGAGCCAAATTGATTCGAAGCCTGGCATATCTCTCATGATTCCCGCATGAAACCGAGCGTAATTGCCCAGTCCCGAAGAATTGAAGAAAAGCCTTTTGGCGTCGAACCCAATGCGCATTATACAGCTACGTTAAAATCCCGAAGGGCGTCATTCA
>Ga0222713_10007260_pt1 | contig 10414 bp, 11 predicted proteins | sample C33_649DmetaG_FD_165061 | JGI IMG/M metagenome (GOLD analysis project Ga0222713, IMG submission 165061) | Estuarine water microbial communities from San Francisco Bay, California, United States - C33_649D | ecosystem: Environmental > Aquatic > Marine > Unclassified | place: USA: California... | reverse complement strand
ATTCTATTTTCAGCGAATCAGGTATATGTGAGGCTGTAAAAAAATAATAGTTATGAAAATATATGAATTTGTTGCAACTTGTCGCTCAGGACACCATTCTGTTTTGAATTGGGTTCTAATGAATAAAATAGGTTTCCAATATGATTGGAAATACAAGTATGTTTCTTTAGGTAACACAGGTTTATTTCATTTAAGTGAGGCCAACCACGACATACCATTGAGTTTTCAATTCATCGATGAAAGTGTAAACTCCGTTAAAACTTTATTTGTTGGGTATGAAGATACTAATTGGGATTATACCATATTTTCCGATGATAATACCTTTGTTGCACCATCAGCCTTAAGAGATTATAGAAAATATGACATGGATTACCAAAGACGTATTATAATCCTGAGAAATTTTTATACGAATTTAGCATCAAGGTTAAAATCTAATGATAAGAAAATGTTTGAAAAATGGGATGATACTGGATTACACCTATTTGATGTAACTGAAAATTTTTTAAGTTGGTGGAAAAACCAAGCAAGAGCCTGTGTTGAAAACAAAGTTTCTTATTTGAAATTTGAAGATTGGATTAAAAATAAAAATGTTAGAGAAAACTTTTTATATGAAAATTTTGGGTTAAGAGATATTCATGGTATAGATAATATACAAGGAACACCTAGTTCATTTGGTACAACTGAAGGAGTTCTTAATAGAGATAGAGAAATTGAGATACCTGAGGATGTAAAAGACTTGATAAGAAAAGATAATGAATTACATTATTTGATGGGTGCATTAGGATACCCGTACAAAAAAATTTAGTTATGGAAAAACCTCAAGTTATTAATGTTCACGAATGTGACGGATGTCATGTACCTAAAGGGTGGGGACATGAGATTATTTTTGAGAATAATGACAAGTATTGTGGTAAAGTTCTCGTATTTAAAGAGGGGGCTCAATTCTCCATGCATTATCATATGATAAAAGACGAGACTTGGTATGTTGAGAGTGGTGAATTTTTGTACCGTTGGATTGATACTGAAACCGCTGAAGTACATACTGAAACTTTAGTAGTTGGAGATTCAGTGAGACAAAGACCTGGTCAACCACACCAATTGAAAGCGTTAACTGAAGGTAGAATTTACGAAGTATCTACCACACATTTTGACAGTGATTCATACCGTGTTTGGAAAGGTGATAGTCAAAATCCTTAATCTTTGATTTTTACGTGATTACGACCATCGTTCCAATAAGACATATCGCCGTACCAAACAAATATCTCTTCTTCAGGTTCTATATCCCTACTTGCAACAAATTTGAAAGTACGTTTATTTAAGTCTGATATCCAATAAGCGTTTGGTGATTCACTGTGGTTGTATAAACTAGCAAATCCCAAACCGACAACCTGTTCATCAGGATTACTACCTTGAGGCCAATTGAATCTATAATCTAACAATAGTCCTGAAATTTCACCTTTATTAATTGGTAATGTCAGAATAGGTGATTCTTCAATTATTTCATCTTTGTATATTTTTTCTGATGCGAAAACACCTAAACCATGAATAGGAGAAAGGTCGACGAATATTTTTTTTGATGGTAAAATTCTAAATTCAGACATGATTGTTTTTTATAAAATATAGTATATTATTTTGTTAATTAAAACAATTTTATGAAAATTTGGGTAAATGGTACCTTTGATATTATTCATCGTGGTCATGTTGAGATGATACAATATGCATCAACGTTAGGTGAATTACGTGTGGGATTGGATTTTGATGAAAGAGTCAAAGAACTTAAGGGGGATACTCGACCATTTAATTTATGGGATGATAGAGCGTATGTAATTCAAAATTTAAAAGGTGTTGATTCTGTTGTTGGGTTTGGTTCTCAAGACGAGTTGGAAAAAGAAATTTTAAAATGGGGTGCAAATATTATTGTTGTTGGAGAAGAATATCGAAATAAAAAAGTTGTTGGTTCCCATTTGGTTGATGGTGTGATTTTTTTTAGTAAAGTAAAAGATTTTTCAACAACCAAAATATTGAAAGACAAATGAAAATAAACGAGGTACCAATCATATTACATACCATGGATTCATATTCCAAATTTTGGAATCCATGGTTTTATCTTTTTAATTTGCATTGTAAAAATCATGGACCAATAATTTTTTTGTCAGAAGAAAAAGAACCTGATTTTGTTGACCAAGTTATTCATATTAAAACAGGTAGTGGTGAGTGGGGTGAAAGATTATTAAAGGCTCTAAACCAAATAGATTATCACTTGGTTTTTTATATGCAAGAAGATTTTTGGTGTGTAAACGATTATGAATTGACCGATGATTTGTTAAAATTATTCGATGAATATAATATGGACCAACTTCACATCAAAGAAAATACACCGTTGATTTCACTTAAAAAAATTAATAATAACCTTTATAGATTTAATCAAAATTCTGATTATACCCAAAATCATCAGTTTGGATTGTGGAAGAAACAAAAACTAATTGACAATATTTTACCAACTGAAAATCCGTGGGATAATGAGATTCAGGGTACTAAAAGACTCAACAAAAATCCTCATAATGTTTATCTTTTGGACTATCATTGGTATGTTAGTGTATGTAGAAAAGGTGAGATAATGGAAAGAGGTAAAAAAATTATTGAAAAATATGACATCAATTTCTAAAAATAATTTTTTAACACCAACAATATCGATAAATGATACTGTTGAGGTCATTAAAGAAAAAATTAAGACAAAAACTCCATTTTCTTTAACAAGGTTTGGTGACGGTGAAATTTATATCTTGAATAGAAATTGTAGTCAACAATTTTTAATAAATAATTGTAAGTTGTGGGGTTATCAGTATCCACAAGAAATTAATAATTTCATAAATGATGCTGGTGAAATAATCAAAACTGCTTTTATGAAATCTGATGTCATTGGGATTATGGACCCAAAAACTAAGATTGTTAATATTGCGTATGATTATCATACGTGGTCAATTGAAAAATATAAAGTTGCGTTGTGGGGTAAAAATCCAAAACAACTTATTATTTGTGACCATATGATTGCTCGTAGTCCACAACTTGGGGATGTAAATCAGTTAAAAAATATACTCGAAGGAGCCTCTGTTAATATTGTATCACCCAATAGCGAACTACTATCTACCAAAAAACTTGAAGAAAAACTACAAACTACTGTAAACTTTACAACACACTCAAAAGGGGTTAACTTTCGAAATAGAGACGAGTTTTTAAAATCGTTTGAGAATATTAAAGAAGATGTTGTGTTATTAGGTGTTGGTTTACAAAAAGATTACGGGGTAATTCTCAGAGATGAGTTTGGTAAAATTGCTCTTGACATGGGAGCAACTATGGATGCCTGGGCTGGCATAATAAGTAGACCTTGGTTTAATAAAGGTCAATCCCAAGAATATTTGTTAATGTAATGGTAAAAATTTTAGTTATAGGTGAACTTTGTGTTGACCGATTTGTATATTGTGAAATAAAAAGATTGTGTCCTGAGGCACCTGTTCCGGTGTTGAATCCGATTCAGACTACCACTAACAATGGTATGGCGGGTAATGTTGTTGAAAACTTAAAAACTTTATTACCTGAAGGGGATATTGTTCATTGGTACCAACATAATAAAATTGAGAAGACACGATACGTTGAGAAAAAAAGTAATCAAATGGTTACACGTGTTGACGAGGGTGAATTACAACCTTGTGAAAGTTTAATTTTTCTCTCACCCGAACAGAAAAAAACTATCATGGAATCCGATGTTGTCATAATCAGTGATTATAACAAAGGATATGTTAATGAACAAATGATTCGTGAAATAAGTAAAATTGCTCGGTTGTCTGTTTTGGATACTAAGAAAAAATTAAGTTGGGATATTATTGAAAATATTTCTTTTGTTAAACAAAATGAAATAGAATATACTAACAATAAAAATTTAGTTGACGAACACCCCGATAAATTCATAATAACATTAGGTTCTAAAGGTGCGATGTATATGGGTGATATCTATAAATCACCAAAACCCCAAGAGACGATAGATGTTAGTGGTGCTGGTGACACTTTTGTCGCATCATTTGTGTCTTATTATATTAAGACAAATGATTTGGGTCAATCAATATCATTTGCAAACGAGGTTTGTTCAGATGTAGTGAATAAAAAAGGTGTGTCTTTACCAGACAAGAAATTTAAGGTTTTCCTTTAATTTTCTTTTTGTCTTCTTGTGATTCTAAAAGTTCCATTAACTTCAAGGATTTCTTATAATTCTCCTCGAGTTTATCTAACTCTTCCAAAGGAGTGTTATTATCACATGCCGCAAGATATCTTTCTTCGGCCTCCTCTATAATTTTCTTTATTGTCTTTAGAAGTCTCACATTTATAAATATATCATTCTATTCCTTTATTAATGTTAATATACTCATATCTTTTTTTGATGAAAAATACCATTCGGGTATTTATAGAATAGGAAAAAAATAGATGAGCGCAACTTATATTCAACTCACGTGTTGTAAAAGCCCTTTCAACGTTGTCACTTTATTAGGTGCGGACGCTTTATATCCTGCCGGGGTTGTCAATGGAGATACTTACCGAGCGGTTGGAGGTGGTGGTGTTTGTTTTTTGGTTACTTACGGACCAAGTTTTATTCCACCCCCTTCTCCGGCGAATAGTCAATTCGTTGGAACTGTAACATCTTTACAGTTAGTTACTGATTGTTCAGACCCGGCTTGTGGTCTCGGAGCTTGTTCTTTAGCGGTCACACCACTTCCTAGCCCAAGCCCAACTAGAACTCCAACATTAACCCCAACCAAAACTAAAACCCCGACACCCACACCAACATACACTAGAACTTCGACACCAACTCCAACAAAAACCCCAACGGCAACTCCAACAACACCACAATATGCGGTAAACGTAAGAAGTTGTTGTGATGGTACAATAACTCAAGTTTTAGTTTTAGGTAACTACAGTGTTGGACAAACAATATTAATCGGTGGTATATGTTACGAAATCTTAGGTGCTTATTCAGGACCTGTTGGTGGTTCACCTTACATAATTAATGGTGATAATTGTGCGTCATGTATTGCAACAAATCCTTGTCCATCACCAACACCAACAACAACTCCATCACCAACACCAACACCCGCTAATTACACTTATTTTATAGAGAACTGTTGTAACTCAAAAGATGTTTGGAGGGTAAGTTCTTCAATAGATTTATCTTTATTAGTTGGTGAAACAGGTGGGTTTAAGTTTTCAAGTCCTGGTGGGTCTAATCCAACTGATGGATGTTATACAATTACAACTCCTCAGGATTTGTATAATTCGTACACTTGGCAAGGTGGTGATGTTGTAAATTCATACCCTGATTGTAATTCGTGTTTTGCGACAGAAGAAACTGCGTGTCCGACAGCAACACCTACAGCAACTCCAGCGGTTACCCCAACACCAAGTATTACACCGGCAGCTACTACAACTCCAACGGCTACAACAACTATAACGCCAACCATTACGCAGACTATAACCCAAACAATTACCCAAACGGTTACTCAAACCATCACTCAGACACAAACACCGACTCAAACTATTACTCAGACCGTAACACCAACCGATACTCCAAATAGTACACCAACAAATACGCCAACAAATACGATAACGCCTACACAAACTGGGACCCCGACAATAACACCTACCGAGACACCAACAACTACTCCAACCAACACACCTACAGAAACTCCAACAATAACACCTACTGAGACTCCAACCAATACACCGACTTATACCTCCACATCAACCCCAACAGCAACACCTGGTGCATCTCAAACCCAAACACCAACTAACACACCTACCGAGACTCCGACAAACACACCTACCGAGACCCCAACCAACACTCCAACATTAACTGTCACACCTACCTTTACACCAACTACAACACAAACACCAACACCAACTGAGACAGAACCGTATGATGTTTATTTATTCCAAGATTGTTGTAACCCAAGTAATTTATTTAGATTCCAAAACGTAAGTGGGTCTTTAGTTATTGGTTCGACTTACGGTATTTCAGGTCCATCATTTACAGGATGTGCTACGGTTCAACCGTATTCGGCAACAGGTCCTCTGTATAATGGTGGGGGTACAAGTTTTACATCTTATTTAACATGTAATGATTGTTTCGTTATAGAGCCATATGTTTGTCCTTCAAATACACCAACACCAACCCCAACCCTTACAAATACGATTACACCAACAATCACACAAACCCAAACAGTAACTACTACACCGACAACAACGTCTTCTCCGACTCCTACTGTAACTAATTCACCTACGGTAACCCCAACAGTTACACCTACCGTTACTATAACGCCAACAATAACCTCAACATCAACTGTAACCCCAACTAATACTCCTACAGTAACACCTTCACCAACTGACAATCCAATCGATTGTAATTGTTTGGAATATAATATCACAAATACAAGTGATACGACTTTCTCTGAAGTATCATACATCGATTGTTATGGTAATGAATTAACGGTCGAACTTAATCCGTTAGAGACCACAACTTATTGTGTTTGTGAAGGAACTATTATTGCTCCATCTGAAGTAATTGTTGAACAAACAGGTGAGGTTTGTGTACCTGACCCAGGACCAACACCAACAAGAACGCCAAATGCCACACCAACACCAAGTCCAACACAAGGGACTTGCCCTGAAACAGAATTCTGTTTTAGAACCACATTACCAAGTTTGGTGGATTACTCAGGTAACTACGAAGTTGCGGGAACATATAACTCAAGATTCTATTACACAGGTGACAGTGTCACTACAGGGTATATCTATTACACAGGAACTTTCTGGTGTTTAAGTGATTCACTTGGTGGTACCTGTTTGTTAGAAGGTGCTCACCCATGTTACAGTCCATGTCCTGACATTTCGGCTAATTACTTTACAGCAGGTATTTGTCTGACACCAACACCATCACCCGTTAATTGTAACACGTTAGACTTTAGTGCGTATTTTGATTGTGATTACGTACCATATCCAACACCTTCACCGTCTATTGATTGTGATTTTGTTGGATTTGAAGTAACCAAATTCCCTGTAACACCAACACCATCATCTTCGAGCCCAACTTGTAACGTGGGTATTGATTTTGATGTAACGAGATATTTTATCCCAACACCATCAGTTACACCATCTCTATCTGTTAGTCCTGCCAGAACCGTTGAAATTGGGGGACAAGTAACTTATAGGTTCATAGATGAAACATTCACTTGTGTAACAACTAAAGTATTGAAAGATTGTCAGAGTGAACTTGAGTTCTACACTAACGATAGTCTTATTTATAGTGGTACTCCTTTGACTGTTGGAACAACATTCTTGGGTGTATTAAACGGATTTGATTTCTGTTTAACTTATGTTAGAAATGACGATACAATTTCGGCAAATTCTAATGTGACAGAAATTAAACAAATGTACGGTAATTGTACGGATTGTTTGGTGGCATTTACACCAACTCCTACAAACACACCTACTTTCACACCAACGCCATCTGTGACAGCAACTTTAACTCCTACACCATCATCAACTAATGTTAGTTGGGTTTATGTATTTGAAACCTGTGCAACAAACACCTTCAATAATCCTCAATCAACTGTGATTCAATCGGCATTTGTTGGATTTGCGATAACACCTAACTCAACGTTCAAAGATACTGAAGGAAATTGTTGGAAATATGTAGGTAAGTTCACGAGTTATTATCCTGAAGGAATTACAAATATTATCAATTATTCTGGTAATTATTTTGCGGGATTATCAACAGTGGTTTATCAGGATTGTGCGTCTTGTAATACAACAACACCTGGTGATACTCAAGTTGCTTGTATCACTTATACGGATGAGAACTTTGGGAGTAATCTACCTGACCAATGTGGTGGTTACTCAGGAACGTCAAATAAGATTACAGTGTTCTTGACACAGAATAATATTCCTGTTGCGGCGGTTCAAAATATCCAAGTTAAGTTCGAAATGGAAAGAACTGATTGTTTGGGCAATGACACTGAAATATTGACGGTTACAATCCCACAAGGACAAACTTCAGGTTCTAAGACTTACATATCGTCAACATGTGAGTTCTGTCAGGTTACATCACTTCCAAATACTGTTTCAAGAAGTATTTTACAAATTGATTCAATAACACCATCAACTATTACAGAATGTTAAAATGGCAATCCAAGTAACTATAAATTCAGTAACGGGAACTTCACCTTATGATGTATACATCTGTCAATCAGGTGGAACGGGTTGTTTTTATATTGATACAATCACAGGTGGAGAACTTCCTTTTGTGTTTGATATTCCGGCACCATATGACAGTGGAGATAGTTATATGGTTAAGATAATAGATAATTTAAACTGTGTGATATCAGGAACTACCTACGTTCCATATTAAAAAATATTTATTCAAAATGCCCGTAAATGTAAAAATAACGACACTGACAGCAAACACACCTTTTGAGGTTTATGTTTGTGATGCGTTTAGTGCGAATTGTACATACGTGGCAACGGTGGCAAGTCCACCATATCAGTTCGAGGTAGACGATACTTATGCCACAGGAAATTTCACAATTAAAATCGTTGATGTTGCAGGATGTATTGTTTATCAAAATATTGCAGTTACCCCAACCCCAACACCTACCTTAACAAGAACACCAACCAAAACACCAACAGCTACACCTACCAAAACACCAACACCTACGGTATCACCATCTGTTTCAAATACGCCTAAACCAACATCAACGGCAACACAAACACCAACTCCAACACCGTCAGCAACTCCGTCAGTTTATGTTCACAGAATTGGTAGATTTGTTCACGATACTTCAACCGAGGCTTGTGAGGATACACTTTTACAGAGTGTTTATTATACTTCTTTTGTTGAAACCCCAACCATACCTGTGTTCGGAGCTACAGTATATTCATCATTTTTTGGAGGAACGCTTTTCAATCCTGTTAACCAACAAGGTAGATGGAGATTGATGGAATTCGGAAGTGGAAACATATATGCTGTTCAGATTGATGATTCGGGACAAATAATTGACTTTATACTTTGTTAAGAAATGGCTTGTAGTACTTGTATACGATGGATGGTATGGAATCAGTCTGATAGAAATCAGACCGTTTATTGGTACAATTGTACCTCCTTAGAATTGGATAGTCATTTAGTTGGTTCGGGACAATTCTTTAGTGTTTGTGGTTGTGAAGAAAATGGTTCATACGCAACTAGCCAAGATGTTTACATTGAAAATGGGGGTACTGGATATATTAACTATGGTGGTATTTTACTATACCCATGTGAAGATGCTCCTGAACCAACAATAACACCAAGTTTGTTCCCAACAAGAACACCTGATAGAACGCCAACCCCAACACCAATTGCTTGTGGTTCAGGGTATACTACGGGACAATATTATTACTACGATTGTTGTGGTAATTTCCAAGAAGGAAACGGTGAGGAAACAGCTATTATTTTTGATTATACAAAGCCACACAATGGTGTTGTTAAATTGGGAACTCCGGCAACTACAACTTGTGCTACGCCGACACCAACACCTTCAACAACGCCAACAAATACGGTGACACCAACACCGAGTTTAACTAAAACACCGACACCAACACCAACTTTAACACAAACACCAACTGTTACTCCAAGTAATGAATCTTTCACAAAATTGGTAAACAATTGTGATGTGATTACTCTGTTTCCTTTAGGTGTTGAATGTTATGGAACTAATCCTTCGTCAGCAACAAGTTACGATGGGAGATTATATTTGAGAATTACTGGTGGTACTGCACCTTATAATATTACTTGGGAAGGCGGACAAAAAACACCATTCTTATTCAATCTTGGTGGGGGTGATTATACAGTTACGGTTGTTGATTATTATGGGGATTTTACGGCAACAACAACCTGTTCAATGATTGTGCCTTCACCAACTCCAACTCAAACTATTACTCCAACACAAACACCAACACCGTCGCCTGTTTATCCACCATTATGTTTCAACATTACTTGGTTAGAACAAACACCTGTTCAAATAGAATTTACACCTAATGGTGTGGTTAATGGTAAACCTTCTTGGACAAATGGTGCGGGTTACGATGTTATTTGGAATCCAACTCAAGGTGTGTGGGTAACTAGTGGATATACACAATATGGTGGTACATTAAATTCACAGTCTCCTACTATTCCTCCTGTAAGTGGGTGGTATTCGGTTGGTTCAGAAATACCTGCAAGTGTGAGTGTTCTTGGTCAATCTTGTTCAACTGCAATATTCCTATCTGCCCAAATATTAACTAGTTTGGCGAACTGTGAGGGGGTTTGTAATGGTTCAATTTTGATTAATCCGATAGG
>Ga0222713_10007256_pt1 | contig 10419 bp, 6 predicted proteins | sample C33_649DmetaG_FD_165061 | JGI IMG/M metagenome (GOLD analysis project Ga0222713, IMG submission 165061) | Estuarine water microbial communities from San Francisco Bay, California, United States - C33_649D | ecosystem: Environmental > Aquatic > Marine > Unclassified | place: USA: California... | reverse complement strand
AAATGATAAAGGACAACGTATATGCAAATCTTGTAATGAATTATTAATGTTGGATAAATATGTTTATGAAGGTACATATATTAAAGAATTAGATCAATTTATGACAACATCAATGGCTGTACATCAACAATTAACTGATTTACCACAATATATAAATTTAAAAAGAACTATAAATAACTTGGGTAAAAATTTAGAGAAAATATCATATATGACTGATTTAACTGCATATATTGGTAATGATCCTATAATTAAATTACATCGTAAAACAGTAATTAAAGATACTATTGATTTAATTATGTTACATACAGATTATTTAAAAAATCAACAAAAAGATAGAATTGAACAAGCTGGTATAAAATATGGAATAAAAAAAGATTATACAAACTTGTTCTTTTTTGAATTAAAAGATGAAATTTTCCTTACATCTTCTACTGATACAGATTATTATAAACTTATTAAATATAATAATGTAATGATTTATTTAATATTTATCATTATTAGTGAACTTAATTCTGGACAAATTTTAAATCTAAAAAATGATAAAAGATGTAATTTCTTTTTTTATTCAAAATTTGGTGATATATTATTTAAGGATCTATATTTAAGACTCAATGATAAAGAAAAAATATTAATTACTCAAATTCCTTTATTAACATATATAATTTATTATTTTAGTTGTATTTTAACAAATAATCGATTATGGTTATGGAATGATACTTCAGAGAATAAAAAAGAAAAAGATACATTTAATATTAATATACAAAAATCTATTATTCATACAATAGTTGACTTAATTAATTCTGTTATTGAAGCTAATTTACAAAAAGAAAAAAATTATTTGTATGAGATTATTTCTACTAGATTTTTTATTAAATTAAAACATACATTTGATGATAAAATATTAATGAATAGAATTAATGACAATATTAATAAAAAAATTAATTATGATGAATCAACTAAAAAATTTTCATTTATTACAAAAAAAATTAATTATATTCCATTACAAAATAATGTTATTTTTGAAAATATTATGAATAAAAACTATTGTGAAGTTACTATGAAAAAATTAAGCAAATTAGAATATAAAAAAACTATTAATAAAATTAGTTCATTAACAAATTGTGATGACGGTAAATTTCATATTTGGATGATTTCAAATGGAAATATGGTATGTAAATTATGTAATAAAGTATATAATGAACTATTAAAAGAAAATAATACAACAACCGAAACAGAAATTGATTCCACATATTATGATAAACTTAAAATGTTATTTATAAAAAAATTAACAAAAAAACATTGTTTATCTGGTGATTTACATAAATTTGAAGCAGAAAATCCTATTTGTACTTTGTGTAAAATTAATCCAGATACCCATCAATATTCAAATAAGGAACTATTACAATTAGAAAATAATTTAAATAATAAAACTAATATTGATATTAATAATAATTTTAAAAAAATTATTCAAGATGAACAATTAAATATTGATAATAAATTATATAAAAAAAAAATACTTAATAAATTCAATAAAAGATTTGAAAATGAAGTTTTAAAAAAATATTCATCTAATAATTTAGAAAACTATATTATTGATTTTATTGATAGAATAATTGAAATTCTTGGAAATAAAATTAAAATTAAAAATAAAACAACATATATAAAAGATACTGTATATATAATTGATCATGATTATTTAGGTAATTTGCTAAAAGCTCCTATCAATGTTTTATCTAGTGATAATTTAATATTAACGTATATTGATCATCCCTTATTTAAAAAAGATGTTTTATACTATAAAGATAAAGCACATAAAGTATATGTTTACTATGATATTGTTACTTTACAATATATTGGATATTCTGAAAATAATAAAGAAGTTAAACAAAATAAAAATAATGCATCAATTAAAGTTGAATATTCAATTAAAGATTGTTTATTATTAATAGGATTAGAAAATACATATACTAATTTGTATCATTTAGATTCTTCACTAATGAATAATTTTGAACCTAATATTAACCATATAATTAATAATTTAGCAAGAAATAGAATTATTAATTTAAAACAAATAATTAGTAGAACTCAATCAATTATTAATTCTGTTCGCAATCATGGTAAAATTATATCAATACATAATATTAAAGAAAAAGAAATTGTTAATGAATTTATTACTAAATTAAGAAAATTTAATTTAAAAGATAAAGAAAATTCTAATGGAGTATTTAAACATTCTAAATACATATGTAATTTAGTTAATTTTAAGAAAATAACAAATCAACTTAATATTAAATTAAATAAAAATTATATTAATAATAACTTTTTAAATATTATGCAAAATGCTGATTCAAAACTTATTTTTTATATTATTATGAATTTTAATAGATTATTAGATTATAATACACAAACTGCTATTCAATCTGAATTAGCACATTTAATTATAAGAATTATACAATACAATATGGAATTATATCTTAAAGAAAATAATTATGACATTAGAAGATTTGAATATCTTGTTTTAGGTGATGTTCCATATGTTGATGAAACAATACGCCCTATTGGTTTATATCAAGAACTATTTGCTGAAGGTGAAATTGATGAAAATAAAATTAAAGAAAATAATTATGATGCACAAGAAGCTAAAGATTCACTTGATATTGATGATTATGAAGTTGATGATGATATTGATGGTGCTGTCGAAGCATTAGATGGTTATGAAAATTAAAACAGAATTATATATCATTTATAAATATATAAATTAAAAATCTATATATATATAAATTAATGAATCAAAAAATATTTAATAATATTATATTATTTTTTATTATTCTATATATTATCAATCATGTTTCTCCTCAACCAGATTCAGTTTTATATGTCTTTCAAAAATACTTAAAGAATGCTATTTTTAAAATTAAAAATTTATTAGCCAATTTTGGTTTTGGAAACTCTGAAAATTTTAAAAATTTTAATAATACTACATTTACTGGAGTAACAAAATATAATAATAAAACTCCTAGCTTTAAAACATCACATGAAGTTAATTATGTTGAATACTTTAATAAAATTTATCCAAATATTAATAAAAAAATAGTATATAGATTGTATAATTTTATTAAAGAACTAATATCTATTGATACTGATCAATTTTTTATTACACCTAGTGATGTTATTGAAAATGAATTTAGTGAAAATGAAAAATTAAAATTACAAACAATTATTTTAAATAAACTTAACTCTGGAAAAGAATTTAAATTTTATGAATTTAATTTTGAAATTATACCAAAATATTATCTTAATATTAATGGTAAAGAATTAGATCCATTTGTTTTTAATGTTAAATCAAATATTGGTACTATACGTATTTATATAGATATTAATATTCGTAATGATGTTTATGAAAATAAAGAATTTGTTGTTATTAATGATATAAAACCAATTACTGATAAAAATGTTGTTTTTTCAAATCAAAATGTAATTTACAATATTGAAGTTAAACCAAAAGTTAAAAAAACTCCTTTCACTGGTGATGTTAATTTAATATTTACTAACAATTCCACTGATGATTGTAACTATGATGATATTGAAGTTGAACAACTTGAAAAAATACCAAATGTTAATGTTGAACCTGTATATAATCATTCAGTAAACTATTACAGTAAATCACAAGAAAAAATAAATAATATTGCTAATAATTTATTTGCCTATAATGAATATGATAATTTAGATTTTATTGAAGATCATACAACTTCAAATATTACAACAATTAATAGAAATAATGATAATGTTACATTTTTAAAAGATTTTGATGATAATAAATTTTTACAAGAATTACCAAATTACTATAACACTAGTTCAGTAACGAAATCATCAAATATTGCTTCTACAACCCCATTACAAAGTATGATGTTTACACAAAAATCATCTAGCATTTTAGCACCAAATGGTAGTATGACAGCTGGTTCTTTTATGCCACCAAATGGTAGTATACAAGCTAGTTCATTAATAGCACCAAATAGTAGTATGGCTGCTAGTTCTTTAATGGCACCAAATAGTAGTATGACATTTTCTGAAGCACCAATTGATAATAATGGTATGATGTCATCTGAAGCACCAATTGATAATAATGGTATGATGTCATCTGAAGCACCAATTGATAATAATGGTATGATGTCATCTGAAGCACTAATTGATAATAATGGTATGATGTCATCTGAAGTACTAATTGATAATAATGGTATGATGTCATCTGAAGCATATATTGATAATACTAATCTATTTTCCCAGGAACCAAATAATGGACAATCTAGTTATTATGCATCAATATAAAATTATAAATAAAATAAATTATACATGAAATGATTTAAAAAAAGGATCATTCTTTAAAATTTCATCAGGAGTTAAATATTCTTCATCTATTAATATTCTTCCTCTTTCAGAAACTAATTCACCATCTTTAAATTTATCTGGAATTACACGATTTACAAATTCTTTAACTTTATCAGGAATACATGATTCAGTCCAAAATTCTGGAAAAAATCCCTTTTTTGTTAAAGTATTAAAAAAATAATGTACATCATAATATCTATTTTTAACTGGTTTAATATTTATTTTATCAGTCCATTCTGCTTCTACTTTACTATTATCAATAATACCAGGTATTGTTGCAAAATCAAAATCCCATAATTTTAATTGAAAACCAATATTAGGAACAACATAACTCTGACCATTAATTATATATTTATATTTGTCAAAGTTTGGAACAATTGGAATTTCATGAACCAATAAATTATTTGCTTTTAGATCATTATGTCTAAATCCTGGATATTTTGATTGAATAATTGCTAAAACAGACAAGAATTGAAAGAAAATACAACGCCAGTGTTTTAATTTAAATTCTTTATAATTTTTTCTTAAATAATCTAAAAAATCACCAGAATTAGCCCATTCTGATATTAATATTGAAACATTTGAATAATACTCACCTTTTTGATATCTTTTCAGGAATTGATCATAACGTTTATTATTAATAGTATTATTTTTACTTAATGATAAAAATGGTTTTATACTAGTATTAAATGTTGTAATAGGTAAAACTATATGAGGAGTTTGTTTATTAATCACAAAAAAAGATAATAAACGTATCATTAATAATTCAGCATTTTCTGGTCTTTTTATATTATACATATCTCCATAATTTTCTTTTCTTGGATAGGCAACAACTTTTACTGCATATGATTTTTTTTTATTTTCTTCTGGTGGATATACACCTTTAAAAGTATGTCCAGTTGAACCACTTTTAAAATATAATAATTTACCACCTATTTGGTTTATTGCTTGTGTAAAATCTAAATATTTTTTTGGCATTAATTCTCTAATATCTTCTGACTTTGTAAAGTTAATAATTGATATATCATTTATATTTTTAAAATCAACTATTGAATCAATACTTGTGTTATCTAACATTGATGTAATATTATTAATTCTTTCAGGAATAGAAACTGATTTTTTATTGTCCATTAATTAATTTATTATATATATTTTTTATTTTTTTAAACATAAATAAATTATTAAATTATTTATTACTCATATTTTTTATATTATAAATAATTAGTAAAAACACTACATGTCCAGTATATAAATTTAAACAATTTTGTCCTATTTTTGTTAAAGTTTTATTATTAATAAAATTTAATCTTTTTTCAATTTTAGATAAATCAGTATTTTGACCAAAAAATATTCCAAATAATACTAAACCAAACCATGGAAATAATGGAAAGTAATCCATCATATTGTAATTTATTTTAGCACCAGTAATTGTATCAATTAATGGATTATTAAATGATAATGGTTTTATTAATGCAAAAATAAACATACATATAATAGTTAGTTTCTTTTTATCAACAAAATAAGATCCTAATAATGAAGCCAGTGAAATAAAATGTAATACACCAAATCTAATAAAAAATTCTGGATAAAACATATATGTCATAAAACTAATAATTAATGCATTTACTAAAATTTCACTAGATCTTTTTATTCTTTTTTTTATAGATTTTTTTTTGGTTTTATCAGATATACTCAAACTTAAACCAACTAAGAATATAAATAATGTTCTTGCAACAGTTCCACTTGATTTTACAAATATATTATCGGCATATGATGTAGTGTAACCATTTGATACATCTTTAAAATAAAAAATATGGTGAATAATCATTAATAAAAAAGCAATACCTCTTAAATTATCTATAAATAAGTATCTCATTATTAAATTCTAGATAATAAAATTATAAAAATTGATATTTATTATTTAAAGTTTTGTTACCTTATTTAAATATGGGAGTACCTAAATTTTTCGCATGGTTAATGCGTAATTATAAAAAATCTAAATTTGTTTTTCAAAAAGAAAAAATTGATTTAGAACCTATTGATTGGTTTTTAATTGATACTAATTGTTTAATCCATCCAACATGTTTTAAAATATTGGCTGAAGAGCAAAATAGTAAAACAAAAATAAATTTTAAAAGTTTAGAAAACAAAATGATGAATGCAGTTATTGAATATATTGAAAAATTAATTAAATATGTTAATCCAAAAAAAGGTGTTTATATTGCTATTGATGGTCCAGTATGTTGTGCCAAAATGAAACAACAACGTCAACGTCGTTTTAGATCTGTTCATGATAAAAATTTATTTGATAAAATTAAAGAAAAACATGGAATAGAAATACCATATTATTGGAATAATAGTGCAATTTCACCCGGTACCAAATTCATGGAAAAATTACATAATAAAATAATTATTTGGGCTAAAGAATTTATTAGTAAAAATAATATTAAAATTATATATTCATCTTCTAATGTTCCAGGTGAAGGTGAACATAAATTATTAGATTTTATTAAAAAAAATAAAGAACATGATTTATCTTATGTTACTTATGGTTTAGATGCTGATTTAATTTTCTTAATGTTAGTTACTAAATCAGATAAAGTATATTTATTACGTGAAGCTCAACAATTTGATTCAAAAGCATCTAAGGATCAATTAAATTTTGTAAGTTTAAAAATTATGAGAGAATGTATATATAAAACATTTGAAAAATATATTTTAGAAAATGCAGATGATATTAATATTTCTATTGATAAAAATAGAATTATTAATGATTTTATATTTTTATGTTATTTTTTAGGTAATGACTTTTTACCACATATTTTGTCATTAGATATTAATAAAAATGGTATTGAATATATACTTGAAAAATATTCTGACACTTATTTACAACAATTTAATTATATTTTAGGAGAAGATACAAAAACCATTAATCAACAATTTATGAATGCATTCTTAGAAAAATTAGCTTATAGTGAAGAATCAATTTTAATTGAAAATTTTAATCATAAAAAAAAAATGAGATTATAAGGAGAAACTGAATATGAAAAAGAATTATATAAAATAGACAATTTATTATTTAAAATACCTGATCCAGTTGGTGTTGGTGTTGATTCTAATTATAGAAATAATTATTATAAACATTATTTCAATCTAAATATTGATGAAATTGAAGATTTTGTTAAAAGAATGGTTAAACATTATTTAATGGGAGTAAAATGGGTTATGTTTTATTATTTTGATAAAATACCAGATTGGACTTGGTTTTATCCTTATGATTATCCACCATTTATTTCTGATATATATAAATATTTAATTAATTTTGAAGATATTAAATTTAAAGAAGGTAAACCTATGGTACCATTTGAACAATTATTGAATATTTTACCATCACAATCAGCTAAATATTTATTACCAAATAGCTTAGTTAAATTAGTAACAGTAAGTAATTCATCAATAATCCATTTATATCCTCTAGATGTTGATATTGACTTTTTATATAAACATAAATATTGGGAAGGTATTCCAAAATTACCACCAATGGAAATTAAATTAGTTAAACATAGTTATTTAAAATATCAAGATGAAATTAGTGAAGATGACTTAAATAGAAATCGTGTTGAAAATGATATTATTTTTCAAAAATAATATTATAAAATTTTAAAATAAATTTATTTAAATTTTATAATATTTTCTAGATCTTATTATATAAACTATGAATAATAGTTCTAGTGATGATTATTCTTCTGATGATGTTTCCGTTAAAAATAATAAAAATAAACATATTAAACGTGGGGCCAGAGGCAGACCTGGCAAACAAGGTGAAAGAGGACCAAAAGGTGATCGTGGTGACAGAGGTCAACAAGGTGAACGTGGTGAAAGAGGTTATGATGGCAAAAGAGGACCTAGAGGTGAACGTGGTAAAAGAGGTTTTCGTGGTGCATCATTAGTTTGGAAAGGTCCTTGGGATTCAACTATACATTATAACGAAAATGATATTGTACAATATAATGGATCAGCTTATATTACTATTGAAGATAATTGTAATGTTATACCTGGTTTAGATGATTGTTATTGGGAATTATTTGTTGCAGCTGGTTTAAATGGCACAAACGGTACAAATGGCACAAATGGCACAAATGGCACAAATGGCACAAATGGCACTTCATTTACATGGAAAGGTTCATGGTCTAATACAACAACATATGTTATGAATGACGTTGTTGAATATAATGGATCTTCCTATATTGCTATTAGTGAAAATGTTGATTTACCACCTCCTTCTATCAGTTGGAATTTAATGGCTGCCAAAGGAGAATCATCTCCTCCATAAATTATATTATTAAATTTAATACATTAGTTTCTTTTAATAACTCATTATTATTTTCTAATATTTCAATTTGTTTATAAAAATATTCACAAATCGATATTAAATGATTTTGTTCTTCTTTTAATAATATTGGAATTTCAAATAATTCAATAAAACTTTTGCTTAAACCTACTGATTTATTTTTAAATGCACTGGTAACAAAATCATTTTTATAATATTTCATTAAATAATAAAAATAATCTATATTTTCAGTATGATTTATTAAATTCATATAAAAATAATTTGTGTTATCTTTATAATTATCAATATTATCTATTCTTTCTACTGTTCCAACTGATAAACTATTTTTTTTTATTGCAATCTTTGAATTAACTTTTACTTCATTAATAACATTTAAATAAGAATTTAATTTTTCTTTTTTATTATCATATATCATACTATCAATAAATTTATTTAATATATCAATAAAATTTTTAATTTGTATATTATTATTATCTACAATAATATTATTTAATTTTATTTGTGATAAAATTAATTCCTGAGTTTCTAATGGTAATAAACTTATTTCTAAATTATATATTAATTCTAAACATATTTTATTCATTTTCCCTTTTGTTATTTTTGCTATATTTTTATTAAAAAAATTAATTAAACATATATTCAAAAATTCTTGTTTAATTATATTTTCATCTTTTGTTAAAAATACATAATTGTAATCTTTACTATTATCTAATATATCTATGTTAAATTCACTAAATTTATAGCTATATAAAACATTATTTATAAATATTTCTTCTCCTTTTTCTTTTATTAATATTAATTCGCTTAATTTTTTTTTATCATAATTTATACCACTTTGATTATTTGGCTCATGAAAGTCTAATATATAATTTTCTTTATTAATATTTTCTTTATTAACTGTAAATGTTATATCATTTTTTACTACTTGAATATTATTACATTCTTTATTATTTTTAATAATTATTAATGATTTTTTATTTTCTAACTCAATTATTTTTTCAATATTAAAATTTTCAACTAAATATTTTCTAGTTTCTACATGTTGATTAGATTCACCAAATAATAAACTAGTTGATGTATATAATATAATTTTCCCATTTTTATTTATTAATTGAGTCATTAACTGTAATAATAATGGTTCTGCTTTTGTTCCTCTTATTTTTAAATTTTTTATAATATTATTACAATTCGCATAAATTATATTTTTAAAATCAGATGGAATATTACATATTATTAAATCTACTTTTTTATTAATTGTATTATCATGTATAACATCACTATTAAATATGTTTTTATTTATATCCTTACCATATGAAATTTTATTATTTAATTGAAATAAAAAATTAATATCATTATTTTTATCATATGCATATAATTCATTATATTTAATATCTAATAAAGGTAAATATAATTCACCTACCCCCGGAAAAAGTAACATTACACTATTAACATCATTTAAACATAAATGATTTTTTGTATTCCTAACCATCCTAAAATTAAATATATAAGGTTCTAATAATTTTGATATTGATTTATATTGTTTGTTATGTTTAACAAAATTATAAATTTGTTCAATAAAACTAGTCTCTATAAGTTCTTTATTAACTAACTCTATATCTAAACTATTAAATCTATTAATAATTGTTTCAACTATTTCTTTTTGTAAAACAATTATGTTT
>Ga0222713_10007254_pt1 | contig 10421 bp, 10 predicted proteins | sample C33_649DmetaG_FD_165061 | JGI IMG/M metagenome (GOLD analysis project Ga0222713, IMG submission 165061) | Estuarine water microbial communities from San Francisco Bay, California, United States - C33_649D | ecosystem: Environmental > Aquatic > Marine > Unclassified | place: USA: California... | reverse complement strand
TCGGAAAAACAAGACCGAGGTTCCACGGCGATAGAGCAGTTTTTTGACGGCGGCGATCGTCTCAGGTTTAAGCCCGCTGTTTTGGAACCAGATATCCTCGGTCTCGGCCCGAAACCGGTAGGGCTCGTGCTGCCCGGTATTTTCCGTAAAAACCGACAGGGCACTGTAAATCACATTACGGGCGCTCGGAGACAGTCCGAACACAAAACTCTTGGGTGCCTTGACCCGGGTAATCTCTCCTTCGGTTTCCCAGTTTTCCGTCTGACTGATCGTGGCGATTTCATCTGCGCTCAATTCGGCTTCCCGCCACAATTCCGTAAACATGACGGGCGTGTAACCCTTGAAGAGCCAGACGGAAAAATCCGTGGCCGGAGCGTTGGCGGATATATTCTGCTCCGGTGGCTCAGTGAGAATACGCATATATTCCAGGTCGCCCCATGGACCCGGTTTGCAATGAACCACCGCCGAGATATCGGCGGAAGCGGGCGCGGTGGGTGTAGGCACCACCGATGACTCAGTTGTTCTGGTCACATATTAGCCAATGGCCAACCAAGGAGCCAGCAACAGCAAGCCCAGCAGCACGACTTTACGCCGGGACAAATGGACCGCGATGACTGGTGAATCGGCTGGCTTTACTTTGCTCATGTAAACAGCCGTTCGATTGAACTCAGACCCCGGTCATTACACTTTTCAGACTAGGCCTACTTCTTCTTGTTCTTTTCCAAGACCCGGGCCTTTTTGCGCTTCATGTAGGCAACGCGGCGTTTCTTTTTGATGTGCTTGTTATATTGTTGGCCCATAGTGTGCTTCCAGCTTTCGGGGCCGCCTGACTTAGTCAAGTGCCGCCATCATAGGTCGTTGAATCTTTGGCTGAACGGTCGGCGGGGATAGGCTCATCCAGGCCTAGCCATGCCTCAAGATGGGCCTTTTGCTCCGGGGTGGCATCCTTGCGCACCTGTAATCTCCAAGTTTGCTGGGGTTCCTGTCCGAGGATTACCGGCAAGGTGATCAACTGACCGCGCCGAGCCACCAGCACTTTTACCACATCGCCCGGGGCATATCTTTTGAGCAGGGAATCCATTGAAACTTCGATGCGAAATCCATCCACGGCGATGAGTTCGTCGTCCACATACAAGCCACCGTCATAGGCCGGGGTGCCTTCGCGCACGCCCGTTACCGTCAGGTGACCATCGTTGCTTTTGGTGGCCGCCCCGAGCCAGCCGCGCGGACCATCGGCAGGTTCCAAGCGATTGGGGAGTAGGGAGGCGTCGGCTTTGGTCGGCGGGGCGAATTCCAAGCCATACCAGTCAAGCATGGGTTGATAGTCGAGCTGCCCGGGCGCGTGGATGACGGCATTGAACCAGGGGGAAAGATCGCTTCCGGTGATTTCGCTGACGAGGTGCTCAAACTCCGCCTCGGTATAACCCTTCGCGCCACTGTAGCGTTGGTAAGCCGCCCTCATCACGTCATCGAGGCTCTTCGCATCATTGGAATGCCGGCGTATCTCGACGTCCAACAACATGGCCAGTAATGCACCCCCGCTGTAGTAACTTTGACGGGTATTGATCGAATTCTCATCCGAGCGGTAGGCCTTGATCCATGCATCAAAGGAGGCATCGCGGATGGCTTGGACCAGTCGGCCGGGTGTAGTTTCGATCTGCCGGATAAGACCGCTCGTAGTAGCGAGCAATCCGTCGCGAGTCGAAAAACCCGCTCTTCGGAGCATGATATGCTGATAGTAACTGGTGATGCCCTCGACTATCCACAGCGATGAAGTGTAGTTTTCGTGTTCATAGTCAAACGGACCAAGGGCAGCCGGTCGCAGGCGTTTGCCATTCCAGGCGTGAAAGTATTCGTGACTGGCGAGGGAAAGCCATGAACCGATACCGCCGCGAGTGAGGGAGAGCGCACGATCGGCCATCATCACAAAGGCGTGTTTGTGTTCCAGGCCGCCGCGTTCACCAGTCAGCAGATTGAATATGTAATAGGGTTCCTTGCTCGGCAGGCCGCCCCAAAATTTCATTTCCTCTTCCGCCACCTTGGCAAAGTTGCGCGCCACCCGGGCGTTGTCCCAGATTCCGGCGCCGCCAATGGTCACGAGGTAATGCGGCGTGCCGTCCAATACGAACGAGTCCACCTGCGGTGAACCGGCGAGCAAGGGACTATCGATCAGGGTATCAAAATCGGGCGCCGTGTAAGTGTTCGGTTCGCGGTCGGGTAGCAGTGGTGTATAACTGCCGGCCCAGTTGGTGGGTAATTCTACTTTTACGGTATAAGGGCGCTGATAGTTTTCCACCACGGTGAGGTAGGTCGGCGCCCCATTGATCATCGCGAAATCGCCCTCGATCCAATTGCCGCGCACATTGATTTCCCAACCGTAAAGGCGATAGGTCAGGATGACGCGTTGGTTGCCCTTTGCTTTGACGACCCAACGGTTCTTGGTGGTTTTGGTAATTTCCAGCGGAGTGCCATCGGGACTCGTGGCCTCGATGCGGTCGAGGTTTCGGGAGTATTCCCGGATGAGATAGGAACCGGGGGTCCAAACCGGCATGAACAGCTCCAGTTCCTCTGCGCCATCGGTCGGGAGATCGGCCTGCACCTGAACGTAGTGATGCAGGGCGTCATCGAAGTTCAGAGTGTAATGCACCGGCGAAAGCGGGGCGCCGTGCAAGGTGGCGGCGAACAGGGCAAGGCAAGCGTAACGGATCAGGGGACGAATAGACATGTCGGTTGCAATGGAAGACTTTGCGCCGCATACGGCGAGCCTGCATTGCGAGATAGACGGGGATTCACTAGTCGCCCAAGGCATGACCATCGGTCACTTTGTCATCTTCGCGCGACCAATGATAGACCAACGGACGCTTGGTGCGGTCGAGCTGTTTGTAGAGCGCGGGTTGATTGCGCTTGGGCAAGGTGAGCAAGTTGAGGCCGGTGGCATCGCAGTTGAGGAACCGCGCGTAGGGCTTGAAATGTTCCGGCCGGCCGATGATCCGTGACCAGCCGTCGGGCAGGGTCGGGGTGCGCCGATCCAGCACCAGAAAACAATAAGGCAGGCTGCGCAGGTCGATGCCGGCGCGCTGGCCGAATTTCACCCAGTCGGGATTGGCAAAGATCTCTGATGGCGGTGGGGCGAACATGTGACACCAGTCGCTTTGGTTCTCCGGGGCGAAGACGGGACACTTGCCTTGATGGGTGCACGGGGCGATCAACTGAAACGTGTCGAGCAGGGCGTCACGAATCGCGCCTAGACCGCGGCTCACATCGTAAGTGCCCGGCTCCACCCAGATCACAGACCCGGCGCGCAGGATCAATTGGCGCAGACCGGCGAGGGCCTCGGCCGAGAGTTCGTTCAGCACATGACTGATCAGCAAAATACCAATGGGCTCGTCGCCGGCGAGAAAGCCCGGCGTCACGGTCTCGACCTGCAGTCCCGGGTGGCTTTCGCGGGCGCGGCTTTGGGCGTAATCCGCGGCGATCGGTTCGTGGTCCCACAACCATAGCGTATCGAATTGATCAGCGCCAATATGCTCCAGGATGCGCCGGCTGGCGATGCCACTGCCGCAACCCCAATCCAAAATAGTGCGTGAACCCGGCGACCAGTTGCGTAGTTTTAATTCGCGCAGGACGTGATCCCATTTCCAACCAATGCGCTCGGCATATGTCAGATCGTAACTGGCCAGCGCGGAAACAGATTTCCAGTAAGGCCCCTGCGCCGCACCACCATGCAGGAACCCATCGCGCAAGCGGTCCAGTGCCGCCCAATCCAATTCCAACCAGTTCATGGGGTGAGGTTGAAATTCAGGTGGGTAGCCAACGCGTGGCGCGTAATGCCATAGAACGCGGCGAATGCGCGGATGCGGATCGCGAGTGGTTCGTCGTGCTGGTGCCCGGTTCTGACCGCGGCGATCATGAGATTTTTGGCGGTGTGCTCCGTGGAGATGAATTCGAACACCTTGGTGCGGTAACCGGCCCATTCGAGCAGCATGGCCCGCAAGGCATCAGTCACGAATTCCGCCTGCCTCTCCTGAAAGATTCCGTGTTGCAGGGCATCAGACAAGACAGCCGGCGCGTTCAGCTGTTTGCGCAATTCCTTTTGGCAGCAAGGTGAGACGATCAGGAGACTCGCAGTCGCATTGATCCCTTGTAAGAGCGCGTCGTCTGTGGCGGTGTCACAGGCATGCAGGGCGATCAGGATATCGAGCGTTTGAGTGGCGGTGGCCGTGTCGCCGATGTCGCCCAACTGGAATTTGAGAAATGGAAAGCCACAGTCGGTGGCCACCTGGTTGCAGAGTTCGACGAGATCCGCGCGGCGTTCGATACCGGTGACCTGTGCGCTTTCGCCAAACAGCGCGGCCACGGCAAAAGTCAGGTAGCCTTTACCGCAACCCATGTCGGCGATCTGCAACTGCCGATCGGTTGGCAATTCGGTCTCACCTGCCAAGTGGCCGAGTAGTTCGGCAAATTTCTGAATCTGCCGAAATTTGGAGGCCATGCCGTCACGCGGTTGCCCGCGATCGTTTGTCACCTTGAGTTCACGCAGCCACGGCGCATGTCCCGGAAGGGCGTGCTGCCGTTCACGGTCGTGAGACGGAGCCGCAGTAACTGGTTCGTTTTTTACCGCCTTGATGCGCAATCGGGAAGGCTGGCCGGGGCGCCCTTCAAGCTGTGCCTGCCGGTCGGTCGTGAAGAGATGCGCGTCGAGAAACTGGGTGCCGATGAGTTGTTGGATTTCCTGAAATGCGGCCTCGGGCGGATGGTTCTTGGTGATGTCCTTGGTCGTATGCCGGTAGACAAAACTGAGATGCGTGCCTGCCTTCAATGCGACCGGGCGCACAAAGACATTCTTGAGCGTGTCGTCACCCCCATTGGGCTTGCCCAAGGTCAGCTTTTGCAGTGTGCCGTGGGTAACGGTGTCCTGCAACAGTGCATCGAACTTCTCCCGGTTGGGATCGTCCATGACCGTCAGGGCAGAAATTGCGTCGTCATGGCCTTATCCGCCGTGACTTTGCCTTTGGGCAGAATAGCGAGTTCCTCCATCTGCTCGATCTGGCGGGCATAGCGTTGCGGATCGAGGCGGCCGATATTCGCAGGACCCGCATCGGCGTCACGTCCGGTGACTAGTTTGCCATCGATGATGAGTTGGCGCGATGCCATCATGAATTCGTCCGTGTTGTTGGGGTTGGCCGCTTTCATCAGAGCGTGAGCCGGCGCAGGATCGTTATCCAAATAGTCCTGCCAGCCCTTAATGTAGGCGCGCATGAACGCCTTCAACTGGTCCGGATGTTCCCGGGCGAATTTGCGGTTGGTGACCAGCACGGCATAGGCGCGGAAGTCGGCCTCCCACGTGGAGAGGAAACGCGGCTCTTTACCGCCGGCCTTCACGATATGATAGGGCTCGGCGATATAGTAGCCCTGCTGGATGTGTTCCTTGCCGGTGAGGAAGCCGGTAATTGCGTAGTTGGTTGGCACGATATTGAAGTGCAGGCCGAGCTTTTCGCGCAGGAACGTGAGAAAGGCCCATTCGGGTCTGGCGACGATGGTTTTACCCTCGAGATCGGCAAATGTCTTCACGCTGCTGTCGGCACTGACCAACAGGCCGGACGGGTCATCTTGGAACACTGCGCCGAACTGCACGACGGGCAGACCCTCTGCCTGCTGCAACAGGATATTGGTGCTATCGGCTTGGCCGATATCCGCCTGCCCGGTGGCGATCTTGGGCATCACAAACGCGTTGGGGCCGCCGGGGATGATCGTGACGTCGAGTCCTTCATCGGCGAAAAACCCCTTGGCTTGGGCTTGGTAAAAACCGCCGTGCTCGGGTTCGGCCACCCAGTCGAGTTGCACCGTGAGCATGAAAGGATCAGCTGACAGCGTGGTGAGGCCAATTAGAAATATGATGAGTAGTCGGACAGATTTCATGAGAGGGCGTTAGGGGCTATTGGGAGGAACCACGAAATACACAGAATACACGAATGGGCAAAACAGGGTCCGTTAATTTTGACGGATGAGATTTAAGGTTTCCGTGTATTCGGTGATTAACGGCGTTTTATTAGTTATCGCTGCGTTGATAGGAATCGTGCCATTTATGCAGGGCGAGCCAGCTCAGGGCGAGCACTCCTGCGACAAAGATAAACCCGAGCGCGCAGGTCACTGCCGCCGTCGCAAACAGGGCGGGATACTTGGCCTGACTGCTGTAAATAATCGCTTGGAAACCGAGCCCGCCGCCATTGCCGGCGGAACTACCTGCCGTGTAATCACCTACGAGGGCCCCGATCGGGGCGAGCACGGCCGCGATGCGCAGGCCGGTAAAAAAATAGGGCAAGGCGGCCGGTATGCGGAGCAACTTGATTTGCTGCCATTTTGAAGCGCGATACATCTGGAAGAGCTCGACCAGATTGCGGTCCGTGGAGATCAGACCCTGGGTCGTGTTGACCACGAGCGGAAAGAAACAAATCAGGAACGTGATCACGACCACGCTCTTGAGCCCCGGACCGACCCACAGGATCAGGATCGGCGCAAAGATGATGATCGGCGTCATCTGCAGGATCATCAGGTAGGGATAAAGACTGACGCGGATCAAAGACGACAACGACATCAGTAGCGCGCAGGTGAAACTCACGACTATGGCCAACCCGAATCCGAGTAATGCCCCTTCGGTAGTGTTGATGATGGCGCGGGTCAGTATTTCCGAATTGGTGCGTAGTGCCGTGATGATCTCGTCCGGGGTCGGCAGTAAAAATTTGTAATCCTCGGACAAGCCGTGGCGCAGCAAATACCACAACGCAATCATCAGGGAACCCGTTGCGGCGGGGAGGAGGATGTTGGTGAGGTGACGGCGCATGTCAGGTTTCCTCCACGGAGCGCAGCAAACGCGAAACTTCTGCGACTTGTTCCTGATAAGGGCGGGTGAGACGCGTATCGTTGGTTCGTTCAGTCGGTAGATCAACGGTGATGTCATGGGCGATGCGGCCGGGGTTCGCGCTCATGACGAGGATGCGATTGGAGAGAAACACGGCCTCGGCGACGGAGTGGGTGACGAAAAAAGCGGTCCAGGCCTGCTGGGCCCGGATAGTGAGCAGTTCCTCATTGAGATGCTCACGGGTCATTTCATCGAGGGCACCAAAGGGTTCGTCGAGCAGGAGAATCTTGGGGTTCAGGGTCAGGGCGCGGGCGATCGAAACCCGCATCTTCTGACCGCCGGACAACTGGCGTGGATAGGCGCGCTGCTTGCCGTCGAGTTTGACCAAGGCGAGGGCCTGCTCGGTGGCGGCGGTGCGTTCCACGGCGGCCAAGCCCCGCAGTTTCTGGGGCAGATCGACATTGGCGGCGACGGTCAGCCAGGGGAGGAGAGTCGGCTCCTGAAAGACAAAGGCGAGTTCGGCGGAGGCTTCCTCGGGACTTCGACCGGCGATACGGATGCTGCCGCCACTCACGGGATTCAGTCCGGCGATCAGGCGGAGGAGGGTGGATTTGCCGCAACCGCTGGGACCGATCAGGCTGATGAAGTCGCCGGGATTCGCCTGCAGGTTGATGGCATCGAGAATCAGCGGTCCGTCGCCGTAGCGTTTGGCCACGGATTGGAATTCAACGATGGGCGATACGGCAGGCATGAGGCAGAATCAGGACAACGCTACGACCCGAGGACGCAAGCCAAGGATGGACCTTCAAGACGGCAAAGGGCTTACTTCTGCATCGTCCCCGGTTGCTTCGGCGGAGTCTGTTCCTGAGTGAGCCGATCCGGGTATCCTCTTTGCTGCTCGTCGTAGCGTTTCTCCTCATTTTGGGCCAAAGAACTCTCTCGGGGTATGGAGCAGCCGGCCATGATTGAGATGAGACCCAGTAACATGCACGAGTTGATCTTGTTTCTCATGGGGTAGAGTTAGCCGATTTTCAGTCCAGGCTAGGATGTGTGCTTATTTCTTTGAGAGCTCGCAGCCGAAGTTCAGGTGATTGCCATCGGGATCGGCGATCATGAAGTCACGCATGCCATAAGGTTCGTCCATCGGGGCAAACTTCACGATGGCACCCTTGGATTTGATATCGGCGAAATAGGAATCCACTTCATCGCAGAAAATAAACACGGAGCCACTGCCAATGGGTTTGAGGTGCGTCTCGTTGGCATTGAGGTGGATTTGGACCGGGCCGAATTTTACGCCAGCATAGAGCCCGAAACGAAAATCCTCGGTGAAACCGAGCACTTCGGTGTAGTAGCGCAGGGCGATTTCGAGATCAGCGACCTGGAAGCCGGTGGCGGCGGCATGTGGGGTCATCGTTGTGGGGTGAAGATTATTTGAGTTTAGCCAATGAATCGAGGGCTTGCTTGAAGTTCGGATCGAACTTGAGGGATTCCTCGTAGGCGGTGCGGGCGGCGGCAGAGTCACGCTGACGTTCAGCGATGTTGCCGAGACGCCAGTGCACGGCGGCGTGGGAGGGTTCGCCCTTGCCGGGTGTGAGCTCGAGGCAACGACGCAGGTGTTCTGCTCCGATATCCAATTTTGTGCCGCTCTCGGCTGCGATGCGTCCGATCGAATAATGTCCGATATAATTGTCGGGTTCTTCGGCAATGAGTTCGAGGGCGAGATCGATGGCCTCATCGAACCGGCGGTCCATGAAATAGAGTTGGCCGAGGATCAAAGTGCCGCGCTCCAGATCGTGTTGGCGAATCTCGGTCGCCTGCGCGTAAGCCTTCATGATCCCGCCGCCGAGAAAAGAGGGTGCCTGCCGGTAGTAATCGACGAGACCCTGGCGGGCGTCGAGGTTGCGGGGATTCAGCATCACGGCCTTTTCAAGGGCGAAGCGGCACTTCTTGGCGAAACCCATCTGGGTAATGAGAGAGGCCTTCTCGGCCGCGCGACCATAGGCCCCGCCGAGTTCCATGTAGTAATTCGAGTTGGTGTCATCGAGTTCGACGGACTTTTCAAACTGCAAGATGGCGTCGTCGGTGTCGTTGCGCTTCATCGCAATGCGCCCGAGGTAATAGCGCACCGCGGCGTTGCCGGGTTCGTCAGTGGACAGAATTTGAAAGGCAGTGCGCGCGTCAGGATACTGCTTGGCTTGGTATAGCTCGAATGCGCGGTTGAAGGCGGGGGATTCTTCCGCGGACAACGCAGAAGTCAGCAAGGCGATCGGCAACAAGAGTGACAGCACGCGGCGAGACAACATGCGGCGGACTATGGAGAGCTGCTCATTGGCGGTAAATGCATTTTGTCTCACGCAGAGGTGCAGAGCCGCGGAGAGGGAAGGAGTGGGCGAGAAACAGATTACTCACGCAGAGACGCAAAGACGCGGAGAATGACATGACTCACAGCTTCCTGGATTCTGAATTCCTTCCTCTCTGCGCTCCGGGTCTCTGCGTGTGGATGCCTAAACCTTATTCGTAGCGCAGGGCGTCGATCGGATCGAGTTGCGCGGCCTTGCGGGCCGGATAGTATCCGAAGAAGACACCGACCGCGGCACTGACCCCGAAGGCCACGATGGCGGCGGTGGGTGAGATGAGGGTCGGCCAGCCGTTGACGCGTGACATGATTTCGGAAGCGCCCATGCCGAGGGCGATGCCGATGGAACCGCCGAGCGCACTGATCAGGACGGCCTCAATCAGAAACTGCAGGAGAATTTCGCTGCCATGGGCGCCGACGGCCATGCGAATGCCAATCTCGCGGGTCCGCTCGGTCACGCTGACGAGCATGATGTTCATGATGCCGATGCCACCGACGATGAGTGACACGCCCGCGATCGCGCCAAGCAGATTGGTCATGGTGTTGGACGTGGCAGTGGCGGCTTCGGCTAACTCGATCTGGTTACGCACGGTGAAGTCGGGTTCGCGACCCTGCCGGCGCTGTTGGAGCAGGTCGGTGATATTTTGCTGAATCTGCGGTATCGCCTCGGCGGTGATCGCCTGCACCAGGATGGAATTGATGTTCTGGCGGCGGGAAACGCGGCGCAGGTGGCTGGTGTAGGGAATGATCACGACGTCATCCTGATCCGAGCCGAAGAAGTTGAATCCCTTGGATTCCAACACGCCGACGACCTTGAAGGGAATGTTGCGGATGCGGATGATCTGCCCGATCGGATCCACATCGGCGAAGAGCTGGTTGACGATGGTTTTGCCGATAACCGCAACCTTGCCGTAGGTCCGCACGTCTTGGTCGGTGAACATGTCACCCTCAGCGATGCCCCAAGTGCGGATGCTGAGGTATTCCGGGCTCTCACCCAAAATCTGGGTGTTCCAGTTCAGGCCATTCCCGAGGACCTGGGTGCGGTCACGCAGTTCGGGACTGGTCGCTACCGCGCCGGGAACTTCGCGCAGGATCGCAGTCGCATCCTCGGGGGTCAGGCTGCTCGAGGAGCCCCAGCCACCACGGGTGCCGCCACTGGTCGCGCTGCCGGGGAAAATCATGATGACGTTCTGGCCGAGGCTGGCG
>Ga0222713_10007253_pt1 | contig 10421 bp, 7 predicted proteins | sample C33_649DmetaG_FD_165061 | JGI IMG/M metagenome (GOLD analysis project Ga0222713, IMG submission 165061) | Estuarine water microbial communities from San Francisco Bay, California, United States - C33_649D | ecosystem: Environmental > Aquatic > Marine > Unclassified | place: USA: California... | reverse complement strand
GGGATTAATCCGATTCCAGGGCGAGCGGAGATATCTCTTCGGGCGCCTCGCGTTCGGCGCGAAGCGCGCGATCGCGACGAGCGCGCGTGCGTGCGTATGGGTGAACGACACGAGCGTGCGGACGACGATGAAGAGAAGGCGACGTTCGTGCGTCGACGTTCGGCGGCGAAGGGTGCGCAGAAGGCGTCGATGGATGATGTTTAAAGGGTGTTTGATTTCGACCGACTGACGGAGGCGCGCGCGCGTACAGGGATCTAAGGCTTTGGGAATCGGATCATGTCGCTGAGTACGAGTCCGATTTTGGCCGCGAGCGCGTCGAATGATTTGGCGCAAGTTCGTTGGCTCATTGAACGGGAGAACGTACCGGTAGATTTCGTCGGGGATTGGTACGCGGAACCGAGAAACGGAGGCAAGGGGCTGGAGCGCCAGCGTCGCACGCCGTGCATGGTCGCCGCGGCGCATGGGTCGTTGGAGGTACTGATGTACGTCTTGCAAATGGGTGCGGATCCAAATATGACGAGTGAAGACGAAGAGCGATGCACGGCGATGCATTGCGCCGCTGCGGGTGGCGCGGCATTGAGCACGGATTCCATAAAGACTTTGTTGCTTTTTGGGGCGAACCGTAACGCGCGCGACACCTATGGACGTGTCCCCGCAGATTGCTTGCCCACGACGACCATGGGAAGCGAAACGCACTTGCATTCGTCTGATGGCAGCGGTTCGAGCTCGGGTGGGAGCGGCAGCACGGGTGGAAACGGTCGAAGCCCCGCCGGCGGGGGCGCTGTGAGCTCGCAAGGCATTTTGCAAGATCCAGATGATGAGTTGCTGATGAGCGACGAGTTTAGGATGTACGAGTTTAAGATTCGGCGTTGTTCGCGCACGCGTGCACACGATTGGACAGAGTGTCCGTACACCCATCCTGGTGAGAAGGCTCGACGTCGCGATCCGCGGCGGTTCAACTATTGCGGCACCGCGTGTCCAGAGTTCCGAAAAGGTTCATGCCCGCAAGGTGATGTGTGTGAATATGCGCATGGCGTTTTCGAGTGTTGGCTGCACCCATCGCGTTATCGAACGCAATTGTGCAAAGATGGACCTTCTTGCGATCGTCGGGCTTGCTTTTTCGCGCATCACACGTCGCAGCTTCGCGCGCCTACGGATGCCTTTGGAAATGCGCTCGGGAACATTTCTCCCAACACGCCTTCTCCGACGGACAGTGGCTCGCCAACGAACGGTTCGCCGCGGCAATCTTCCGCGTCCCTCGACTGGTCGGTCAATCGTAGTAGTGAGAGCGATCAATCTACGGTTTTGGCGCAGAACATGGCCGTGTTGAAGGGTGGTTCAATCATGGGCTTGCAGCAAGGGATGCCATACGTGGGCATGAACGCTGGTGTCGGTTTGTCGTTCCCTTCGTTACCTCGAGTGGACTCGATGTTGCTTCAGTCACAATTTGTGCAGCAACAACAGCAACAACAGCTTCAACAGCAGCAGCAGAATGTTCTGCACCAACAGCGAATATTAGCTAACTTGGCGTCCATGAACAGCATGGGTGGCGCGTTTCCTATGGGTGGCTACAGTGCTATGATGCAGAATGGGATCGCGAGTGCGAACGGGATTTTCAACTTAACGAATGAGGAGAATATGCAGGCGCAGTATTTATTACAGCAACAATCTTCATCAGCGTTGTTGAATGTTGGCGTGCACATGAAATCCGCACAGCCCTCGCGATCCAACTCACCGAGCAACGGCAGCTCCGGTTCTGTGGCGAGTCAACAAACCCTCCAGCCTGGTGCTCAACCGTACTTGTACAACCCATCAATGAGCGGCATGCATACCGTTATGCGCCGCGAAAACTCATTTCAACATCTCGGCATGATTGAAGGCGTTCTCGATGGCGATTCGGAGAGACAACCAGCGTCAAACTTTGTGTAAATGCTTACGCAAAGATAATTTCGCTGAACTTTGCTTCGCTGATAACTTAAGATATTTACCATCTTTACACTTCCCCAAGAATGTATTTTATCTTGGTTCAATACAAACTAGACGGCTTGAGAGATTCAGCTCTCATGCCGGCGTGGATCGCGAGTAGAGCGCTAGTTTTGGTGGTTATCATTACACCATCCCAAACTTTCGTCTCAGGATGTCTGAGCACGATGCGTTGATTGAGATGGGCATTTCTTCTCTACGCAGCGTCTTTACAGGAACGATCCTTCTGTACATTTTGCAGAATCGGGCACATTACACGCGCGCGCGCCTAATATTAAATGATTCAACGTGTGTTTCAATAGTTTTCGAATGTTTTGGTAATAATATCAGTTTGAAAAAAAACTTGCGTCTGTTTTTTTCCTACGTGTGTGCCGGAGCGCTATCAGGGGTTGTGGTTATTTGATTCGAAAACGTCGGCTGACCGATGGCGAAGCGAAGGCGCTCGAACATACGTCCGTTGGGATCGACGGTGCGAGCGGCGGCGATGACCGGCTCGATCGGAAGATAGACATAGTGTCCGCACACCATGCCCACCGTGACAGCGCTCAGGCCGGCGAACGCGGCATGAACGGCGCTTTGACCCAGGATCGAGCAGTACACCGCGTCAGACGCGTTCGTGGGCGTTGCGCGAACCATATACGTGGGATCTATGTACTTGACGTCAGCACCCTTCACGTTCTCCTTGATGCGAGTCTGCAAGTACTTGGCGAAATTTACCAAAATTGGGTTCCCCGAAGCATCCGTTTCCCCTAGAGAACCAAGCTGTTCTTGACCCGCACCTTCGGCAACGACAACTACGGCGTGGTTTTGCTTCTTAAGCACTCGCGCGATGTGGGCGATGACTCCACCAGAGCCATCCAAGTGACACTCGATCTCTGGGATCAAGCACACATCGGTCGAACCGCTTGCCAGCGCCGCGTGCATCGCTATGAACCCGGATTGTCGACCCATCAATCGAACCAATCCAATGCCGTTATCCGCACTTCTAGCCTCAATCTTCGCCGAGCGAATCGCCTTCACCGCCTCATCTACCGCGGTCTGGAACCCAAAAGTTCGATCAAGCAACAAGATATCGTTATCGATCGTTTTTGGAATCCCGACGATGGCTGTTGCGAGCTTCCGTTCGCGGCACAATTTGTCAATCGCGAGCGCCCCAGCGTGCGATCCATTGCCACCGATGATGAAAAGCATGTCGATTTCCATCGCCTCGATCTCATCCACGATCGCCGATGTGTCCGAGCCACCTCGAGACGAACCTAAGATCGACCCACCGCTGTCGGATATGTCGTCCACAATCGCCGAAGTCAACTTCATGGGCACCTCGAGTTCGGAGCGCTTTTCAAAAAATCCTCGAAATCCATACTTGATCCCCAAGATTTCCTCAACTCCGTAATCTTCCAGCGTGATCGTGATTTGTTTAATCACATTATTCAATCCCGGGCACAGCCCTCCGCACGTCACGATTGCCGCTTTCACTTTCTTTGGGTCGTAATAAATCACCTCCCTCGCCCCGGCGCGCACCGCGCGTTCATTCGAGTACGCGCTATCTTCCGCAACTTCGTTCGTCTCCACGGTCTTCAGTGGATTCAATCCCACGCTTTCGCTGTTATCGATGAAATGCTGGCCGTAGCCCCGGTCCCAGAGCTCTCCCCCTCGCGCGAACGGGCTCGCGCGCTTTTCCAAACCGTAGAGCTCGCCAATGTGCGTAGGGGTGTACTGCCTCGTCAACGCCGAGCCAAAAATCGCGGTGCCATCGTACGAAGGGTTGTGTTCGTGCTTTTGTAACGCCAATGCGGCGCCTGCGGAGCGAAGCGCCGGACGAGAGGGCCACGGACTCGCGCGATTCGACCGCGACGGCGCGATCTCGCGGCGTACGACGTCGCCGCGTCTGAAGAGCGACGAGGCACGCGATGAAGGTGACGGCGGAAACGACGCAGAGGGCATCATCGATGACGACGCGATCGCGTTGTGGGCGACGGTGACGTGCGACATCGCGATGGCGCGGATAGTTATGAGGTCACTCGAGGCGGTTGTTGGTTTTTGTACATGAAGCGCCGCGTTCCAAAACGCCGCGCAGAGGCTACTATTTTCTAAACCAGTTCCGCCTTGGGTGGTTCGGTTTCTAACAGTTCTTTAAACATGGAGTACTTTGCGAGCAAGATTTGCCCGCGTCGCAGTTCAATGGACCTCTCTCCATCTTCGGCGGCGTTTTCGTCGAGGAGAAAATTCCCCACATCCTCGCGAAAGCGGAAAAACACCGCCGCGTCCAAGTTTGGCTTGGACACCATTTTACTCTCACGCAGCTCTGCTTGACTCATTTCATCGTTGTCGTCATGCTCTTTGATCAAATCTCTATAATTCTCGGGCAATCCATCGAGCACCGATCGCGAATGCTCCGTCACCGCCGCGAGGTAGTTTGTGACGTACCTCTGCTCCGCCTCCGACAGCCTCGCCCACGATCCTCTCTCGTCCTCGTCGTCGAGCGCGATAAACATCGCATACTTTTCAATCTTCCTCAACCTCGTGCGCAAATACTCCCTCAACACGTATTTCGCCCTATGCAACTCCGTCCACATCGCGTTTAAGCAAATCTCCGTCGCCTGATCTTTCCCTTCCCGCGCTTGTTCTCTCTCAAGCCTTTGCTCTTGCGCGTCGATCGCGCGTTTCAACTCTCGCGCATCGTCGTCTATGTACGATAATATCTCCGGCGCTAAGCGTTCGCGCATCCACGCGTGTTTCACTCGCGCGTACGCGCTCTCCGGGGCGAATTCGCGTTCAAAGTCATCGTCGTCGTCATCTTGGCGCGCGTCCTCGTCGTCCATGTCGTCCACGCGCGCGTCACCCGGTCGTCGTTCGACGTCATCGCCGTAGAACTCGTACCCGTCGGCGTCGACGTCGTCGTCGGCGGCGTCGTTCGACATCGCGAGAGTAATGTGTCGCGATCGGGCGAGCGATCGCGTCGATGGGCGAGGACGGTTTCGTCCGTTTTGACGTCTATGATACACACACACACCGGGGGCGCGTTTTCGTCCGTTTTGACGTCTATGATACACACCGACACCGGGGGCGCGTTTTCGTCCGTTTTGACGTCTATGATACACACCGACCGCACGAGTCGGCGAATGGACGACGTCACCATCGCGACGCGCTCGCATCGCGATCGCGATGCGAACGATCGCGAAGGCGAAAGCGCGAACGATGATTCGCACGCGATTCACCGCGCGCGATGCGAGCGCGCGAGTGGCGCAGCACGTGATCGGCAAAGGCGAGCGCGCGAGCGCGAGGGTGAGGGCGAGCCGCGCGCGCGCGAGCCGCGCGCGCGTGGTGTCGTCGAACGTCGCGACGAGGGATGGGGATGACGCGAAGGAGAAGGAGAAGAAGAAAGAGAATGCGTACGGGATGACGGTGAGACTGCCGATGACGTCGTTCGAGATGCGGGCGAATTCAGTGGCGAAAGAGCCGATGATGCAAAAGTGGTGGAAAGAGAACGGGGTGTACGAGACGATGAAGACGCGCGAGGGCGAGAGGTTCACTCTGCACGATGGGCCACCGTATGCGAATGGGGATTTACATATTGGTCATGCGTTGAATAAGATTTTGAAGGACTTTGTCAATCGATGGCAAATGGTGAATGGGAAAAACGTGCGGTACGTCCCGGGGTGGGATTGTCACGGGTTGCCAATCGAATTAAAAGTGTTGCAATCGATGGATGCGGAGGCACGGAAGGAGCTGACGCCGATCAAGTTGAGGTATAAGGCAAAGAAGTTTGCGATGAAGACGGTGGAGAGCCAGAGAGATCAGTTTGTGCGATACGGTATTTGGGGAGATTGGGAAGACCCGTACATGACGTTGTTGCCCGAATACGAGGCGGCGCAGCTTGAAGTTTTTGGTAAGATGTTCTTGAATGGGCACATTTACCGAGGAAAGAAACCCGTGCACTGGTCACCGTCGTCCATGACGGCGTTGGCGGAGGCGGAGTTGGAGTATCCCGAGGGACACGTATCGCAAAGCGTGTACGTCGCGTTCGCCGTCACCGACGTTCCGGATTTTGCGCCCGCCGAGCTTAAAGAGCTCTTGAGTGGTTCATCGTTAGCGGTGTGGACCACGACGCCGTGGACGATGCCCGCTAACGCTGCGGTGGCGGTGAACGCGAGATTGGATTACTCGGTGTGTCGCGTGGACAGCTCGGCGAAGAAGCTCGTCGTCGCTGAAGGCTTGCGCGAAGCCGTCGCCGCCAAGATTGGGAGCAAACTCACGACGCTCGGAACGTTCAAGGGTCAAGACTTTGAGCACGTGCAGTACTCGCACCCGTTTTACGACCGCAAGTCGCCGGTGATCATCGGAGGTGAATACATCACCACCGAAACGGGTACGGGTTTGGTGCACACCGCTCCCGGTCACGGGCAAGATGATTACATCTCTGGTATGAAGTATGGCTTGCCCCTACTCTCGCCCGTGGACAACGCCGGGTTATTCACCGCTGAAGCCGGCGCTGATCTCGAGGGAAAGAGCGTGTTAGATGATGGTAATGTTTTGTGCATAGAAAAGTTGAACGCCGCTGGGGCGTTGCTCAAGCGCGAGCCGTACAACCACAAGTATCCCTACGATTGGCGTACGAAGAAACCGACGATTTTCCGCGCTACTGAACAATGGTTTGCCTCTGTTGAAGGATTTCGTGAGAAAGCGCTCGCTGAAATGGACAAGTTGACTTTTATCCCTGAGTCTGGGTCAAAGCGCATGCGTCCGATGGTGAGTGGACGTTCGGATTGGTGCATTTCGCGTCAGCGCGCGTGGGGTGTACCCATTCCAGCCTTTTACCATAAGGACACCAATGAAGTGTTGATGGACGACGCTATCATCTCTCACTTCACCGAAATCGTGCGAAAGCGCGGTACCGATGCGTGGTGGGAGTTAGAAGTCGAAGAGCTCTTGCCCGCAAAGTACAAGAGCAAGGCGGCGGATTACGTGCGCGGATCCGACACGATGGACGTGTGGTTTGATTCCGGGAGCTCTTGGGCGGGTGTGGTCAAGTCTCGTGGATTATCGTTTCCAGCGGATTTATACTTAGAAGGTAGCGATCAACATCGTGGTTGGTTTCAATCGAGCTTGCTCACCGGCGTCGCCGCCATGGGTGAAGCGCCGTACAAGACAATTTTGACGCACGGATTTGTTCTCGATGAAAAGGGCTTTAAAATGTCCAAATCTCTGGGCAACGTCATCGACCCGCGTTCGGTGATCGAAGGCGGGAAGAATCAAAAGACTGAGCCGGGGTTTGGCGCCGATACACTTCGTCTTTGGGTGGCGAGCACAGACTATACGGGGGATGTGAACATCGGGATGAACATCATCAAGCAAACGAGCGAGTCGTACCGCAAACTCAGAGGCACTATTCGATTCTTAATGGGCGTGTTGGATGACTTCAAACCGACCGAGGCGGTGGCGTATGAAAAGTTGCCCGCGTTTGAGAGGTACATCTTGCACCGCCTGGACGCGACGATGAGCGATATCGAGAAGGCGTACGATTCGTACACGTTTAGCCAAGTGTTGAGCTCGGTGACCTCGTTCACCACTTTCCTTTCCAACGTATATTTGGACGTGAGCAAAGACAAGTTGTACATTGGCGAAGAAGGCAGTCACGAACGCCGTTCATGCCAAACCGTAGTTTCTGCGATTGTCGAACGCTTGATAGCCGCCATTGCGCCATTGACGCCGCACATGGCGGAGGAGGCGTACCAAGCGCTGCCGTACGAAAAGCCCGAAGGCGCCATTTCGGTGTTTATTCGAGGCTGGCCCAAGCGCCCGCAGGCGTGGTCTGAATTCCCCGCGGATGAGATCAAGTTCTGGGACTCATTTCTTGAGATTCGTGACACGGTGAACAAGGTGATTGAAGAGTCTCGCACCGCCAAGCTCTTGGGCGCGTCGCTCGAAGCCCAAGTCGCCGTGCACTGCTCAGACGCTGATTTCGCATCAAAAATGGCGCGTGATCACATCAAGAGGGAATTGCGATATTTATTCATCGTCTCCGGAGTCGAAATCGTCGCCTCGAGCGCCGCCGCCGTGGCTGGATGCGATTTCAAATCCGTCGTCGACGTTCCCGGCGCCGGCGCCGTCTCCGTCGGCGTGAAGCGCGCCTCTGGCCACAAGTGCGCTCGGTGCTGGAACTTTTCCACCGCTGTCGGCGCCGACGCCGTGCATTCGCAATTATGCGAGCGATGTTTACCAATCGTGTTGAAGCACCATCCCGGTTTAGTCGTCGCTCTCGAGCCTGTGGGTAAATCCTAAAAAGTCACTCGTCTCGCTTTCGCGTGTGCCGGCGCGGTTTTGTGTAACAATTTAAACTGAAATTCTTGATCGCCACTTCGCGCGTCGCCTTTTTCGCGCGCCTGTCGCCCTTAGTCGCACGGTGAAAATGTCACCCAAAAACCGCACCGTGCGCGTCGCCCCTTTCGCCGCCGAGGTCGCGAGCTCCTTTGTCGTGTGCGCCGCGCTCGCGCTCCTGGACGTCCAGGCCGAGCTCCTACGGTTCCTTCCTTGGGACATCTTCGGCGTCGTCTACGACCCCCAGCTCGCGTTCTTGACGGTACTATTCATCAACCTCGCGGTGCTCTTCGCGCCGACCTACGAAGGGCTCAGCGGCGGGGCGTATAATAACCCTTCGGTATACTTTGTTCGCTACGCCGTGGGCGACGTCGGCGCCGTCGCGACGATTCGCGGCGCCGTCGCATCGACGCTTGGTCATGTCTTGGCCTTCGCCGCGCTCGCGCGCGCGGTAACAGTATACCCTGGATATTTCCCAGGGAAGACCCCGATCGTTCCAGTGGTTCCCGCGGGGACGATGCGACAGGCTGCGCTCGCGGAGGCGGCGGTGTCGGCGTCGAATTTTATATTCGCCGGGCTAGCGCCGACCATGTTCCCAGCGGCGATCGTCCCAGCGATCGGATCGGCGTTCTATGTCGGTACGGCCATCGTCGAAGGGTGCAAGTATTCGTGCGGGTACATGAACCCGGCGACGGTGATCGCGAGCCACGTGGTGGCGGGCGACTTTACGAGCCCGGAAGCCGTCCGAGCCATGGCGCCGTACGCGCTCGGGTCCGCGCTCGCGGTAATCGTGGTGTGGTTCGTCTCTAAATTCGTCGTCGGAGAGCCTAAGAGCGCGAAAAAGGCCAAGGCGCAAGGAAAAGCTGCGGCACGAGCGGTCTCGGCGGCACGAGATCGTGCCGCCAAGGTGACGAACGTCAAGGCGAAAAAAATCGCCAAGAAGAAGACGCAAAAAGTTGCCTAGTCCACTGAGTGCGATAGACCCGGGTAAATGTTCGATTAAAGTTCAAAAATTTCAGTGTCTGATAACAAAAGGCGTGCGTGCGTGCGCGCTCGCGCGCGATCGAATAACGTCTCTTCGCGCCGCGACGCGTTATTCTAATTCGGGTAGATCATCCGAATCTGCTTCGTCGCCGTCGTCTTCATCGCGTTCATCGATGCTTCCGAGCCCATCCTTGCCCTTACCTTTCATACTCGCGATGAGTTTCTTAAGCTCATCCATAGAGGGCTCTTTTTCCCCTCCCAAGGACGATCCACCATCGCCCCCGCCCATCATAGATGCGAAATCCATCCCCCCCGCGCCGCCGCCGCCGCCGCCCATCATCGACGCGAAATCCATCCCTCCCCCGCCTCCTCCTCCTCTCCCCATCGCCCCCATCATGCGCTGCATATCAAATCCACTCGTATCCACATCTTTAACCTCATCATCATCCTCGCTCGCCCACTTATCAAAATCCACTTTTAAATTCGGCAACTTCTTCGCGTTCGTCGGCGTCAGACGCGACCACCACTTGGCTTCGCGTTTCATCAACGAGCAAAACACGTTTCGCGCGTTCGTGCCGTACGTGCTGCGTTCGACATCGATGTCATCAAAAAACTCGATGCGTTCTTCGTACCCCTCTCCATCGTCGCTTTCCCTCGCGCTTTTACAACGAAACGTCAACGCTCGAGTTTCGATCGCCACCGCGACGTCGCGCGCGTCCGCGACGTCGAACGTCACGTACACCGCGTCCGCGCGTTCGGCCCATTTCATCGCTGGGTGTTTCGCCATCTGTGTGTCACGTCACGACCAACGTGTGAACGAACGAATTGATGCTCGTTTCGTCTTTTGCGTCGACGAATGACGTCCGAGCGCTGATGAATCGAAAAGAATCTTCAAGAATCAATCCGTGGTCATCGCGATCGCGATCGCGATCGATCGATCGACGTCGATGGCATGGACCCATGGAAGGACAAGTACTATGGAAAATAATGTTGAGGAATCATGAGGAATCATGAGGAATCACTCGCGCGCGACGTCGATGGAATCCCATCGTCGTCGTCATCCACGCGCGTCATCGGCCGTCGTCGTCGTCGTCGACTCGTTGACGCCACGAATGAAACACGCAGAGGACGCCACG
>Ga0222713_10007252_pt1 | contig 10422 bp, 10 predicted proteins | sample C33_649DmetaG_FD_165061 | JGI IMG/M metagenome (GOLD analysis project Ga0222713, IMG submission 165061) | Estuarine water microbial communities from San Francisco Bay, California, United States - C33_649D | ecosystem: Environmental > Aquatic > Marine > Unclassified | place: USA: California... | reverse complement strand
CCGAACGAACGATAGCTGAAGGGCGCAAACTGTGTTGCTCGATCGCCGGATGTGGGGGCAAACTGCGTTGCCCCACACGGAGTCGATCAGAGCGAGGCGCGAACGGAGGGGTGCAAAAGTGGGTAATCGTTCGAACGTCTCCCTCTCTCGAAGAGAGAGGCGAACGATCAAACCGAACGATCACTTTTGGGGGTGGGTTTTGCAGGGGGGGCTTGCCTTCTGCGGCGGGGTGAGGTTATAATGTCGCGCATACCCTTCACGGTTGGAGCGTAGATGAGCAAACCACAACGACCCGCGAACAGCAACCCCGCCCGGCGTAAGTACGACCCGGCGGAGTGGATGCCGCGAGTGTGCGAGCACTTGAGAGCGGGGGCGAGTCTGTATGAGGCGTGTGCGGCGGCGGGGCCGGGAGCGCCCTCGCCGGACGCGGTGCTCAGTTGGGCTCAGAAAGACCCCGAAGGCTTAGGACGACAGTACACGCAGGCGCGGGAAACTGGTTACTTGCTGCTCGGGGATAAGATCGATCAGTTGGCGGCCGAGACGCACACCTATACGCTTGTGCCGGAGTTGGACGCCGACGGCAAGCAGCTCTGCAACGAGCGGGGGGAGCCGCTGACGCGCCGGGTGTTGGTGCCGCTCAGTTCGGACGTCATCGCGCACAAGCGGCTGCAGATCGACACCCTGAAGTGGAAGTTGTGCAAGATGCTGCCCAAAGTGTACGGCGACCGCCTGACCACTCAGCACACCGGCGCTGAGGGCGGCCCGGTGCAGGTCGAGCTGAGCGTGTTTGATCAGATTCTGAACAATCTTGAATTGAAACGTCAGGCCGAAGACGGTGGGCGCGACTGACAGCGCAGCGCTGGCGGGGTTGCTGCAGGATGCGCAGCTACGCCAACAGTTCAGGCATCTCCCCCCGCAGCGGCAGGCGGCGTGGGCTTGGCGGGCGTTGTGGCTAAGCCAGGCTCATCGGCATCAGATACTCCCCGTGGGGGAGTGGTGGTCGATATGGTTAATGTTAGCCGGGCGGGGAGCAGGCAAGACCCGTACCGCAGCTGAGCAGGTCGGCTGGTGGGCTTGGAGCTACCCGAAGACCCGCTGGCTAGTCGCCGGGCCGACCTCGGCCGATGTGCGTGGCACCTGCTTTGAGGGCGACAGCGGACTGCTCACCGTGATTCCGCAGGTGCTCATCAGCGAGTACAACAAAGCGCTACACGAGCTGAAGCTGACTAACGGCTCGCTGATAAAAGGCATTCCAGCCTCGGAGCCCGAGCGATTCCGGGGGCCGCAGTTTCACGGCGGATGGTGCGACGAGCTGGCGGCGTGGGAGTACCTGCAGGAGGCGTGGGACCAGATTCAGTTCGGTGTGCGCCTCAAGCTGCCCGACATGAAGTCCCGCCTGCTCATCACCACGACCCCTAAACCCCGCGACCTGATTGTTGACCTCATCAGCCGGGAAGGCATCGACGTCACCCTGACCACGGCGAGCACGTACGCGAACGTGGACAACTTGAGTGACAACTTCAAAGCTCAGATCCTAGCGTACGAGGGTACCAACCTCGGCCGGCAGGAGATCCACGCCGAAGTGATCGACCCGGAAGAAGGGGGCATAGTCAAGCGGGAGTGGTTCAAGCTCTGGCCAGCGGAGAAAGAGCTCCCGAAGCTGGAGTTCATCGTTCAGTCGTACGACTGCGCGTATACGGAGAAGACGCACAACGACCCCACAGCGTCGATCACCTTCGGAGTGTTCAAGCCGCTGGACGGGCCCATGAGCGTGCTGGTCATCGACGCGTGGCAGGATCACCTACAGTACCCCGATCTCAAACCCAAAGTCATCGACGAGTACGACATTGTCTTCGGCGAGGGGCGCAACCTGAAGAAGGTCGACCTCGTGCTCGTTGAGGACAAAGCAGCGGGCATCGTGCTCATTCAAGACCTGCAGCGTGCGCATGTGCCGGTGCGGGCGTACAACCCCGGCAAGGCCGATAAGATCCAGCGCCTGAGCATCGTCGCCAACATCGTGCGCGCTGGCCGAGTCTACATCCCGGAGTCGAGTGTGCGCGCCGGCTACGTACGGGATTGGGCCGAGGGCATGATTACGCAGATCTGTAGCTTCCCGAACGCGACGCACGACGACTTTGTGGATGCTTTCAGCCAGGCGTTGCGGTACATGCGCGATGCCGGCTGGCTCAACATTGACCCCGCGCCGCGCGATGATTACGACCCCGAGGATTACATAGACGCGCTCAACGACTCGCCGGACTACGCCGGCCCGAGGACCAACCCCTATGCCGCCTAGCCTGCTACCCCCGACCCCTGAAGAACTCGAAGAGCTCCGCCTGCGCCGCCGGGCGTCCCAGCTGAAGGGCTATGGCGAGGGTGTTGATGACCCCACGGCTCAGGCGTTGCTCAACGTGCGGCGCAACCTGGGCGAGGCGGGCCGGGCCGTAGTGGGCGCGAAGCCCTACGACGAGACCAACCCCACGGGCAGCTACCGCGCCGTTCAGGCGCTGATGAACGCCCCTACCCCAGCGGCTATCATCCCCGAGGCAGCTCAGGCTGCGGGCAAAGCCGCCACCGCACTGAGCGGGCTGGGGGCGCTACCCGGCGCGGCGGTCATCAAACCCAAAGGCGGCAACTGGCTCGCCGGGTCGGTTGAGCGGGCGCTCGAGCCGTTGAGGAAACCCATGCCTTCCCGCGCCACTGACGCCTTCGGCAATGAGGTTCCTAACCCGCTGGCCAACTCGCCGATGTACACGGAAAACGCCGCCCTCAACAAGTGGATCGACACCAAGCTCACCAAGTACGTCAAAAATGAAATGGCCACCCCCGAGGACCCCGTACGGGCGCTCGCTGAGCGGGGCACGCTGCACTTTGAGCCGCAGGGCGGTGCGGTGCGCTCGCACACGATGCGGACCGTTGCGGGAATGCCGACCGAGCCCACGGCTACAACACCGTTGGCGCGGGCCTGGGAAGACGTTTCGGACGCGGCGGTCATGCGCGGTCAGTATCAGGACATGATTCCTTTTGCCGAGTCGGGCGAGGAAGGGTTGCGTAAGTACGGTGGCGAGTACGCCGTTAAAAACCCGCAGGCCGTTGCCTACGCTTTTGACACCGGAGCCTCGCCGTCAGACATGGGCTTCCCGCATATCATCGACGAGCTAACCAACGCCATGAACCCCAACTCGGGGTTGCCGGCGTCGTTGCGGTTGACTCCGCAGCAGCTTGAGAAGGTCACGGTGCCGCAGGCCGTCGAGCGGGTCGCCAAGATCAACGAGTGGCGGGCGGCGCAAAAGGCCGAGGCCGACGCCCTCAAGGCGCGCAACCCCGCCACGTTCGAGCACCGCGCCTATGAGACCGTTCCGGGCACCGCCGAGCCCAACGAGAAAGGCCTGCGTTGGGTAGAGTTGAAAGCCTCCACAGAGCCCGTCGACGTGAGTAGCATGCTGATTCAAAACGCCGGCAAGTACTCAATCCTTGAGCCGGGGCAGAAACTATCCTGGAAAGACCCTAAGACCGGGCGCGTGCTGTTTGACACACCCGAGAAAGCCGCCAAGGCTTACACCCAGCACAAGCATTACGCCTCACTCGAGGACGCCCTCAAGTACGAGGGCGACGTCATGGGCCACTGCGTCGGGGGTTACTGCCCGGATGTGCAAGAGGGCCGCTCACGCATCTACTCACTGCGCGACGCCAAGGGCGAGCCGCATGTGACGGTTGAGGTCCGGCCCGGAATCATCGAGCCACGCATGAACGGCGACGTGAAGTTGCCCGACGAGATCGTCCAAATCAAAGGCAAGGCCAACCGAGCCCCCAAGGACGAGTACCTACCCTTTGTGCAGGACTTTGTGCGCTCGGGGCAGTGGAGCGCTGTGGGGGATATTCGGAACACGGGTTTGATTGAGATTGACCCCTCAAGTGATTTAGCCAGAAACATCCGAGCCGCAGGAGGCGAACCGCCAAAATTCGTGACTCAACAAGAGCTTACTGAGTGGTTGAACTGGTGGAGGTTGCGTCAATATGGTGACCCTACGAACGGCTTCAAAAAAGGCGGCGCGGTTACGGACCCCAACGAGCCCGAAGTAAAGCGCCTGCCGGAGCCGGGGTTGCTCACCGCGACGATGTACGCTGAGACGGCGGCCCGCGAGATGTACCCGAAGGACCCGGTCAAGCGCGACGCCGCAAGGCACATGATCGCGTCCAGCATCCTCGGGCAAAAGCTCAGCCCCGGCACCTCAAGGCTGCTCGGTGAGCTGTACGAGTTCAAGACCAGTCCGCTGCTGCACTTGAAATCGGCTGTGGGGTTGGGCGCTCCGCCGCCGGGTTACGAGATGGACAAATTTAACAACGCCCTGGGGTCTGAGCTGCAGTTCCGCAATCAGGCCGAACTGCAACGCGGCGTGCGTCAGGCGGTGGACACCGGCCGGGCTCGGCTGACGCCGGATGAGCCCGCACCTTACCGTCGGGGCGGTGCGGTTAAAATTGAAACTAATCCCACGCTCATGGCCGATGAGCTGTTGTTCAAGGGCTACAGGCGCTGAGAGGAACCCGAGCTATGGCTATCGAATTTCCACAACCCCAACTTGAAGACGAACTGCCCGCTGGGCCGATGACTGTCGAGTACGAAGAGGAAGAGCTCGAGCTGGGTGACGCCGAGCTTGAGGAGCTGCCCGATGGGTCGGTGCTCGTCAATCTTGAGCCGGACAGCGGCCCGGAGGAGAACCCGGACTTCTACGCCAACCTGGCGGAGGTGTTTGACCCGCTGGATCTTGATACGCTCGCCAGTCGGTACTTGGAACTCATCAAGAAAGACAAAACGGCGCGGGAAGATCGCGACAAGCAGTACGAAGAAGGCCTCAAACGCACCGGGATGGGCAAAGACGCACCGGGCGGCGCGACGTTCATGGGCGCGAGCAAGGTCGTGCACCCCGCGATGGCGGAGGCCTGTGTGGACTTTGCCTCCCGAGCCATAAAAGAACTGTTCCCGCCCGACGGCCCCGTCAAAACTAAGATCCTCGGTCAGAACGATGAGGAAAAAACCCAGCGTGCCGAGCGTAAACGCGACTGGATGAACTGGCAATTGACGGAGCAGATTGAAGAGTTCCGCGACGAGCAGGAGCAACTCCTCACGCAGCTGCCCTTGGGCGGGTCGCAGTACCTCAAGCTCTGGTACGATGACCGGCAAAAGCGCCCCTGCGCCGAGTTCCTGCCCATCGACAAGGTGTTGATACCCTTTTCGGCCACGAACTTCTACACCGCGCAACGAGCCACCGAGATTCACGACATCAGCGAGTGGGAGTTCAAGCGTCGAATCAGCTCCGGTATGTATCGCGACATCAGTTTGATGCGTGCTAGCATGGAGCCCGAGGAAACCAAGGCCGAAAAAGCCAACAACAAGATCGAAGGCCGCAAGTGGGATGAAAACACCGACGGCGAACGCCGTGTTTTTCACATCTACACGTGGCTCGAGCTTGAAGATGACCGCGAAAGCGGGGGCGAAATGGCCCCGTACATCCTGATGGTCGACGAACTTGAGGCCGAAGTGGTGGGGTTGTACCGCAACTGGGAAGACGGCGACGACTCGATGACCAAACTGGACTGGGTCATTGAGTATAAATTCATCCCGTGGCGTGGGGCGTACGCAATCGGGCTGCCGCACCTCATTGGGGGGCTCTCGGCGGCGTTGACGGGGGCGCTCCGTGCCCTGCTCGACTCGGCGCACATCAACAACGCGCCGGCGATGCTCAAACTGAAGGGCGCAAAGGTGAGCGGGCAGAGCCAACAGGTCGACATCACGCAGGTTGTGGAGATCGAGGGCGCACCAGGTGTGGATGACATCAAGAAAATCGCGATGCCCATGCCTTTTAACCCCCCGAGCGCGGTGCTTTTTGAGCTTTTGGGGTGGCTTGACAAGGCCACCAAGGGCGTAGTCACCACGGCGGAGGAAAAGATCGCCGACGTGAGCGCGCAAACCCCCGTCGGCACTACGCAGGCACTCATCGAGCAGGGCGCGGCGGTTTTCAGCGCCATTCACGCCCGGCTGCACGATGCGCAAGGGCGACTTTTGAAAGTTTTGGGCCGTCTGAACCGCTGGCACCTGAAAGACATGCGTAAAGGCGAGGTGGTAGCGGACCTCGAGATCGAGGAAGACGACTTCAAGCGTAATACGGACGTGGTGCCGGTGTCAGACCCGCATATCTTCAGCGAAACCCAACGTATGGCCCAAATTCAGGCGGTTTTGGCCCGTGCGGACAAAGCGCCGGACCTCTACGACCGGCGGGCGGTGGAAGAACGACTGCTGAAGCAGCTGAAAATACCCGGTTACAACGAACTGCTCAAGAATACGCCTTCGCCGGACGAACTCAGCGCGGTTGATGAGAATGTCGCCATGGCGCTGGGGCAGAACGGCTACGCTTACATGCATCAAGATCACTTGGCGCATATTCAGACGCACTTGGACTTCGCCCTGAACCCGGCGTTCGGCGGTAACCCCATCATGGCGTCGATTTACTTGCCTCGGGCGCTGGAGCACGTCAAGCAGCACATGATCCTGTGGTACTTGAACCGGTCGCAAGGGTACGTCACCAAGCTCCGCGACGGCCGCCCCGTGACCGAGGCCGAGTACGAGGACAAAGCCCTCACGGCGCAGATTGACAAAGTGTACGCGCTCGTGTCGCAGCACGTCAAGTCCGACGCCGAGCAGGCGTTCGGTAAGATTCTCCCCCTCGTCGGGCAGCTGCTGAAGGCAATGCAACAAATGACCCCGCAACCTCAGTTGCCGCCCGAGGCGTTGGTGCTCAAAGAGACCGCGATGGCCGAAACCCAACGTCGCGCCCAGCGCGATCAGGCCGAGATGCAGCTCAAAGGGGCTGACATGCAACAGCGGGGGCAAATTGACCTGGCGCGGCTTCAAGCCGAACAGCAACGCGCCGCCGAGCGTGATCAGATTGACGTGGCGCTGAACGCCTCGGATAACCTGACCCGCGAGCGTATAGAAACCGCACGCCTGACTCAAGAAGATGACAGGCTGCGCACCGAGCAGTTGGAAACTGCAATCCGGCTTCAAAACGAAGCCCAACGTAACCTAGGAGCTGAACGTGGCCCAACCATCCAATAACCTCAAAGACAACGAAGCCGTCCCCTATCACAAGCGCATCGCTATGGGTGCGGCGCTCGACGGTACTAGTCTCAAGTCTAAAGGTAGCACCGCCCCTCAACCCTCATCAAAAGGAGCCCCCGCCCCGTTAGCACGTAAAAACAAGTGACCCTAACCCTGAGCCAGCTGATCGGCGCGTATAAGGCACGTCAGGCTGAGATAGGCCAGTCCTTAGCGGCGGGTAACGCTGCGTCATGGGAGGCGTACCAGCGCATGGTCGGCGAACACATGGGGCTGCAAAAAGCCCTTGATATTATTGAGAACTTTATAGAGGAAGAAGATGAACATGATGACTGAACCAGTAGCGTCGCAAGACGCTGAGATGGCTTGGGCTTTCCCGAGCGTGGATCCTGGTGCGCAGCCGTTAGGTGGGCGATTGTTGGTGCAGTTGCGCCGCAGCCGCAAAAAGACCACCAAAGCAGGAATCGTACTTGTTGAGGAAACCAAAGAGACCGAAAAGTGGAACACCCAGGTCGCCAAAGTCATCGCCGTGGGGCCGCTCGCCTTTCGGCATCGCGACTCGATGAACCCCTGGCCCGAGGGGTCGTGGTGCGCGGTGGGTGACTTTATTCGTGTGCCCAAGTGGGGCGGCGACCGTTGGGAGGTCAAAGTGCCCGGTGAGGACCACCTTGAAGACCCCGCGTTGTTTATGATCGTGAATGACCATGAGGTCATTGCCCGAATCACCACTAACCCCCTCGAGACTAAGGCATTCCTATGAGTACGAGCACAGACACAAAAGAACCCGATATCGAGATCACCGAACAGCCCGACGGTTCAGTCGCGGTGGCGCTGCCGGAAGACCTCGCCCCGCCCCCGGACCAGCACGACGACGATGACGACCCACCGCAAAGCAAGGCTGAAGGCGGCCCCGCCGACGATCCCGCTGACGCCGACGCTGACGACGACACCGAGGCGCTACGCAACGCTAAACGCGAGCGCCGCCGTGCCAAGCGCGAACTAGCCCGCAAAACCAGCGCCGAGAAAGACCAGCGGTTGCAGCTACTCCAGCGGCAGAATCAAGAGTTGATGGAGCGGTTGAGCGTTGTTGAGCGCAAAACCCACGCCGGCGAACTCGCCAAGTTGGACCGGGCGGTCGAAGACCAAGAGCTGCGGCTCGAGTACGCTAAACGCAAGATTGCCGAAGCGACCCGTGCTCAAGACGGCGACGCCCTGGCGCAGGCGCAAGAAATGTGGTACGAGTCCAGGCAGCAGCTCGAATCTTTGAAGAATCTGAAAAAGGCGAGCTCCACCCCCAAGCAGCAGCCCAACACCCTGCCCGACCCGAGAGTGCAGAAGATGGCGGCCGAGTGGATCAAGCGCAGCGAATGGTACGACCCGCAGCATCGCGACACCGACTCCCGCATCGTCAAACAGATCGACGAAGAGCTCACCGCCGAGGGCTGGAACCCCGCGAGCCAGGACTATTGGGATGAACTCGATGATCGCGCAAAAAAGTACTTGCCTCATCGGTATGAATTGAGCTATAATGCGCCGAACCAGCGTTCAAGGCCTCGGAATATGCAAACTAGCACCGGTCGCGAATCATCAAATAGTGGCGGCTCCCCTAAGGGGCAGTTCATGCTTGAGCCCGATCAAGTACGCGCCATGAAGGATGCCGGCTTTTGGGACGACCCCGTCAAGCGCAACAGCATGATCAAGCGCTACGCGGCGGAAGCCCGCAAACGTGCTGCTGCTAACCCACGCTAATTCAAAGGACGCACACAAATGGATTCAAGACTCAAGAAATCTCTCTCCGCCGGAGGCCGAGAAAGCCGCGCAAGCGAAGACCTCGACCGCCTTCCGCCGGAGACTATGTTCGCCGCCTCACAGGACATTGACAAAATGTGGAGTGACGAGTGGACGCAAACCGCCCTGCCGAACGTGCCCGCCCTGCCGGGTTGGCACATGTGCTGGCTTTCCACCACTAACAGCTACGACACGATTGACAAGCGAATCCGACTGGGGTACGTTCCGGTGACAGCCGATGAGTTACCTGGGTTTGAGAATTATCGCGTAAAAGCGGGCGAGCATGTGGGTCACATTTCGTGCAACGAAATGTTGCTGTTTAAGATTCCGACTGAACTCTACCAGCGGGTCATGACGCACTTTCATTACCAAAAACCAATGGAAGCAACCCAAGCGATCATGGAACGTATGGAGGAACTTCAACAGGGCGCTGACAGCTCAGGACACAAACTCCTGAAAACGGAAGGCGAAGGCTTCGGACGAGTGGCAAATTCATCCGTCAACCGACCCCCGGTCTTCGAGGGTTAATTTGGAGTTTACAACATCATGTCTGCAACCTTAGCACCCTTTGGTTTGCGGCCTGCGTATCACCCCTCGGGGCTCGATCGTGCGCAGGGGCTGGCCAATGTGATTCAGTCGGGGTATGCTCAGAACATCTTGAAGGGTCAGGCCGTCAAGCTCGACCCAACAACTGGGTATATCGTTCGTGCCGCGAGTGGCGATCCAATCTACGGCGTCTTTGATGGCGTCGAGTGGACAGACACGACGGGGCGTCGCCGCGTTTCGAACTGCTGGCCTTCGGGCACGGGGTATCAGAGCGGCTCACTCATTGCGTACGTTTGGACCGACCCGAAAGTGGTTTACGAAATTCAAGCCGAAGGCTCGATTGCGCAAACCGCCCTGGGCCAGGAGTTTGACATCACCAACCCGTACAACCCCACCACAGGGGATCCGACGCTCGTTGGTCTGTCTCAAGCCACTATGGGTACAACCGCTGCTGGCGCTAACGCTACCAAGACGCTGCGCGTCATCGACTTGGCACCGTATCCGGGCAACGCATGGGGTGATTCGTACACGATCGTTCGTGTGCAGATCGCTGAGTTCCAGTACGCTGGTATTTACGAAGGTGCGGCGGTGGCTTACCCCGTTACCGTAGCTTAAAGGAGGGCTAACAAATGGCAGCCCCAATGCGCAGTACGGACTTTCGGAGCATCGTTGAGCCTATCCTGAACGAGTGCTTCGACGGAGTCTATGATCAGCGTGCCGATGAGTGGTCGCGAGTCTTCCGCGAGCAGAACGGCATTCCCCGTAATTACCATGAGGAACCCGTCCTGTACGGTTTCGGCTTGGCACCGTTGCTTCCCGACGGCAGCCCCGTAACCTATCAGCAGGGCGGCGTGTTGTTCCTGAAGCGTTACGTCTACTCGGTGTACGGTTTAGCCTTCGCGTTGACGAAAGTCCTCGTCGAAGACGGCGACCACATCCGCATCGGGTCGGTGTACGCTCGTCACCTGGCACAG
>Ga0222713_10007251_pt1 | contig 10423 bp, 5 predicted proteins | sample C33_649DmetaG_FD_165061 | JGI IMG/M metagenome (GOLD analysis project Ga0222713, IMG submission 165061) | Estuarine water microbial communities from San Francisco Bay, California, United States - C33_649D | ecosystem: Environmental > Aquatic > Marine > Unclassified | place: USA: California... | reverse complement strand
CTCTGGAGTAACTTCTACTTCAGCTCCTTCTACTAAACCACCCATCTGCTTAGCAAAGTTACGTGCAAAGTTTGCTTTCTTACGCATTTCTGGAGAATACTTTCCCTCAGGTGCATTAAGAATAGCTGATGCTGCTTCTTGAACATCCATACCCATACGAGTAGCTTGGGCTTTAAATGTTCCTTTCTTTGCAGGATCTATATAAATACCACCATAAGCATACATTCCTCCGCACTCATAGCAAGGCATACCACCCATTTCATATCTCTCATTTCCTTTACCTTTCTTTAGTCTATCCATAAACTCTGCGTCATACTTATTCTTTTTAGGATCAAGTACCATTAAAGTATCTCCTTGTGGAAAATACTTACCTGTCATTGATCCAATATCTTCAGGGCGACAGTTAATACAACCGTAAGATTTATAACGATCTTGAGGAGACATATTATAAAGTCTATCTCTTGATGCTGGATCATATGTTGTATGTACAGCTACTGCTCTTGAGTTAGGTGCTTTTTCATTAAAAGCATCTATAGGTTTCATATTATAACCAGGAGCACCATAAATATTCTTATTAGGTTTCATATTATAAGTGCCGGCTGGAGTAGCTCTCAACTTAGGGTTATCATCTAAGTAGCTAACAGAATATGGATTTTCAGTTCCTTCTGCATTAGATCCTGTAATAACAGGAAATGACTTTTCTATTTTACCATTTCTTACAATATAACCTTTGTTCTTTCTTTTGTCTACTACAAAGCCAGATTCAAGATTTTTATTTTTACTATATACTGAAGACATAAGATCATCAAACATACTAAGATAACCCTTCTTTGGTTGCTCAACAGGTCTTAATATAGCAGGTATATTCATTTCTCTACGAACAGTCTTACTAGATTTTGTGCTAGGAGCTGGTGCATCTTTAACACCTTGATTACGCATCATAGCTAAAAGCTCTAAGTTCTTATCTGCTGAGTAATCATAGTCTTTAATACCCATCTTAGCAGCCAGTTGTTTTCTAGAAGCTTTATCGCTAGCCATGCCCATACTTTCAAGATAGTCTACAATACTTCCACCTTTTTGGTAGAAAGCATTGCCACTAAACGTAGAGCCACCATCTTTCCATGTTGCTCTAGCAAACGCTCTAAAGAATGGATTACCATCTAAGTTCTTTTTATGTCTAGCATAGAATGCTGCTTTACGCTCAGGATCTTTAGGATGTTGTCCTAATTTAGAATCACCAAAGTACTTAATAGTTCCATCAGGTCCTGTTACTTTATGTGTCTTTCCTTTACGATCATTACTTCTAGTTACAGTATAACCACCGTTACCCATTTCTGGCATTTCTTCTTCTTCATTTTCTTCCTCATCTCCTTCTGCCCCATATGTCATATAATCAGATATAGCATCTGCACTATGATCCATAACTGCTAGTTTAGAAGCAATCCATGGGTCTAGATTATCTTCAGGTTTAATGAACTGTAACAGCTTAGACATTTTATCTGAAACTGCAGCCATTTGACCCATAGCCATTTCTCCGTTAGACTCACCACCTTCATCCATAAAAGGATAAGCCATACCACCATATGCCATATTACTAATTATATTAGCCTGAACATAGTCAGGTAGTGCATCAAACCCGGCATTATTAATACCACCGTATTTCATTTCTTTAGCTTTTATTTTACGTTCTTGTTCTAACATTTCTTTAGTTGGCTTTTTGCCAGATCCTTTGTTAGCACGAATGTTATCCCACAGACCTCTGCGAGAGTAAGAGCCATCAGCTCTGCGGATCATTTGTCCACCTTGTTTTGCATAATTCATAAAATCTTGGTTATTGTTTGTTTTACTAACCGAGTTTAGTAAGTCTTGTATTTGCTCGTCTGTATAAGTATATCTAAGTTGTTGCAATGGATCATAGCCTATATTACGACCGGTTTCAAATTGAGTATCCATGAGTTTTTTATATATCTCTGGAGTAACTTTTTCTGTAAATGGATTGTATAGTTTCCTTTCATACGCTGACTGTCTAATGTTATTTAAACGAGCCCTTGTTTCTGTAGGTTCTCCTATATAGCGGAAGAACTGTTCAGTCTGTGTATTACTTTTAGGATTAGTTTGATTAGCTACAATACCCGTATCAAAGTTACTTTGGATATAGTTTTTTATTTTCTCTTGATCAGCCTTAGGTATCAAACGAGAACCTTCATCCACTGGTTGTTGACCATAAATAGGTAAGATCCAGTTTCTCATCTTTGTAAACAGGTCATCCTTATGGTGCACTGCGTTATCTGAAATATGTGATAGTTCATGAGGCATGGTGGCATTTACTCCTCTACCTGCAGGAAACACAGTTATAACACCAGTTTTTGAAGCGCTTGCTCCTACGCCAGCATCTGAATGATGTGGAACAGAACTTACCTTTATTTGGGTTGTCTCAAGATTGTTTAGACGGTTCCTGGTAAGATCATTAAAATGTTCAGGGTCACTTTTACTTAGCATCCTGCGATACCTAAGTGACTCCATCCAGTTTTTCTGAAAATATTTAGCCTTGCGCAAATCATATTCAGGAGAGCTCGTAACATCTAACCCCACTGGTTTACGCATAGTAGTGTTATCTATTGATGTAATCTTATTACCACCATACTGCATCATAGGATATTCATCTACATAATCAGCTTTGGGAAAAGTATAGTTTTCCCCAGGATACATCATTATACCTTTGCCCTTGTTAGGCTTGGCATAAACAGGATAGTTAACACCCATCATAGTAATATCATTACCAGGAATTCTGGTAGGCTTACCTGGGTGCTTCCACTGGCCCATTGCGTCCTTTATTATTTTTCCATTGTTAGTCATTATCTAGGACTTAACTGTATTTTTTGATTAGACATTTTAAACAGATACTTTACATCATTACTCTTAACTTTACGTAGGAATACACGATTTACATGATGTCTAAACTTCTTACGTTGAAGAATAGGTTTATCATAATTAACATAGCCTAAGTTAATTTCAAACTTATAACCATTAGCCTCTGTATTAAACATAGGAATGTTGGTTGAAATAAACTCTCCCCTCTCCTTAGTAATATCCCAAAACTGATTAAATCTATACTTGTTCTCTTCTTTAGAGTAATTAATTCCAATAGACTGTGTACGAATCTGTGGATAGTTTAACATATCCAATGGATTAACTTTACTCTTAAGTTCTAGCTCAAGAAGACCAGATATTTGTTCAGAGTTATAAACAATTGCCTGATCAAAGTTAGCATCAAGAATATGAAACTTATCACGACAGTCATTATGTGTATGGTAAGCTTCTAGAAGATATTCTATATTTCTCATAGAAACTACTTGCTGTCCGGTTGATGATACAAACTCTACTTCAAATGGATAATCTATGCCATAGAAGTTAGTATACTTATCACAACGTACATTATGCTTCCAGATACTATTCTGGTCAACACTCATAAAGTGTGCTTTACCAGGAATCAAGAACGTTGGAATCCAGTCATGGAAACTAAGCCATGTTTGAGACTTTGGATCATAAGAAATAGTCCAGCTAGCATCCTCAAAGAAATTAGTATTACTAAAAGATATGTATGATTTATCAATACTTGCTATAGACTTTGGAAGATAAAATCCTTTTTCATCATGTAAGAGATCTTTTCTTTTTGGTCTGTAGTCCTTTTTAGTAATATAGATTATCTCATTGGTGTTATCATAAATCATCTGTACACCAATTCCTATAACAGGATTGTCTCCTAAATTATAAGTTGGATAATCCTTTAATATTTCAGAAGGTAAGTATTTTGCAAACCAGTACTTCATACCATCTTTGCTTATTTCTCTAAGCTGACCGGCAAACTGAAATACCTTACCTTGATTTTGACTCACCCAGAATATTCCAAATGGAGTACCTACTACTGACATTCTATTCTGACAAGAACCATACTCGTATGATTCATCTGCATTTACAATACTTTGTAAAGGTTGTTGGAATAAACCACCATCACCAATTGTGATTTTTGTACCTATATCAGTTTGTAAAGCATCTACACCAGTAAACTGTACAGGACTCTGATTCTGCATCATAAATAGTGCACCTGTTTTATTTACAGGCTTAACCATTACCACAGTATTACCAAAGTCTTTGTAGTTATTTGTAAGGAATATTCTCCAGTTATCTTTTTTAAGTTCTTGATCCTGAGGTAGAGAATATAATACTCTCTTTGGTCTGTATACATAGCAAGTATCTGCTATAACAGGATTGTAATCTCTAGGATATACATTGCCCCAAGAAGCGTAGTTATTAAATAACTTAGAGGTACTAAGAGAATAATCATACTTATAATAGTTTCCGCTCTTTGCTATATCAGATCTGAATAAAGAATCATAATCAGTAAATTCAAACTGGTCATAGTGACGTTTGCTTAGATCGTCTTCCCAATCACGCTGAGCAATATTTATCTCAGATTCTACATAGAAATCTCTTACACCGTTAAATAGTAAATAAAAATAGCCTCTGCTGACAAAGAACAAAGCACTGTCTCTTTCATCTAGGTGTCTGTTTACACTAGCATTCTTAAATAACGCATAGTTAAGTTTAGTACTATCTAACCAAAATCTTGGATAAGCAACGTTTATATACTCTCTATAATCATATTCAAACTCATCCGGCTCCCCCATTAACCAACTGTTAAAGAAAGGAAAAGCATTCTTTTCAGTAAACCTACCTACATAAGTATCCCCTCCAAATAAAATATCTGTCTTGTGCTTAACACCATTTCCCTGTGCAGGAAAAGTACAGTTAGATATGATAACTTGTTTGATAGATTCAAGCTGACCATATTGTGCAGGAATAGAAACCTTTAGTGAACCATAATATCCTGAGATGGTTGAGTTCACTTCTGTATCTTTTTTATTCCCAATATCACCTATTGTAAATCTACTTGTATCTGGATTAAGAGGATCTAGTATTTCATTAGCTAATTTAATAGCTACGTAATTAGATCTATAGAGGTTATTAATAGAATAAGTAGTATCAAAACTATGAATGTTACCACCGATATAATTAGAGTCTAATACTTTACGTCTGATATTACCAGTTCTATTTATTCTAGACTGATTATAAAAACCATGAGAGTTATACTGAAGAGCATACTGTCTTCTAGGAACAAGAGCTCTTACAATATTAAACAATTGTTCTCCTGTTGACTGAGCCTCTATAAAAGACATTGCTACCGCAACAGCCCCGTTATATGCTCCAATAGCAAAGTTGTATCCTGCAATTACTGGGTTAGGAATAGAAACATTACCTCCAGTACCAAGTACAGATCCGCCACCACCAATAGCAAAGTTTGGAACTTTAGTAAGTGTTAACTTTTTAGCATACGGTAAGTCTTCAGTTCCCTCTAAAGTAATATGAGCATCTTGAGCAATCGTAGCTAGAAATCTACCAATTGTTGTAATTACTCCAAGAATACTGCTAAACTGTGATGTAAAGTTTGTAAGTACTTTAAATTTAGGATGCTTATATGGAGTAATAAATTTTCCTCTTGCTGTACCAGATAGTTCTTGATAAACCTTTACTTCATTAAAAGAAAGGAAAGGTTTTGTAAACGTAGTGTCTGGACTATGAAAAGAAAAGATATTTTTTTTATAGTTTGTCAAAGGATCACTCATGTTCTCACCTGAGTTACCTTTTTTAATTATTTCTTCATTGCTTGTAAGTAGCTGATCTGGTCTAAGGTCATTATAAGGATAGTTCTGATATAAACCTTTGATAGTAGTATTACCAGGAATAGTATACTCACGCATGTTGTTAAACATACCTTTTGCTACAATACTCTTATTACCCTCTCTTGATCCTCTAAGAATTTCATATCCTATAATAGATGTAATTGGATTTCCGTTCCTATCAAGAGGAACTGTAATGTTCTCAAACTGTACCCCAAGTACAGTAATAGTTCCTGTACCAAAATGGTTAAGTAAACTATTTACAGTATAGTCAGGCATTTTATGATGTCTGATTGGCTTACCACATAGTGTACCCCAAATGTCTGGTCTATCTGCTGGGTAAAGCTCAGTGCTTTCCCAATATGCCATCTGACCAGTTGCAACAACTAAACCTCCATCAGATAAAGTTGTCTGTATATTATTATCAATAATTCCTGTGTTCTCTACCTGCCATCTTCTTACCTCTTGACCATCTTGTGTTTCAAAAGCGTCTCCACCAAAAACATATTCTGTATCTGTTGGGATAGAAGCCCTACCAGGAATATGAAAAGACGCTGATTTTTCACCAGTATTGTAAACCCATCTTATAAAGAATGAATACTGCTCGTCTCTAAGATAACCTACTTTATTACCACCCTTAGCATAATAATTATCCGGGTACTGTACAGCAACCCATTTAGATATTATCTTATTAGCTTGAGGCTGATAGTTAAACTGATATTTAGAATAAGAACCTAGTCTCAAAAGATAACCATTGACAGAGTACATTGCGTTACTCTTTTCTATAGGTTCTGTCCTTAGAGGTATTTGACTAATTGGTACACTTATTAGTTCAGGATTAATAGTATCTATATAAATAATTCCCTGACTTGTGGAGTAAATACCAAATCTTTTAGCAACTGTCTGCTGATTAACAGTAGATATAATTACTAATTCAAACTCGTCAAAGTCTTTATCAATAGAAGATATCTTAAGTTCTAGAGAACTGTTTAAGTTTTCATGGCTAAAAACAGACTGAACATTAGATAAACCTATGTAATCTGTAATCTTTATACCATTTATTGTATAGGCAATACAAACCTGATAAGATCCATTTGGAAGTGTACCAGCACTTTTACCTTTAGAAATAGTAAGACAAGGCTGATCTATTAAAGATGCTAGTCTTATCTTTTCACAATCTAATCTATTAGTATAAGTTCTGTTAATACAACCGTTGATGATTTGATCAGTATACTTATAAGGAGGATTATCCAGATCCATAAATCTATCTGGATTCAAACCATCTGCCCAATATACAGGAAGAGCACAATCATAACGTCTACGAGATACACCAGTAATAAGATTTGATCTCTTGAATCCAAGACATGAATCGTTAACCTTCTTTACATAAGTACAAGCTGATTCATCAAATATTCCTATTTCTGAATCTACATCATTTGTAGTAAAGACTGCCCACTGATCATCAGTAAGATGAATACAACCTATCATAGGATAAGGAAGTGTTACACAGTGTAGATTAGCAGGCTCATTACCTATTACACCAAGCTGACCATCGTGCGAGTTATTTACTGCATTACGGGCATGGGTCCACAGACCTTCACCAACAAAGGTGTCATTCATGTCTTTTACCATACCTTTAGTAAAGGTATTAGTAACAGCTCCGGGATTCTGTGATTGTTCAGCCATGTGTTATATTCAGCTTCTTCTTTTCAAAAAATTTATATATTTCACCAGTTAGATGCCCGGCAAGCCAAGCTTGTGCTTCTTCATCTGTTATATCTCTATCCTCAGTTACTCTTACTGCAGCATGAAATAGTTCATGAGCTATAGTATTATGAGTAAGAAAGTCTTTGTGAAACAGAAGAAAATAACTATCTATACTGATCATTACAAGAGCACCTTCAGCTTCAGCACCAAAAGGTTCCTGAATCTTGTACTTCTTATAAAGGCGTTCAGCTTCTACAGCAACACTGTCTACGACAGAGATTACTAGTTTGCAACTGTACGTTGGTAGTTTTATAATGGTTTTTATTCTCATGCATTTTAGAACCCTTCGGTTGATTTAAACATGTCATAGTATCTAGAATACTGTGCCTTTCTATTAGTTTGCCACAGTTTATACATCTCTGCAAAGTCTGGAGTGTTAACTATAGACAATGCATTATTACGAGCTGCTCTAAGACGCTGCTCTACAAGCTGCATTCTTTGAGCTACATCCTCACCGTTAATATAGAGGTTTTCTAAAATACGCTGTTTCATTGCATACTCATAGTACTCATTAATCATTGGATGATCAAGTACTAATAGATTACCACCATCGTCTTCTAATGCTCCCTGATAAGAAATAAATAGTCTACCCTCATCTAGGTTAGTGTAAATAAAACCATTCTTTATATAACCAGCTTTATCGCTGTCATTAGTAGCATCAATCTTTCCAGTAGAAGTAGCTATACGTATAGGTTCAAAAGAATCATATGTACGAGTTTCAAACTTGCGTTTTTCTACAACCTGTACAAAAACCTTTTCACCAGTCTTGCATTCTACTGCATAAGTAGACTCACAAGCACAAGTCGGATCAGGTTGACCACACTTTTTACATAGATCTGAACTAAGAATAATATTTTCAGTTTCTCTGCCTGACATTACTGGACTAGTTACAGTGTAACGTCCACACAGGTAGGCGTAGTTTAGCACATAAAAATCTTCAGGAAGCCTAGTCTTTTTATTCTCTATATCAAGAATCTTTTCTTTAGTTCCATGAATACGTAAACCCAGATCGTAGTTTACACGCTGGGCTACTTTAATAAGCTGACCTGGTTCTATCATGCCTTCATTGGCATAGACAGTAAAATCTGCGGATACTTCATCCAACAGTTGATCAAAGGTCCTATATTGCATTTCAGTTTTCATCGGCTAAGACTTTGTTTATCTGTCGCAGTATCAGCAGGAAGTTGTAGCATACCAACTAGATCTTTAAAAGTGTTACTTTCTATTTCCCCAAAAAGATAGTCAGGTACGTTAAATGGAAGATCTGTCTTTTGAATACAGTTATCATCAGCACATGTAAAGGCTGAGATATCATCTTCAAAGATTCCTTCTATACGTACAGCATCCCAATCGAGATCCGGGAAATACAAGTAGTCATTAAGATACCAGTAATACTTTGTCTTGTTATATTTAAAGTTCTTACTCTTACTCATTGCTAAGTAAGAAGTAGGATTAGTAATCTGTAGTTCTTCAGAGCCATCTAGAGAAGTTGTGCTTCTGATCAAAGGACCATGATAACCTTGCATGAAGATTGGCATCTTTTCCTTTGTTCTTTTAATCTTACAATCAGACTTTATTCCAGTACAACATGCCTCTACTTTATCTACTTCTTTAAGTTCCACAAAATCCATAGTCTGGGCAATACCTGAAAATCCTAAAAGTTTATTTTTACTATCCTCACGTTTCATTAACCACTTTGTATGTTTTAATACAAAGGCGTAGATAGCCCTATCAGTTAAAAACGCGTCTTGTCTAACGGCTTTTACCTGAGTACGGATTCTTGAAATAATATTTCCTATGGTAGTTCTGGCCATGGTTGCTCTAAATTAAATTCATCATACTCCTCAAGAAGCTGCTGAGTAAGATCTTCTTTATATTGTTTAAATTTCTGCTTACGAAAGATTCTGCTTATCCTTACAAGATTGTCTACCATCACATATTTCTTCCACTCTTGAGGATAAGTTTTACCTAATGATCTTTTAAAATCTCTAACACCGGTAAATCCCCATAAGTCATTATGTTTAAACCGGTATTTAGTTTCGTAGTTTGTGTAGAATATCTTAGCCATATAGTTATCTGAGTCCCAGTTCTGATGCTGTAATACAACACCATGCTGTATACTCTTTCCAAAATCTACATTGCTTTTCTTTCTTGGGCAAGTGCCTATAAAAATAAATCCCAATTGCTCTGGAAGTTCTACCCCATCTCTATCTGATATTACAGTATTCCAAACTTTACCATTAAAGGTTGATATTACTTCCTTAAACTTATCTAAGGAAATAGAACCAAACCTAGGATTATCCTTTACAAACTGCTGATGAAAGTCAATGTTTGTAAAGTTTAGTTTCTTAGGTCTATACCTAGGAGCATTTAGATCTGGTTTTTTATAGGCTTTAGCCACAATGATCTACATTAATAATTTACGAAAAATCTATGAGGTTTCCTACTTAAACTTCTAGAGTTTAAGCAGTATAGATAAACTCGGACACCTTACCTTTAGAACGGTCATGAATCTCCATAATAGCCTGACGCTTAGCCCCAGTGAACTTATTATGATAGTGCCAGTAATCTGACTTGGAAAGACTAGGTAACTGCTTTATAGCAAAACCATGAACCTCATTTTCGGTAATATATTCCATGGTCTTTTTTCTATGCCAGTGTCCAGTATAGCAGGTGCGGTAATGTGTTGATCCCCACTCCTGTGGAAACTCAGTAGCATATACCAGTGCTGTATTTTTAGAGTTTACATCTCCATGCTCAAAAGCAAAAAAGTTACTACCATAGGTAATAACTTTACGTTCAGCATATTCTACATCAAAAACTATATTTGAACTTCCTTTAAAGCATTTAGATAGAGCATGAGCCATATGATATGAGCTTAATCTGTCATGATTACCTGGAAGGTAAACTACATGAAG
>Ga0222713_10007250_pt1 | contig 10425 bp, 18 predicted proteins | sample C33_649DmetaG_FD_165061 | JGI IMG/M metagenome (GOLD analysis project Ga0222713, IMG submission 165061) | Estuarine water microbial communities from San Francisco Bay, California, United States - C33_649D | ecosystem: Environmental > Aquatic > Marine > Unclassified | place: USA: California... | reverse complement strand
TCCAATACAATATATTGAAGAGGGTTTAACTCTTACCCAAGCTACTGTAACCCGCAGCGGTAACCAGATTATTACCCCAACCCTTGCTGATATGGATGCTCTATTCTATGATATTTGGTATCGTACTCAGCAAGCTCTACCTCACCCAACTATTCCAGGAGGCGGTGGTTTTTCCTGTGCAGTGGGTACTGAATTGACTGGTTCATTTAATATACTTGAGTTTAGACTCTCAACCGGTCAATTAATTATGATTTGGCAAGAGGTGACCCAAGTTACAGATCAAGCTGACCTACCAAATAGTGGAGCATCTCCACAAGGCACGGTTGGCTTTGTGCCAATTTGGATTGATGGCGATGGTAATGGCGTAGCTGGAACAATTACTGAGGCAATGATTGGTAATTTTGACCCGCTAAGAGTAGTCAAAATTTAAGTCTTAACCTATTATAAAAAGAAAGGGCCCCAAATTGAGGCCCTTTTTTTATGGAGTAAATTTGGATTAACAGGCATAGAATCCTTCAACCCAACCACAGTTATTAAGCTGTAAGGTTGTACCCGCTGTAAAAATAGTTAGGTCATCTGCATGGAACCAGTTTCCTCCACCAACAAACGGCTGGGTAAGGGCCTGGTCCAACCAAATGCGGTCGACTTGCTGCCAATAGGTTCGGTTAACCCAGGCAACTTGAGTATAGGGTCCATTAAGATTACATGAATTTGCATCCGGCCCACTTAATCTTATTTGCATAGGACTAGGCTGGCTTAATTGGGTAATTTGATTAATGCCTAATCCATTTCTATAGGTAAAGAGGAAATCATCAATTCTAAACTGATCACCGTCAACTGCTTTAATTTCTTGAGCAAGGGTTGCATCCAAATAGAGTAGGGTACCTGGTGCAAGGGTTGGAGTGGATGGCCATACCTCAATGATTCCACCAAATACAAGTCCTTCCCAAGCTTGGGTTGAGGTAGGATCAGTTGAACCATAATACCAATCTCCAGTTTGACCGGCTGGCGTATTAATATAGGAATATCTAAATTGTAGAGAGTCTGAACAGTTTGAGGTTGGAATAGAACCTGGTCCACCTGCTCTACGGCCTAATAGGGTGTAATAATAATTATGATTCATAGTATAAGATAGTTGTTATAGCTATTTATTCTCGGGATAAATAATAAGAAAAGAGTAAAACTCTACAATGAAAGCAAAATCATTTAATCAATTTATCACTGAAAGTTTCGGTGATGAAATGGCACAGCGCCATCAGGAAAAGCGTAGACTTCAAGATCTAGGCTTAGCCGATAATCCAATGGATCAACTAGAAGAGATGTTGGTACGCAGACGCTGGAAATATTCTAAAAATTCTGATGGCGGGTTCCAGATTGAGCTAACCCGTTGGGAAGCCGAATCAACTTATCTTTCGCGAATGGGTGCACGCCACCAAAAGAAATATCCAAATACCTATGTATTTGATGTAACTGACTTTGGTGCAGAACCCGGTAAAGTTAGAATCCTATGGTTTTCAAGCAAAGACTCTGTAAAGGAGGTTGAAGTTGAGGCAAATCCAGAAGGAATTATTCGTAAAATCGATCAACTATTTAGCGAGCGCAGTGTTGATTAATCGTCATAACATATGGGAAGCCTTTTCATTTGGGGCATGGCAGCGACTACAAGATCTTGGTCTAAGTGAAGAGGGTATTGTTGCAAAGCGTATTGAACTCCACCGTAAGCTGATAAGTCAAGTAGTAGATCCAGAAGAATTTAAGGACCTGTTAGTTGAACTTGGTTTGGCTATTATTAAGGTTAAAGTTACCCGCAATAAAGGCTATGCTATGCATCAATCAGTTGCTATCGCTGGGCCAGAAGAAGCATTTAGTGAATTAAATAGGTGGTGGAATGGGCAAACCGGTCGAGACTGTCCACTTTACCTGCATCTTGAGCCGCACCATGCAAATAGCCCGCTGGTTAGGGATCGTTGGGAAAGGGCAGTTTCAAGTGGAACCCCATTTACAGTTGGTGCGCTTAGCGATCATGATGCAGAATTATAATTAAGTACTATGAAAAAACTAATATTATTAACAATACTGGTCCTAACCCGCTTTACTGCCACTTCACAAGTTGCACAAGACACAGTTAAGCTTACTCCACAAGAACTATTTGAATTTAACCAACAGTGGACCAATTTGGGAACAACTCAATCCTATATTGATTTTTCAAAGGATGTACTTAATACGTCGGACCTATCGCTTGGTATTGTTGGCAGAAAGGTTTCAACAACCCTTAACCTAGCAATTAGTAAAGCGTCAACTAGTGGTAAGTGGACCAATGCTGCTTTAGTATCAATAAATCCAAGTTGGAAATATTATGGACTTGGTTGGGCTGTAACCCGAAAGACCTCTACTCGAAAAACTACACTACAGGCAATCGGCTCATTTGATTTTACATTTCAGAAAAATCTTAACTTGTCTATTATTGATCTGTTTAAAACTAAACGCTTTGGAAACTTTGGTTATAACTTAACTGCATCTCAAACCTGGTGGGGAGAGTGGGAAGGTCCATGGCAAGGGGAATATACAGTAGATTCTCTAGGTAATTGGGTTGCAAACGTCTATCCAATAATGCCTCCATCGAGACAATTAACTACCCGTGCAATGGCAATTTGGTCCTATCCAATTCAAATGAAAAGGGTCACAGTTTCTCCACAACTAGTTTTAGTTAGTGATATTCATCGCAGCTTTACTGATGGTACTCTTGATATTTCATATCTAGCAGATTTTAATTTGGATGCATATTATGGTGTACAATTTGATTGGAAATTAGGAAAGAATTTTATCTTAAATAGTAATATTAGATTTAATAGTACAATTGATAGATCCAATACCGGTTTTAAAAAGAGCAATCCGGTTCTATTTGCAATCGGAACAGGTTTCTAACAAATAGATAATTTTATAATAATTAAAGAGATGAAGATACAAACATTTAAGGGATGGTTAAACGAAGCAGCAGCTCCAGTACCAGATACAATGATAGAAGATGGTCTTGAAATTATAGATGGCCTGGTTAGCAGAGGATTTGATCCTAAAGTTGCAGCTGCTCTGGCTGGTAATATGTGGCAAGAAAGTAAATTTAATCCAGCGGTTCGTCCAGAATCTGCAGCCTATGTCGGACTTATTCAATGGGGCGATTATCTTGGTAAAAAACAAGGACCAGGTGCCCGCAAAACAAATTTAATTACAAAACCCAATTGGAAAGATAGAGAAGTTCAACTTGATTATATTAAAAATGAATTAGATGGAGCCTATAAATCAGTTGTACCTGCAGTTATGTCTGCTCCAACTATTCAAAAGGCAGCAGAGATTGTTGCAAGAAAATATGAAGGCTGTGCAGATCCAACTAATCCAAACAGATTAAATGCAGCAGCTCAACTCTATACCGAATGGACTGCCAGCAATCCAGACCCAATGGCATTTGATCCAGCACAAGCAGATCAAGCAACCGATGATTCTGCATTTGGCGAACCAGCAACCACTCAACAATAAGATAGATAACTATATGAAACACGTAAATGACTTTAATAACTGGAGAGAGTCTAGCCAAATTAACGAAGGCTATGAAATAACTCTGCAAGCAGCAATTGCACTAGCTGTAATTGGTTTTGCCGGCCTACGTCAAATTTTCTTAAGTCTTGCAAAAAACGTTGGATTTAAAGCTAAATTAGAAGAGAGCGATCTACTTAGACTGGTCGATGAAGGAATTGATGCAATTAAAAAGGCCGATAAAAGCGGTTCATCCTTTGCTCAATTAGAAAAGGAACTTAAATCAAGAGTTAAGTCTGGTAAAATTCAAACCATTAACGATATTATTAAATCAATTGACGAGCTAGATAAATGAAACACTTAATGCTATATGAAGAATGGTGTTCGGCTGGAAGCCTTCCACAATCGGCCGAACCTATTTTTGAAATTGACATGGATTGGTCAACCATTCTCCATGCAGCTGGCGATATTGCAGCAGCAGTCGGTGATGTTGTTGTACCTGGTTCGGGAATGGTGATTGACGTTATTAATATGCTCTCGTATTTTGTAGAGGCATCACTAAAGAATCCCAAAACCCAGCTTAATGATATTATTAAACTTTCGCTTAGCGGCTTAATTCAATTTATTGCAGTATTTGATCCTCTTAATATTGTATCAACTCTTAAACAGGGTTTAAATACAATTTTCGCAGGGGCCAGAGCAGCGGCGCCTCAAGCAACCGTTGCGGCAGCACGATATGCAGCAGAAGGTGTTAGGCGAGGTATACTAAGTCTGCAAAATAGTGCTCTTCGTATTATTAGTAATGTTATAACAACCTTATCTCAATCAAAATTTGGCCAAGTTATTGCATGGTTAAGTGGAAGGCTTGGAATAACTGATGTACTTGGCTGGCTTAGACGATTTGTAACACAAACTCTACCTAGTTATATTAAAACCTTCTTAGAACTATTGGCCAGATTAAATCCAACCGCAGCTGGTGCAAGCGGTACAAGCGGCGAAATTAGGGAACTTATTATTAAAACTGCAGGTAAAACTGCATTAACTGATTATGGTGTATCTTCAAGCGGAGATACAATTCATGGTATAGTTAAAAATACGGCCAATACATTTAATCCTTTTTATAATTCAAATGGAGGTTTTAATATTAATTCATATTTGACAGCAGGAATCAACACTAATTTTACAGGATCTGGTAAAGCCCAAGGCAATTTACCCTGGTTAGCTCAACCTAAATCTAAGTAATCAAAATCCACATATTGAGTACAAGATAAATAACTACAAATAAATTTAACAATTTTAAAATGGCAACAATTAAACTATTTGAAAGCTGGTTACAATCTCAAGCAATCAATGAACTTGCACCTATCGGCAATCTAGATTTATCTAAACTCACTATTTCTCAAAGTAGAAAGAATGAAGTATTAGCTAATGAAAAGAGAAATATGATATTTGAAAGAATTAAAACTTTTTTAAAGAAAAATGGTATTAGCTTTTCTTGTGATACTGAAACTGCTGCATATATTTTGGCAAAGCACCTCATATGGGCTCATGGAGACGAGACGTTTAATGAAACTAATATAGGTTTCACGCAAAGTGAAACACTTAAATTGATGGATTATCCAGACGATCCTAATCTAGTTCTTACGAATGGTATTTTTAATGAAGATCGAATTGAAGAGCCTGCCGATAATAGTTTAGGATCAGACTATGCAACTATTTCAAAGTTTTTAAATAATGCATCTCTAATTGCGATTGCTGAAGGCGGGGCTATGTATCCAAACGGTAGAGGGTACCGCCTAATGATTGACCCTACTACAAATTCAGCTAAAGCCATATCAAATCCTGACAAGGGTCTTAGATTTTATGGAACAACTACGACTAATCCAGCTATGTCTAAACAAGAGGTAAAAACTACAACTTGGGAAATTCCACAAGAAGGAAAAACTATTACTAAGAAATTACCTGGCACAATGTTTGCAACTGGCTCCATTGAATTATCTGATAGTAAAGAACTGGATGCAGCAATTGCTGAGCTAAAGGCTTTACTTGCGGATAAACAAACAAAAATTACTAAGATCCAAATTCAATCAAGCGCATCCGGCGATAGGGCTGCAGCAGACGGAAAAACTGGTTATCCTACCGGAACTACTGGCACCAATTATCCACTAGGTAAGCCATACAAACCTAAGGCTCCAACTGAATCTGGAAATGCACAATTAGCATTCGGTAGAGGCCAAACTATTAAATCAAAATTATCATCAGCACTAGGAGCTATTAACATGCCAATTGAAGCCCAAATTCAACAGGGCGGAGATGCTGCGCAATTTGCTAAACTTATTGTAACAATCGAAATGGTTACTAAAGCTGGTGTAAGTTTAACTAATAGCGAGTTGAATAATCTATTGCTAAAACCTAAGAGCGTAGAAAATCTAGCATCGACTAAAGTTCTTAAAGTATTCGCATTTCAAAACTACGGCTAGTATTCTAAATTAAAGCGTACTTTTATCTACATAATACCCTAACTGAAAAACGATATATGCGATTTTATAGTTAGGGTATTTTAGTATATTTACTGAAATAGCTCCATATCTACATAATAATACCCCAGATATTTGAGCATCTCCAAATTGAACCGTTCCAGTATCTCCAACTTGTTCCTGTCTTGGTGCAATGATTCCGCTCACATGATATTTAGATTGTAGCCATTTAGTTATGGCAGTCTCTGCAATGTATTGGTAAGTATTCTCTGCTTCAGATAGGATTGGAACTGCAACAATCATTTCCTGTCCTCTAAAATTTTCCCAGGCTTGGCCTCTATTATGACCCCATTTACCAGTCGTTGAAATTTCATTATTCCACTTTTTAGCTGAACCATACCAAAAATCAGTCCAAATATAGGGTTTTTCTTGTATAGTTCCTCGATACGTATTAATATGATTGAATACATATTTAGAGAGTTCCTTATCTTCTGTAACACTAAGTGGAATCCCATATTGAGAATATGCACCGGTTGATAATATTGCAAATACTGAAGAAATAATTAGCTTTTTCATATAGTTAATATACTAAAACTTACTAACTTCTGTTTGATAAGATAAATAACTACAAATCTATTTTAATCTTGTGCGATATATTAAATTATTTGAAGACTTAGAACCTTTTTATCAACCGAAACTTAATCCAAAGGTTTGGGGAGTTACTGATGTAAACTCTTCACCTAAAATCCATCCAGGTTTAAGAAACCGTCTATTAGTTATTGCTCAAGATTTCTATGAAGCGCTTAAAGTTGAGATTCCTATTGAAGATATTCACTTAACAGGTTCCCTTGCTAATTATAACTGGACTAAATACTCTGACTTTGACGTGCATGTACTTTTTGATTTTACAAAGATTAATGAAGATACTGCTCTAGTTAAAAAAGCGCTAGACGGTCAGCGTTTTATGTGGAATCAACGTCATCCGGTTAGAATCTTGGATCATGATGTTGAACTCTATGCACAAGATATTAGCGAACCGCATATTGCAAGCGGTCTCTATTCTCTCCTAAAAGACGAATGGGTTGCTGTTCCAATATTTAATCCACCATCAATTGATCCTAAAGACGTTAGTCGTAGAGTTGAAGCACTAGAAACTGAGATTGAAATGCTTGCTAAAGAGATTGCTACAAGCGATTTCGGGTTAATTCAGGAGCCTCTAATTTCAAGAGTTGATTGGCTTAAAGAGAAAATCATGAAAGCTCGCAAGGATGGTCTGAGTGAACGAGGAGAGTTCTCTGTTGAGAACCTAACGTTTAAAGCGCTAAGAAATTCTGGCCATATTGAAAAACTAATTGACTTAGGTAAAGAAGCCTATCGACGCCGCCACTCTGATGGAAACCCTATTGCATAATAGAGTAGAATATAATAAATCTCTAATACTATGCGATCAAAAATTAAAGACCTTTCAAATTTTGCACTATCCAGCATTTGGAATTTTGTTTTAACTCTATTGGGTATAAGCATTGCACTTCGTTTTATTGCACTATTTGTTAAGTACTGCATTTTACAGAATTAATATGAAAGATCTCGATTATATTGCTGTTGCCAATTGGATTGACAAAATAGTCGAGTCATCAACTACTAAAGCCCACCTAAAAACCTGTGAAAAATTATTGGATCGTTATCAAGATCTAATCATTAGAATGCGTGACTCTTCGCTTTGGGTTCACCATCACAAAATCCGCAATAAAATTTTTACCAAGTCCATCCATATTAAGGTATAATAGTACTATGAAAGTAGTATACATGGAGCCGACCATTAATTGGCTGGCTCAAGTAGATCCAGAAAGGGTCAATCGCCTTATACAATCAGGTACTGTTAAGCAGACAGAATCCGGTATTAATTATTTAGTAATAGAAGAAGATGGAAACAACAACACAAAAAGCAATTAACGAAGCTCGTGAAATTATGGAAAGCTTCGATGGGGCTGGAGCCATGACAATTGGTTTCGATCAGCCAACTTATACTCTAACCGCAGAGCAAATGACTAAAATTGCAGGTGCTCTTTACTTAGCCGATTGTGAAATTGGCGAGCTTACCTCTAACCAATGTAAATGTAGCTAATATGCCAACTCTAATTAAAATACACCCGGACGGAAGACAAGAATTTAAAGAGCAAGGCCAAAGAGTTGAGGCTATTGCATGGAATGAAGATAAGACTTTTAAAGAAGTAGTCGATTCAAAACCCGTCGTAGGATGTTCTCTCTTAGTGGGCTCTGTTACTGCTCGTAGTTATTCAGCTCAAGACTATTGGTTAACGACTGTCGTAACTGAAATATTAGAAGAAGAACGAGATGCGGAAGGTCATTTAGAATTTGTAAAATTCAAGACTAAAAACTCAGATTATATCTTAACAAACCGATAAGATGGCAAATAAGAAAATTGAAATAGAATTAAGCGATAAGGAGCAAGCAAAGTATGAGGAATGGATTGGCCACATTAAGGCTTTATATGGTGAGATTGGGTTACTTACTTGGAAATATACACCTAATGGAATCGGTATGGAACTTAGTGTCTTTAGCCATCTAGCAAAGGTGGAATTAGATTTAACAGATGTAGAAACTTGGTAATTATGATATATGCGATAATTTATGCTATAGGATATTTTATATCCTTACATGCAATGCACAGATTTAAAGTTGAATTGGGAATAGATCATTATGATCCACCTCACGAAGGTTGGTATGACGATTATGATTCGAATGCAGAGGCTTATGTAAGTATTAGTTTTGCTTGGCCAATCTTTTGGTTTGGTATGGGTCTAGGGTTAATTTGGAAAGGATTATTAAAAATATCAAATCGACTAGATACTAAGTGAAAATAATCTTTTTAGATATCGATGGAGTCTTAAACTCAAATGATTGGTATGTCCATCGTAGAGACTACTATGAAATGGATGATGTTAAAAATCAATATCCTCTTTATGAATTTGATCCACGCGCAGTTGAACGACTAAACCGAATCATTAATGAAACTGGTGCAAAGATTGTAGTTAGCTCAAGTTGGAGAAGCGGCGAGACCGTTGAGTCCCTACAATTCCTATTTAATCGAGTAGGCATTATTGGCGAAGTTATTGGCTTAACACCGCACCTTTGGTGTAAAAAACCATATGAAGATATGGATGGATATCGAATACCGAGAGGCTGTGAAATTGATTGGTGGTTAGATAATCATGGAGACTTTCAGAGAATTAACTGGAGCAAAGACGAACAGGTTAAATATGAAGAAAGGTCCATAGTCAAGAATTACATTATCTTAGATGACGATTCTGATATGTTGTATGGACAGCGTGAACATTTTATTAAAACCCCAAATATGCATGGATTAACTGATGAACTTGCAGATAAAGCTATTGCAATCTTAAACAGTTCTTTAGTAGATTTATATTATTAATAGTACAACAATGAAAGTTATATTCTTAGATCACGATGGAGTTATTTGCTTGTCCACTGAATGGGGTGGCAGATTCAAGAAACAGCGAAAACACGGCCGAAAACTAAGCCAATCTGTTTTGTCTCTTCCAGTAGATTGTAGATTTGATAACTTTAATAAGAAGGCCATTGATATTCTAAATCAAATTCTACAAGAAACTGGTGCAGAAATTGTTGTAAGTTCAGATTGGAAACGATGGGCTAATGTAGAAGAGATGGGAGAATACTATGAGGCAAAGGGAATTTGTAAGAAACCCATTGCATATACTCCAAATTTAAGTGAATGTACTTGGTATAATGCTAGTACATTTGTTTGGGCACCAAAATGGGATTTGGAACAAACTCGGGCTATTGAGATCAAACAATATTTAATCGACCATCCTGAAATTACTCATTGGGTTGCAGTTGATGATTTAAATATGGGAGCTCCATATACAGATCCGGATTGGGGAGAAATGGATAGAGATTGGGGTCTTTCTAATTTTGTCCTAACACCAAGATCAAGAGAAGGAATAAAACAAAGTGGAATTAAAGAAGCAATTTTAAAATTTTTAGGAAATGGGAACTAACTATTATAGAATTCCAACTGTGGAAGAAATGGAAGAGCGTAGAGCCAGATTGGCAAAGCGTATTGAAGAATTAGAAATGACGCCAATGAATATTGAGCGCAGATTTTCTACGATTCCTACCCATGATTCAGATTATGTATGGGAACACGAATCTCCTTGGGACGAGTTCTGTAATGACACAGCTATTCATTTAGGCAAGAGATCTGGTGGTTGGAAGTTTTGTTGGAATTTTCATAAAGACAAATACTTTACAAATAAAGAAGAACTGCTTGCATTTATTAAGAGCGGCCGGGTTGTAGATGAATATGGTACTGAATGGAATGTTGATGAGTTTATTGAAATGGCTATGGAATGGGGCC
>Ga0222713_10007248_pt1 | contig 10429 bp, 7 predicted proteins | sample C33_649DmetaG_FD_165061 | JGI IMG/M metagenome (GOLD analysis project Ga0222713, IMG submission 165061) | Estuarine water microbial communities from San Francisco Bay, California, United States - C33_649D | ecosystem: Environmental > Aquatic > Marine > Unclassified | place: USA: California... | reverse complement strand
AGCGCTTCGATTCTTTCAGGGCCGATATGACCGCAGCCCTGCCATGCACCGAGCCCGCCATCCGAATGGGTGAGGCCGAGCAAAGCCGGAATGTTGCGACCCAGCGTATCGGTGAGGAATTCGGGAACCAGTTCCTGCCGGGCGATATAGCATTGGCGCAGCATCGATAGCAGCGCGATGAGTTCCATCAACTGCTGCGGTGCGCGCGACAGCACGCCGCCGTCGGGGAACACCAGCTCGGCCAGCGCCAGTTCAAGGCTATGCTCGCCCATCGCGCGGCGCGCTTTGCCTTCGGGCAGCAGGAGCGAGGCTGCGACGACGCCCGTCCATCCGCATACCTTGTCGAACGGCTTGGTCGCGCGGATCGCCGACTGGTCGAGGTGGCGCGCGGTGCGGGCGAAATGGTTGAGTATCTTGGACCGGTAGATGAGGTCGGAGCTGGTCAACAGATAGGGCGCGGCGCTGGCCATGTTGAGGAAGCGCCAGGCGCTGTTATCAATGCGCCAAGCCGGGATGCGCGGCCGATCGCCATTGGCTGCGAGCCATTTTTCGGCAATCGCCGAAGCCAAGGGAGCACCCTCACCACGGTTCACCGCTGCCGCGAGGTCGCGCAGCCAATCGAAACGGTGGATATATTCGACAAAGGCAGGGGGCAGCGCCAGTTTCTCATAATCGATGGCATCGATCGACTGCTCCATACCCTGGAACATGAACTTGCCGATGCGGATGGCGGTGCCGCGCGCCTCATCCCCCGGAAGCGGGTTGGTTGGTGCAGCGAGCAGTTTCATCGGCAATTTGCCGGTGATGCGCATCTTGTGCAGCGGCGTGCGCCAGCTCAACTGATAGAGCATCAGCGAAACGCGGGCGGCGAGATTTTCAAGGCGGCCTGCGGGACGCACCACAAGCGCATTGGCGCCTGTTTTTTCGTCCGGGCGGTCCGCTTCGGCCATTACCCCCTCAGGGCTGCAATATTGGCGGCGTAAGCGCTGGGGCCACCTTTGAAGGTCGCCGTCCCGGCCACCAGCGTATCGGCACCAGCCGAAATGGCGAGCGGCGCGGTTTCAACCGTGATCCCGCCATCGACTTCGAGGCGGATATCCTTGCCGGTCTTTTCGATCATTTTGCGGATCGCCTCGATCTTGCGGAGCTGGCTCGAAATGAAACTCTGCCCGCCAAAGCCGGGGTTGACGCTCATCACCAGCACAAGGTCGATATCCTCGATCAGGTAGTCGAGCATCTTGGCCGGGGTGTGCGGGTTGAGGACGATGCCGGCCTGCTTGCCGAGTGACTTGATCAGCTGCACCGTGCGGTGCGGATGCGGCCCGGCTTCGGGATGGAAGGAAATGATGTCCGCGCCTGCGTCGGCAAAATCCTTCACATATTGATCGACCGGCGAAATCATCAAATGGACGTCGAAGGGCTTTGCGCTGTGCGGGCGAAGCGCCTTTACCACAGCCGGCCCGATGGTGATATTGGGGACGAAATGGCCGTCCATCACATCGACATGGATCCAGTCGCATCCCGCCTCGTCAATCGCGCGAACCTCCTCACCCAGGCGGGCGAAATCGGCGGATAGGATCGAAGGGGCGATACGGACGGGAGCGCTCATGGCTGGCGCTTAGCGATACTGGGCCAAAGGGGCAAGGCAGCCGCCCCTTCATGCACAGCTAATCCACTGATTTATCCACCGCGTTGTCGCGAAAACAGCCCAAGCGGTCCGGTTGTGCCTTCGGTCGTTTCGACCAGGCGGAATCCAAGCTTCTCCCCGACGCGCATCGAGGCGAGATTGTTGATGTCGATGATGCAGCGGATTTCCGGATCAGGAAGTGCTTCATCGGCCCATCCAAGGATCGCTGTCATCGCCTCGGTGGCATAGCCCTTGTTCCATGCGTGGTGCGCAAATGCCCAGCCTGCTTCGGGATAGCCTTCCAGCCCGGCGATCCCGCGTTCCATCCGCGCGAGACCGCCATTGCCGAGGAACTGCCCGGTCGACCGGTCACAAAAGGCGAGATAGCCATAGCCAAACAAAGACCAGAACCCGGCGCCCTGGACGAACTTGATCCAGCTTTCCTGCCGGGTCCGCGGTTCGGGGCTGATGAATTGCGTCATCTGCGGATCCGCCCATGCAGCTGCATAAGCCTCCCAATGCTTCATCGCGAGCGGTTCGATGATCAGGCGTTCGGTCGTCAGGGTCGGCGGCGTCATGGCCGAAAGCTAGTCCTTGCGTTGCAGGCAGGCAATGAAGAAGCCGTCGAGCCCGCCCTTATCCGCCAGCATAACGGTAAGCGTGCGGACATAGCCGTCCTTTGTAGAAATGCCTTCGGGCAGCAATTTGGGATCAATCGCCGCCTTGGCGAATTCGCCATGCCGCGACAGGAAGGCGTCGGCCTGCTGCTCCCCTTCCTCAGGTTCGAGCGAGCAGGTCGCATAGACCAAGACACCGCCGGGTTTGACCATCTCCGCCGCCTGGTCGAGCATGGCCGCCTGCAGCTCGACCAACTCTGCAACCTGCTTGGGCCCGATCCGGTGGAGCACATCGGGATGACGGCGAAAGGTACCGGTCGCGCTGCATGGTGCATCGAGCAAGACGGCATCAAATGGGGCTTCAGGCTGCCAATTTAGCACGTCGCCGATGCTGCTTTTCGCTGTGAGGCCGGTGCGTTCCAGATTGGCCGACAGCCGCTCCATCCGCTTGGCCGACTTGTCGAGCGCGGTGACATCCCAACCCTGGCTGGCGAGTTGCATCGTCTTGCCACCCGGGGCCGCACATAGGTCTGCGACCGAGCGGCCATTGCCCTGCCCCAGCAGCCGCGCCGGAAGGCTCGCGGCCAGATCCTGCACCCACCAGTCGCCGTCGGCAAAACCGGGGAGCATTTCAATTGCGGAGCCGCGCGACAAGCGCACATGGCCGGGCGTAAGGCTGATGCCCTCCAACTCCTCGGTCCATTTTGTGGTTTGCGCCGGATCCGCCAAAGTCAGGTCGAGCGGCGGGGGTTCGGCGAGCGCGGTGCGCGCGGCTTCGACCACGTCAGCGCCCCATGCCGCCGTCCAGCGATCGGCCACCGGGTGCGTCAGGCTGGGCGCGTCAGCCAGCTTGGGCTGCAGCCGCCAGAGTGAACCAAGCACGCCATGCACCAGCCGCCTCGGCCCCTTGTCGAGCAAGGGCAGCGCAGTCGCGATGGCGGCATGCGGCGGCGTTCCCAATCGCAGCATCTGTGCGAGCGCCATGCGCAGCACCATGCGCGCTTTGGCATCTTCCGCCAGTGGCAGCCGCGTCTGGCTGTCGATCAGAAGGTCGAGATCGGGAAGCCAGCGCAGAACTTCCTGCGCAATCGCAATCGCATGCGCACGATCAGAAGGTTCGAGCCCCTTCGCCATCGCGCTTGCGGCCTGGTCGAGCGGCTGCCCGGTGCGCAAGCAGGCGTCGAGCATGCGCAGCGCGGTGCGGCGGGCGGCAAGGCCGGTGGCGGTGGTTGGGCGGGTGTTCATTGCCCGGCCTTAGTCGTCTGGCCGGGCAACGACAATCGGCTTCTGCTTAGCTGCGGCTCAACGGATCAAGCGCGCTGCGACGCGGGGCCGAACCCATTTGCTCTGCAATCGCCTGAAGCTCGGCAATTCGGTTTTCGGTCGCGGGGTGGGTCGAAAACATCTCGGATACATGCGTTGGCACGATATAGAGCTGCGCTGCCGAAGGGTTGCGCTCGCTCACCGGATTGGGGATCGCCTGCGCAGCGCCCGATATCTTGGCTAGCGCCGAAGCCAGTGCGAGCGGCTTGCCCGATATCTCTGCACCTGTCCGGTCTGCGCCATATTCGCGCGTGCGGCTGATCGCCAATTGCACAATCATCGCGGCAAAGGGGGCGATGAGCACCGCAAGCAATGTCGCCAGCCCGTTGCGATCATTGTCGCGGAAGAAGAGCCCGAAATTGGCGAGCATCGAAAGCGCACCCGCGATGGTCGCAACCATCGTCATGATCAGCGTGTCGCGGTTTTTCACATGCGCCAGTTCGTGCGCCATCACGCCTTCGACTTCGTCGCGGCTGAGCATCGAGAGCAATCCGGTTGTCGCCGCCACCGCTGCATTCTCCGGATTGCGCCCGGTGGCGAAGGCATTGGGGTGCGGGCTGTCGATGATGTAGACGCGCGGCATCGGCATATTGGCCCGGCGGGCAAGGTTCGCGACCATGCCATGGAAACTGGGCTCGCTCGCCGCATCCACCTCGCGCGCATTGTGCATTTTGAGGACGATCTTGTCGGCATTCCAATAGGTGAACAGGTTCATCCCCGCCGCGACCAGCAGCGAGATCACGGCTCCACCCGACCCGCCGAGCGTATAGCCGAGCGCCATGAACAATGCGGTCAGCGCCGCCAGCAACATCGTCGTCTTGAGCATATTCATCTTGATATCCTCCGTACGAGGCCCAATGTGGGAGGCATAAGACCCGCTTTCAAGAATGGAGCCCCGTCATGGGCAAGCGCCCGCCGCATGTGAAACCGCCGGCCTATTTGTCGAAAAGTCCGCCCGTGCCTGAGCCTAAGGCGGTCGAGCACAAACCGCTGCCCGATGAGGAGCGGCCAGACCCGGTGCGCTATGGCGATTGGGAATTGAAGGGCATTGCCGTCGATTTTTAGCACGGCGCATTAATCACACGATTAAATCGGGGCTTGCGCTTGGCGCTTTCCCCTTTATGCCTCTTCCCGAAGAGAATGTGAGGAGAGGCATGTACTATAGCGAATTGCGCCAGGTGCGCGACGAACTGACCGGCCCGGGTGGTCCCTTCGAGATCGTAAAGGCGGAGATTTTCGGCAATCACATCAGCACCTATAAAAATGCGCCGCCAAGCGTGCGCGAGGTGTGGCTGTCGACGGCGGTTTTTACCGAGCGCCCCTACCTGATCTACCAGGACGAGCGGATCACCTATGCCGAGGCGCATGCGCAGGTAAATGCCATCGCCGCATGGATGGCGGCCCAAGGGGTAAAGCCCGGTGATCGCGTCGCAATCGCGATGCGCAACTATCCGGAATGGATGCTGATTTACTGGGCCTGCGTCGCCAGCGGCGTCACTGCGGTTGGCATGAACGCATGGTGGACGTCCGAAGAAATGGCCTATGCGCTCAATGACTCGACGCCCAAAATCCTGTTCCTTGATGCAGAGCGCCTCGCGCGCTTCCGCGAGAAGCCCGAACTTGCAGGAACGGTACAGTTGGTGGGCGTGCGCCTTGACGAAACACCAGCCGACATCACGCCTTGGTCCGATGTTATCGCCCATGGCGGATCGATGCCCGATGTGACGGTCGACCCCGAATCGGATGCGTGCATTTTCTACACCTCAGGCACCACGGGCTTTCCCAAGGGTGCACAGCTGACCCATCGGGGCTGCGTCGCGAATCTTTTCAACATGCTTTATGCAGCAGCCTCTTCCGCATTGGCGGTCGAGCGGGCGACGGGGGTTGCGCCCCCGGCCACACCGCCGATCCCGGTAACGCTGGTCACCACGCCGCTTTTCCACGTAACCGCGAACAACTGCGCCGCCTATGGCGCGACCGCCGCAGGCGGCGCCTTGGTGCTGATGTATCGCTGGGATGCAGGCGAAGCGCTCAAGATCATCGAGCGCGAGCGGGTGACGGGCATGAGCGGCGTGCCAATCATGGCGCGCGAGCTTATCACCCACCCCGATTTCCCCAACACCGATACCTCCAGCCTGCTGGCGCTATCGGGCGGCGGGGCGCAGGTGCCGCCCGACCAGGTTTTGAAGATCGACGAGGCGGTCGAAACCGCGCGCCCGACGACGGGCTATGGCATGACCGAAACCTGCGGCATCATCACCTCGCTCGGCGGCGATTTCTATGTCGACCGGCCCGACAGCGCAGGCCCCGCCATGCCCGTCTACGAGGCCAAATGCGTCGATGATGACGGCAATGAAGTGCCCCTCGGCCAGACCGGCGAATTGTGGGTGCGCGGCGCGGCCGTGATCAAGGGCTATATCAATCGCCCCGATGCAACCGCCGAATCGATTACCGATGGCTGGCTGCACACCGGCGACATTGCGCGGATGGATGAAGACGGCTTCATCTACATCGTCGACCGCAAGAAGGACATGGTGCTGCGCGGCGGCGAGAATGTCTATTGCGTCGAGGTTGAGGCGGCGATCTATCGCCATCCAGCGGTCGCCGAATGCAGCGTCTTTGGTGTTCCCGATGACCGTCTGGGCGAAGAGGTTGCCGCAGCCGTGTTCCTAAAGGCAGGCGAAACGCTCGACGCCGATGCGCTGCGCGAGGAAATGGCGAAGCATATCGCCAAGCACAAGCTGCCCCGCTTCGTCTGGTTCGTTGACGATCCGCTGCCGCGCAACGCGAGCGGTAAGTTCCTGCGCCGCGAACTTCGGGATACATTTGCCACCCAAATGGCCTGAGCGCCACCGCGCCTAGTGAAAGTCGCGCGACTTGGGCAATATCCGCACATTGCGCGGATGCCCGGCGCTGCGCCCCGGTGCACGTGGAGATGATGCGCGGGGCGTTTGTGGACGAGCCACCTCGTCCGCGCGTGCCAGTTGTGGATCGGCGCGGTGGCTTGTCGAGAGATGGTCGAGCCGCTCAGTGCAGTCGATGATGCGGCTTGCCATCAGGTGGACGACGCCTTCCTTGCTGCGCTGGATTTCCCCCTCGATCCGCATCAGCCGCGATGCCATCACCGCACGCCGCTGCTTCTCCATGTCGCGCGCCCAGAGCAGTGCGTTGACCACGCCAGTCTCGTCCTCGATCGTGATGAACACGGCATTGCCCTTGCCCGGCCGCTGGCGGATGAGGACGATGCCCGCGCACGCCACCCGTCGACCATCGGGCGCGGCATTGGTATCGGCGCAGCTCAGCACGCCTTCGCGGGTGAAACGTTCGCGCAGGAACTGCATCGGATGCGCCTTTAGCGACAGCCGCAGCATCTGGTAATCGGCGACCACCTCCTCCGACAGCGGCATTATGGGCAGCTGCGCATCGGGCTCCGCCCCCAGTTCCGCCGCATCGGCAAAGGCAAAGAGCGGCAGCTGGTCGGATGGGGTCCGCCGCGCCTCCCACAACGCATCGCGCCGCCCCTTGCCCAGTGAGCCAAAGGCATCGGCATCTGCCAGCTTGCGCAAGGCGGCGGGGGGCAAGGAAGCACGGCGGGCCAGATCCTCGATCGAGGCAAAGGGGCCGGATGCACGCGCAGCTTCGATGGCCTCTCCCCATGTCTGGCGGAAACCATCGATCTGGCGAAAACCGAGGCGGAGGGCCAGCTCTTCGCCTGCCGTCCACTCCACCCCATTATCCCAGCCGCTCGCACCCACATCGACCCCGCGCACCTCGACGCCATGTTCCTGTGCATCGCGCACCAGTTGCGCGGGGGCATAAAAGCCCATCGGTTGCGAGTTCAAAAGCGCGCAGGTGAACACCGCCGGATGGTGGCATTTGAGCCAGCTCGACACATAGGCCAGCCAGCCAAAGGCCTGCGCATGGCTTTCGGGGAAGCCATATTCGCCAAAGCCCTTGATCTGGCCAAAGCAGCGTTCGGCAAAGTCGCGGGTGTAGCCGCGCGCGACCATGCCATCGACCAGCATCTCCTCATAACGGTGCATCGTGCCCACATTGCGAAAGGTCGCCATCGCCCGCCTGAGGCCGTCGGCCTGTGCCGGGGTGAAATTGGCGGCGACAATGGCAAGCTTCATCGCCTGTTCCTGGAACAGCGGCACACCCAGCGTCTTTTCGAGGACGTCGCGCAGCTCATCGGGATCGTGCGGCGGCGCGGGCGAGGGATAGTCGACCGCTTCCTCCTTGTTCCGGCGGCGCAGATAGGGATGCACCATCCCGCCCTGGATCGGCCCCGGCCGCACGATCGCCACCTGGATGACAAGGTCATAAAGGCAGGCGGGCTTCATCCGCGGCAACATGTTGATCTGCGCACGGCTTTCGACCTGGAATGTCCCGATGCTGTCGCCCTTTTGCAGCATGCGATAGACCCTGGGGCATTCGGTGGGGATGGTCGCGAGATTGTAATCACCGAGGCCATTGGCGCGCATCAGGTCAAAGCTTTTCCGGATGCAGGTCAGCATCCCGAGCGCGAGCACATCGACCTTCATCAGCCCGAGCGCGTCGATATCGTCCTTGTCCCATTCGATGAAGGTGCGGTCGGGCATCGCCGCATTATGGATCGGCACCAGCTCATCCAGCCGCCCTTCGGTGAGCACAAAGCCGCCGACATGTTGCGACAAATGCCGGGGGAATTCGAGCAACTGGTCGACCAGATTTTTCAGCCGCGCAATTTCCGGATTGGCGGGATCGAACCCCGCCTCGGTCACCCGCGCCTCAGGCACATCACCGCCCCAGCTGCCCCAGATGGTGCTCGCAAGCCGCGCCGTCACATCCTCGGTCAGCCCCAGCGCCTTCCCCACCTCGCGGATCGTGCTGCGCGGGCGGTAGTGGATCACCGTCGCTGCGATCCCGGCGCGCTCGCGGCCATAACGCTGGTAGATATATTGCATCACCTCTTCGCGCCGCTCATGTTCGAAATCGACATCGATATCGGGCGGTTCGTTGCGCTCTTCGGAGAGGAAGCGCGTAAAGAGCAGCTTGTTCGCGACCGGATCGACGGGCGTGATGCCAAGCAGGTAGCAGACCACCGAATTGGCGGCGCTCCCCCGCCCCTGACACAAGATCGGCGGATCGAGGCTGCGCGCATGGCGGACAATGTCGTGCACGGTGAGGAAGTAATAGGCATAGCCCTTGGCCCGGATAAGGCGGAATTCCTCATTGATGGTCTTGCGCCAGATGGCGGGCACGCCTTCGGGAAAGCGCGCCTTCGCAGCCTCCATCACCATATGCTCGAGCCAATCCTGCGGCTCCCACCCCGGCGGCACCGGCTCGTGCGGATATTCATATTTGAGGTCGTCGAGCGTGAAGGCGATGCGCGACAGCAGGTCCTGCGTCGCCGCAATCGCTTGCGGGTAGTGGCGGAACAAGCGCGCCATTTCCTCGGGCGGTTTCAGGTTCCGCTCGGCATTAGCAAGAAGCCGCCTGCCCGCACTCTGAATGGTCGTGCCTTCGCGGATGCAAGTGACGATATCGTGGAGCGCGCGCGCCTCGGGCGTCGCATAAAGCGCATCGTTGGTGGCGATCAGCGGGATGCCTGTTGCCGCACTTAACTCTGCCAGCTCGGCAAGCTTGCGGGCGTCGTTCCCGCCGCGTGGCATCGTTGCACCGAGCCAGAGATGGGGTGTTTTTGCCTTTAGCTGCAGCAGGCACTCTTCTGCGTATCTTTGCGTCTTTGCGTGAGAATTTTGATCGGATTCACCCAAAGACGCGAAGGCGCGAAGCGGGAGTGCGATGAATGCGATCTCATCCGCATATTCCAGCAAGTCCTCAAAATATAAAATGCAATCGCCCTTCACCGCGCGCCTGTTGCCAAGCGTGAGCAGCCGGGTGAGCCGACCCCAGCCAAGGCGCGACATCGGATAGGCGACCATATCCGGCGTATCATCGGCAAAGACCAGCCGCGCCCCGACGACCAGCCGGAAATCGGGCATCTGCACACGCACATCGCGCCAGGCGACATGTGCGCGGACGACGCCAGCGACGCTATTGCGATCCGCAATGCCGATGCCATTCATCCCCAGCAGCGCCGCGCGCCACACCATGTCGGCAGGGTGCGATGCCCCGCGCAGGAAGCTGTAATTGGTGGCAGCGACCAGCTCGGCGAACGGCGCGCTCATGCGAACAGGCCGTGCAAATACCATTTGGGCTGTGCTTTTTCTTCATACAGGCCGTGGCGGAAAATCCAGTAGCGGCGACCGCGCGCATCTTCGACGCGGTAATAGTCGCGGGTGAGCCCTCCCTTCCCGCTCTGCTCACCGCCCTTTTTCTTCCACCATTCGCTCGCGATCCGTTCGGGCCCTTCATATAGCCGCACCTCATGCAATTTGCATTTCCAGCGGAAACGGTGCGGCGGCCCGTCGGGGACCTCGGCCAATACCTCGACCGGTTGCGGCGGATCGAAGAGGAAGAGCGGGCGCAGCGGCGGCTCACCCACGCGCGGGGTGGGCCAGCGCATGGGCGCCGGGCAGTGGATGGCGGGCAGCGCGAGCTGCGCCTGTTCGGGAATATGGCTGTCATTGGGCACCAGCCGCCGGATGCTGCCGGGGCCGAGCCGCGTGCTCAGCCGGTCAACCAGTTCGGCGAGCCGGCCACCGGCTCTCTCCGCCCCGTCAAGCGCAGCTTGGGTTGCAGCCAGCGGTTCCGCCAGCGGGATATGCAGCGCCAGCCGGTCATAGCCAAAGCCCGGATCGAGCGGGTCGGCAAGGGAGGCGATCCTTTCATCGAACAGCCGCAGCACCAGCGCGACATCGCGCGTCGGCGCGCCGGTTTCGATTTCGAGCCGCCGCTTCGCGCCATCGCTGCGATC
>Ga0222713_10007247_pt1 | contig 10430 bp, 6 predicted proteins | sample C33_649DmetaG_FD_165061 | JGI IMG/M metagenome (GOLD analysis project Ga0222713, IMG submission 165061) | Estuarine water microbial communities from San Francisco Bay, California, United States - C33_649D | ecosystem: Environmental > Aquatic > Marine > Unclassified | place: USA: California... | reverse complement strand
CGCCCCGCCGCTGCAGCGCGACTATCTGTGGAAGCTGATCAGCAACATGTCGCTGAACTACCTATCGCTGGCCAACGTCGAGGCGCTCAAGGTAATCCTCGAGACCTACGACCTGCCGCGCTATTACGACAAGCACGCCGAGAACGTCAGCCGGCGGCGCCTCGGCGGCCTGACTCACATCGCCCACCAGCACGTCGATCGCCTGCATCGCGGGCAGCCGGTGCGCGGCGTACGTACCGAACTGACCATGAACCAGGAAGGCTTCATCGGTGAGGGCGACCTGTTCCTCTTCGCCTCGGTGCTCAACGAATTCTTCGCCCTCTACGCCAGCCTCAACTCGTATCACGAGCTGCGCGTGCAGAGCACACAGGGAGAGGTGTACCAATGGACGCCGCGCATGGGTCAGCAACCGCTGCTCTGAAACCGCTCAACCGCGGCATCCGCGAATACAGCCTGTTCCAGGGCGTGTTGCTGGTGCTCGATCGCCTGCGCCAGCTCAATCCCGGTCTGGACGACGAGGCGCTCTACGAGCGTCTGGAGTTCCAGGCCAACCCGAGCTTGGGCTTTCCCGGTAGCGATATCGAGCAGGTACAGTTCTTCCAGGAGCACGGCGAGTGGCGCGCGCGCCTGCGCATCAACCTGGTCAGCCTGTTCGGCGCCGGCTCGCCGCTGCCAGCTTTCTACGGTGAACAGGCGCTTGGTGACAGCGAAGACGGCAACCCGACCCGCGACTTTCTCGACCTGTTCAACAACCGCCTGCAGCGCCTGCTCCTGCCGATCTGGCAGAAATACCGCTACCGCGCCCGCTTCACCAGCGGCGCCCACGACCCCTTCTCGGAGCAGCTGTTCGCCCTGGTCGGGCTCAGCGGTGAGGCCATCCGCAGCGCGCCGGAGCTGAACTGGAAGCGCCTGCTTCCCTATCTCGGCCTGCTCAGCCTGCGCGCGCACTCGGCAGCATTGATCGAATCGGTGCTGCGCTACTACTTCAAGCACGCCGAGCTGAACATCGAACAATGCCTGGAGCGCCAGGTGGACATCCTCGGCGCGCAACGCAACCGCCTCGGCCAGGCCAACAGCCAGCTGGGCGAAAGCCTGGTGCTCGGCGAGCGGGTCCGCGACCGCGGCGGCAAATTCCGCATCCATATCCGTCAGCTGGACTGGAATCGTTTCCACGAATTCCTGCCCATCGGCAGCGGCTACCAGCCGCTCTGTGCGCTGGTGCGCTTCACCCTGCGCGATCCGCTGGATTACGACCTGCGCCTGGAGCTTCGCCCGGACGAGATCCGTGAACTGCGCATCGGCGCCGACAACAACTGCCGCCTCGGCTGGACCAGCTGGCTCGGACGCGAACGCGCCGACGGCCTGGTCACCCTGGGCAGCAAGACTCATTAAGGAAGATGAAAATGATCAACGTCGACTTACAGCAACTGGTGCAAGCCCTGGATGCCCCCAGTAAACAGGATCTGGAAAGCGCGGCCGAGCGCTGCGTGATCCGTGGCGGCAGCAAGATTCTCGTCGAGGACCTGCTGCTCGGCCTGCTCGAACGTTCCGAAGGGCTGCTGGCGCGGGCGCTGCAGGATGCCGAGGTGGATGCCGGCGCACTGACCCATGCGCTGCAACCGCACGGCGAGCACAGCGAGTCGCGCAACCCAGTGTTTTCCACCGAACTGGTGCAGTGGCTACAGGATGCCCTGCTGGTGGCCAGCCTGGAACTCGGTCAGAGTCAGATCGACCAGGCCGCGCTGATTCTCGCCCTGCTGCGCAACCCACTGCGCTATGCCGGCAGCCACTACCAGCCATTGCTGGCCCGGCTGGACGCCGAGCGCCTGCGCGACTTCGCCCTCAGCCAGCAGCCGCAGACTGCGAACGGCAAGCCGGCCGCCGGTGGCGAGTCGAACCTGTCACGCTTTACCCACAACTTCACCCAGCAGGCCCGCGACGGCAAGCTCGACCCGGTGCTCTGCCGCGACTCGGCAATCCGCCAGATGATCGACATCCTCGCCCGACGGCGGAAGAACAATCCGATCGTGGTCGGCGAGGCCGGGGTCGGCAAAACCGCCATCGTCGAAGGCCTGGCGCTGCGCATCGCCGCCGGCGAAGTGCCTGCGGCACTCAAGGGCGTCGAGCTGCTCTGCCTCGACCTCGGCCTGCTGCAGGCCGGCGCCAGCGTGAAGGGCGAATTCGAACGCCGTCTGCAGGGGGTGATCGACGAGGTGAAGGGCTCACCTAAGCCGATCATCCTGTTTATCGACGAGGCGCACACACTGATCGGCGCCGGCGGCCAGGCCGGCAGCGGCGATGCGGCCAACCTGCTCAAGCCGGCCCTGGCGCGCGGCGAGCTGCGCACCATCGCTGCAACGACCTGGAGCGAGTACAAGAAATACTTCGAGAAGGACCCGGCACTGGCCCGGCGCTTCCAGCCGGTCCAACTGCACGAACCGAGCGTTCCGGAAGCCGTCACTATCCTGCGCGGGCTGGCGCCGGTCTACGAAAAGAGTCACGGCATCTACCTGCGCGACGATGCGGTCACGGCCGCCGCCGAGCTGTCGGCGCGCTACCTGGCCGGCCGGCAGCTGCCCGACAAGGCCGTCGACGTGCTGGATACCGCCTGCGCGCGGGTGCGCATCAGCCTAGCCGCCGCACCCGAGGCGCTGGAACGCCTGCGTGGCGGGGTCGCCGAAGGCGAGCGCCAGCGTGAAGCCATGCGCCGCGATCTGGCCGCCGGCCTGCCGGTAGACGCGGCTGCCTTGGAACAGCTGGAGCAACGCCTGATCGAGGCGGGGGACGAGATCAAGCTACTGGAAACCCGTTGGGCCAAGCAGCGCCAGCTCGCCGAGCGCCTGCTCGACCTGCGCAAACGCACCGCCGAAGCCCGCAACGATGCGAACGAGGACGGCGAGGCCCTATCGCTCGATGAGCTGGAGGCCGAGCTGCGCGCCGTGCAGACCGAACTTGCCGCAGCCCAGGCCGAGCAGCGACTGGTCAGCCATGAGGTCTGCCCGCGCCTGGTGGCCGAGGTGATCAGCCACTGGACCGGCGTGCCCCTGGCGCAGCTCGCCCGGGAGCACAACGCGCAGGTCGCCAATTTTGCCGCCGATCTGCGCGCCCGGGTGCGCGGTCAGGAACAGGCCGTAGAAGCGCTGGATCGTGCCATGCGCGCGGCAGCGGCCGGGCTGAACAAGCCCGACGCTCCGGTGGGCGTGTTCCTGCTGGTCGGCCCCAGCGGCGTCGGCAAGACCGAAACCGCCCTCGCCCTGGCCGACCTGCTGTACGGCGGCGAGCGTTTCCTCACCGTGATCAACATGTCCGAGTTCCAGGAGAAACACAGCGTTTCCCGCCTGATCGGCGCACCTCCGGGTTACGTCGGCTACGGCGAAGGCGGCATGCTCACCGAAGCGGCGCGGCAGAAACCCTACTCGGTGATCCTGCTCGACGAGGTGGAGAAGGCGGATCCAGACGTGATGAACGTCTTCTATCAGATCTTCGACAAGGGCGTGGCGAATGACGGCGAAGGCCGCGAGATCAACTTCCGCAACACCCTGATCCTGATGACCAGCAACCTCGCCAGCGAGCGCATCGCCAGTTTCTGCAGCGCCGGGCAGCGGCCGACGGCCGAGGACCTGGAACTGGCCATCCGTCCGCAGCTGTCGCAGCACTTCAAGCCGGCCCTGCTCGGGCGCATGCGCGTGGTGCCCTATTACCCGATCGCTGGTGAGGTGCTCGACGAGCTGGTTGCGCTCAAGCTGGCACGCTTCGGTGAGCGCCTGCAGCGTCGCCAGCTGCAGTTCAGCCACTGCCCGGCGCTGGTCACGCACCTCTCCGAGCGCTGCTGCGATAGCGACAGCGGTGCGCGCCTGATCGACCATCTGATCGAGCAGCACCTGCAACCACTGGTGGTGGACCGCCTGCTCGATGCCATGGCCAGTGGCGAGCCGCTGCAGCGGGTGCATGCCACGCTGGATGGCGACGGCGCGCTGGTCTGTGAGTTCGCCTGAGATGTCCGCAATGTTCAATCAGGTGCCACAGCCGCTGCGCTATGCCGAGGCCCTGCTGGGCCGCTTCGCCGAACTGGCGCGCGCGGCGAACGCCGACAGCCTGCTCGGTGGGCTGGTGGAAACCGCGGCGCAGCTGAGCGACTGCCAGCTCAGCCAGCTCTATCTGCTGGACGCCACCCATACCCGCCTGACGCTCTCGGCCGAGTGGCACAACGGCCTGTTGCAGCCACGCGAAGCCACCAGTCTGCCGAGCGATTATGACGGTGAGCAGCTGCTGCAATACTGCCTGTGCCAGAACCAGACCCTTTGCCTCAGCGAACTGGATAGCAGCCTGCATGCTTCGGGTTTCCTGCCGGATAGCCCGAAACCGTGGCGTAGCCTGCTCTGCCTGCCGCTGCAGGACGAGCAACAGCGCGTCGCCGGCCTGCTGCTCACGGCCAGTACCGAGTCGCGTGAGCTGCACGGCTTCAGCGGCTCGCTGGCCCAGCTCGGCGCCTTCGGCCTCGCCCAGCTGCATCTGCTCCAGCGCCTGCGCGCGCCCGGCGGCACCGCGCCAGTTGCCGCGCCAGTCAGTCCCTGCGCCAGCGGTTACGGCCTGATCGGCGACAGCCCGCGCATGCGCACGGTCTACCAGCTGATCGGCAAGGTGCTGCACAGCCCGGTCAACGTGCTGCTCACCGGAGAAACCGGCACCGGCAAAGAACTGGTGGCGCGCGCCATCCATGACTGCGGTTTCCGCCGTAGCAAGCCCTTCATCGTGCAGAACTGCGCCTCGCTGCCTGAGCAACTCTTGGAAAGTGAGCTGTTCGGCTACCGCAAGGGCGCCTTCACCGGTGCCGACCGCGACCGCAGCGGCCTGCTCGATGCGGCGAACGGCGGCACGCTGTTCCTCGACGAGATCGGTGACATGCCATTGCTGCTGCAGGCCAAGCTGTTGCGCGTGCTGCAGGAAGGCGAAGTGCGCCCGCTGGGCTCCACCGAAACCCACAAGGTCGACGTGCGCATCGTTGCCGCCACCCACCGTGACCTGCGCAGCCAGGTGGAAAACGGCCTGTTTCGCGAGGATCTGTTCTACCGTCTCTCGCACTTCCCCATCGAACTGCCGCCGCTGCGCGAGCGTGACGAGGACATCCTGCGCCTGGCCCGGCATTTCGCCGACAAGGCCTGCGCGTTTCTCCAGCGCGATCTGTGTCGCTGGTCCGACGCCGCGCTCGAGCGTCTGGCAGGCTATGCCTTTCCCGGCAACGTACGGGAGTTGAAGGGTCTGGTGGAGCGCGCCGTGCTGCTCTGCGAGGGCGGTGAGCTGCTGCCGGAACACTTCAACCTGCATGTGGAAGGGAGCCTGGACAGCAGCCTGAACCTGCGCGAACGCATGGAGCGGGTCGAACGCAGCCTGCTCATGGATTGCCTGCGCAAGAACGGCGGCAACCAGAGCCAGGCCGCCCGGGAACTCGGCCTGCCGCGGCGAACGCTGCTGTATCGCATGGAACGGCTGAATATCAGCCCGGCCGATCTCTAAGGAAGGAAAGACGCCATGTTCAACCCAGCCAACCAGGCCCACTTCACGCTTTGCCTCGAAGGCATGGAGCACAACTTCAAGTTGCTCGAATTCCGGGGCCGCGAGGCCATCAGCCAGCCCTATTGCTTCGACCTGGAACTGGTCAGCGAGCGCCCCGACCTGGATCTGGAAAGCCTGCTGCATCGCCCGGCCTTCCTTGCCTTCGCGCCGGATGGCAGCGGCATCCACGGACTGGTGCATCAGGCGGCCCAGGGTGAGTCCGGCAAGCGCCTGACCCGCTATCGCCTCACGCTCGTGCCGCAGCTGGCCTACCTTGCCCATCGCACCAACCAGCGCATCTTCCAGCACCTCAGCGTGCCGCAGATCGCCGCCCAGGTGCTCGAGGAGCATCGCATCCAGGCCGATGCCTACCGCTTCCAGCTCGGCCCAGTGATTTACCCGCCGCGCGAGTACTGCGTGCAGTACGACGAAACCGACCTGCACTTCATCCAGCGCCTGTGCGAGGAAGAGGGCATCCACTATCACTTCCAGCACAGCACTGCCGGCCACGTGCTGGTGTTCGGCGACGACCAGACCGTCTTCCCCAAGCTTGCCGCCACGGCCTATCAGCAGGACAGCGGTCTGGTCGCCGACCAGCCGGTGATCAAGCGCTTCGGCCTGCGCCTGGGAACCCGCACCAGCCGCGTCACGCGCCGCGACTACGATTTCGAGAAACCGCGCCTGACCATGGAGGGCGAGTTCCATAGCGACTTCCAGCCCGACCTTGAAGACTACGATTACCCCGGCCGCTTCACCGAGCGCGCCCGCGGCAAGCACCTGTCGCAACGCGCCCTGGAGCGCCACCGCCACGACTACGAGCTGGCCGAAGGCGAAAGCGACCAGCCGCAACTTGCGAGCGGGCACTTCCTCCCGCTCGGCGAACACCCCCGCAGCGACTGGAACCAGCTCTGGCTGCTCACCGAAGTGTTGCACGAAGGCAAGCAGCCGCAGGTGCTGGAAGAGTCGATCACCAATCATGTCGATACCGGTGACGGCTTTGCCCAGGGCTACCGCAACCGTTTCAGCGCCACGCCCTGGGACATTCCTTTCCGTCCGGCACTGGACCATCCGAAGTCGAAGGTGCTGGGCAGCCAGACCGCCGTGGTCACCGGCCCCGCCGGCGAAGAAATCCACTGCGACGAGTACGGCCGAGTACGCGTCCAGTTCCACTGGGATCGTGAAGGCCAGGCCGACGACAAGACCAGCTGCTGGCTGCGCGTCAGCTCAAGCTGGGCCGGCGACCGCTACGGCGGCATCGCGATCCCGCGCGTTGGCATGGAAGTGCTGGTGACCTTCCTCGAAGGCGACCCCGACCAACCGCTGGTGACCGGCTGCCTGTATCACAAGGAACACCAGGTTCCCTACGACCTGCCGGCGAACAAGACCCGCACGGTGTTCAAGACCCTGAGCAGCCCGGGCGGTGGCGGCTACAACGAGCTACGCATCGAAGACCGCAAGGGCGCCGAGCAGATATACATTCACGCCCAGCGCGACTGGGACGAGAACATCGAGCACGACCAGAAGATCCGCGTCGGCCACGAACGCCACGACACGGTGGAAGCCAACAGCTACAGCGAATTCAAGGCCGAAGAACACCGCACCACCCATGCCGATCGCAAGACCGAAATCCGCGCCAACGACCACCTCTCCGTGGGTAACAGCCAACACCTGAAGATCGGCACCGGGCAGTTCATCGAGGCGGGCGACGAAATCCACTACTACGCCGGCAGCAAGGTCATCATCGACGCCGGCATGGAGCTCACCGCCTCCGGCGGCGGCAGTTTTCTCAAGCTCGACCCCAGCGGCGTGACGCTGAGCGGTGCGACGATCCGGATGAATTCGGGTGGCGCTGCCGGAAAGGGGTCGGGGCTGAAGATTCTGGCGCCGGTATTGCCATGGCTGGCAACCAGCGCCGTTGCCGGCAGCCTCACCTTGCCTGCCCTGATCAACATGTCGCGGCAACTCAAACAGGCCGCGGCCGCCAAACTGCTGTTGGTCAAGCAGTGTGGAATGCAAGCCGATGGCTCATGCCAGTTGGAGGTTTGCCCATGCGGCAAGAACGAGAGCACCGCCTGATGCAGGCTGTAGAAGAACCGGATATCGAGCGCGACGACCTCTACCTGCTGCTCGATGGTGCCGCATTACCGGCTCTGCAGATCATCTACCAGCACGACGACGAACCCCGCCTGGAGCCGCTGTACCGAGGTACGCGCCATGACTCCATGCTGGAATGCAGCCCCGTCCTGTACAGCCTTTCCAGACAGCACCGCATGTGGGAATACCGAGAACACTGGCAACCGGCAGGGCTGCTGCTGGCAAGCGCGGCGAGCATCGATGATCTGGCGAGCCATTTACGCAGCCTGCTGAGCGTCAGGCTGCCCTCCCGTGAACTGGCATTCTGCAGGTTCTACGACCCGGCCTTGAGCGAGCGCTTCTTCGACAGCCTCACGCAAGACGAGTTAAGCGCCTGGCTCGGCCCGATCAGCGGCATCTGGCTGACCACCGAGCAGAGCGAATGGCGAGGTTTCACCACAAACCAGATTTCTCTCGGCAGAACTGCTGACGACGAGGACTGGTTTTCGATCCGTCCCGAGCACCTCGTTCATTGGCAACAGCAGGAGCGACAGCGCTTCATCCAGCGCCTGATCTACCACTTTTCTGCGGATGACTTTCATGAAAAGTCCGCCCTGGAGCTGGAAGCGGTCGTCAAGCAGCGCGTGCACGAAGCCGAGGCATTCGGTCTCGAGGCCGAACAGCACCTGTTCGCCTACGTTGAGTTGGCGCTGCAGTTTTCCGATGCCATCGACAGCCCCGAGGTTCGAACGGGGCTGACCAACATGGAAGAAGCTGCCGAGCACCGGCTGGCTCGAATCGAAGCCAGCTTGCTTGGCCTACATGGATAAAGCGAATGGAATACACGATACAAAGGGGTGACAGCCTGACCCGGATCGCCAGCGATCACGGCACCACCGTCAGCAGCCTGCTACGCCTGAACCCGCAGATTGAAGACCCCGACCAGATCCAGGCTGGCCAGATGTTACGCATGCCTGCAACGAGCAGCCCGGCACGCCCCGGCTGCACCGCGGGACAGATCATGCAGGACAGCCAGTGCAGCGGGGCTGCATTCGACGTCGCCTTCTACTGGAACGAAGAGGTGCAGAGCCGCCAAGCGATCTATGAGGCGATCTACGGACGTGAAATGCACTTCCTCCACCGCTCGTTGTTCCAGCGAAACAACGAGCATCTCAACGAGACGGTACTGCCTGGAGAGATCGTCATCATCTCCAACATGCCGCGCACCGACGCCGACCGACATCGCCTGGAAGCCCTCAGGGAACAGGCGCGGCTTGCAAGTGAAGGCATCCAACAGCTGACACCCGCCGAAGCCATGACGGTCAAGCGACACCTGGAAGTTCTGGACTACATCTCGTTGGAAACCGTCGCATCCCACCAGAGCACCGCGCTGGGTGTACTGAGTGCCGCAGCCGGACGCCAGCTAGGGAACGTCAGGAGCACGCTGGAAAAGATCAACGTCGCGTATGTCGACGAGCTCAGCCGCACCGGAAACCCCAACCGATTTTCGCCGGAGTTCTATGCGAAGCGCCAGCAGCTATTCGGCCAGCTGAATCATTCCCTTGGCCGCCTGACCCTTTCAACTGTCAATATCCGTAACTACGACAGCATCAAGACCACACTCGGCCTATCGACCAAATCGATCCTTCATAACGCTTCTGCGATTACTGAAAGAGGCGAAGTTCCGCAGCTTGGGCAACGCATCAATACGGTTTCGAATTGGGCGAAGGGTGCTAGCCGCTTAGGTTATTTGGGCATCGCCATCGACGGAGGCGTTCGATTGAATGCGATTCAAGAAGCCTGCACGGTGGGCAATGACCAAGTCTGTACTCAAACTAGCTTCAAGCAGGTAACCGGATTCTTTGGCAGTGCGGGAGGGGGTGCCGTAGGAGGTTTCGCAGGTGCCAAAGTAGCGACTGCCGTGGTGGGAGGAATCGCACTTGCGTTCGGTGTCACGATTGGAGCTCCTGTCCTCGCAGTGATCGCAATCGCTGGCGCCGCTGCCGGCGCCTATTACGGAGGGTCTGAAGGCGGCAGTTTTGGCGAAGAGGTGGGCACTATTATTTATCGGGGAATTTACTGATATGAACGCAGCCTTGGTGCTTGAGCGAATCTTATATCTCGGATGGCTGCTACTATTCGTAGCCGGAGGCATTAATGGCATTTATATCTGCTTCCACGGAATTCGTCGGCTCGACCCATACTTCTCTCGGCTGCCCAATGTCAAGTGGGAATCCTATAGTCCGTTTGATACCTTCTGCCGAATGCACCGATATAGTTTTCTTTACGCATTCGGTGTGACTCGACCAAAGGTAAGCCGCCCTGTAACTGCTTGGCTTTACTTCACCTGCATAACACTTACCGTGTACTGGATCAGTATGTTTATCGGTTTCCTTCGTCATCAATTCGATATAAATATTATCTCCTGATTGCGAACTGCATTCGATTGCAATCCTTTTCGGGCCTACAAATAAGCCAACTGGCAATGAGCGGGATGTAGTGGTGTTGGTCTCCACCGCTCACTAACCGTTCGGCAGAGAAAAGCGCTCGGGCGATGAACGGGCAGGGATTAAGTCGTGTGAAGTGACAAAATGACATCACAGCTGCGGGTGCAGCCCTTCCGATGATCAGAGTCACTTTTCATGTCCGCCAATCGCCGCTACTCCATCATCCTCGAACACACCGGCCAGGTCCTGCTGGAGCATGCCTTGCTTGAGCAGGTCGAAGCGTTCTGGGACGCCAATGATGCCCTTTACTTCGGCCTGCGCATCGACGACGCGCTGAGCGATCACGCCACCGTTTTC
>Ga0222713_10007246_pt1 | contig 10431 bp, 18 predicted proteins | sample C33_649DmetaG_FD_165061 | JGI IMG/M metagenome (GOLD analysis project Ga0222713, IMG submission 165061) | Estuarine water microbial communities from San Francisco Bay, California, United States - C33_649D | ecosystem: Environmental > Aquatic > Marine > Unclassified | place: USA: California... | reverse complement strand
CAAATAAACAACTTGATGCCCTTGTGCTTTACTTGCTGCAATAGTCTTATTAACCTGATCAACGATATCAGACAATTTTTTGCTTCCTATATCATTCGCACCTATACTTAATGCCACTACACTTCCTGCAGGTATGTTTTTAATATTTTGTAAATGCTGTTTATCAAACGCACTAGCACCCTTTGAACCAAAATTTGTCCAACCTTGCCCCGAATAACCACCTACTCCTTGTGCATGACTGTCGCCTACAGAGTAATATCCTGTCTTTGCTTTTGATTGGGGTGCTATAGGAGCTGATTGTGTTTTGTCAGCTTTTGCAGTGCTTGGTGAAATAGCAGTTGAGACAACATCTCTAATTGTATCTATTGTTGATGGCTTATCCTTCTGTGCAACTTGAGTAGAAGAATCAACTCCGTACTGCTTTGTTAAATCAGCGAGATTATTATTTACCCACTTCCAACTTTTTGGTCCGTATCCTTGTTTGACTTCTGTAGAAGGTAAACTAGCCCATTGGCTTTTTAATTTCTTTATTCCATTTACATAGTCGCCTTTAAGAACAGAATCTAATGCACCTCTGTCTGCGATCATTTGTATTGCAATTTTGTCTTGTGATTCAGGGCTAAAATCTTTAAGACCTAATCTTCTAGAATAAGGTCCCCAATTAGCTCCCATAATTTGATATCTACCTGCAGCATCACTTGGTATAACCTTGTTAAGTGACTTTAGATAAACTGTTTTGTTAGGATGCGAACTGAAGTCTTTAAATTTTCCGCCACCAACAAGTGTATTATAATCTGTATTACCTTCTGCTCTAGCTATCAAATCAAGCATAACACGGATGTTAGGATTTATTAGAAGTTCATCCAAATTTAATTGTTGTCTTTGTTCTGCAAAAACTGACCACTCAGTTATAAATTCTTTTGCTCTCATTTTAGCCTTAATTTACCATGCTCTGCAAGACCAATATCTTGCCTTCCAACGTGGTCCAGGATTCTCACAGCGATGGCGTGCGCGGAAACTCTTGCGACGGTTCGGATTTGATTTTTTAATCTTCATGTTCTTATCGCCAAAGTTAACTTTGACAACTTTACCATTTGGCTTTTTAACATAAACTTTTGACTTAGCAACATCACCAGCCATTGGCTTACCCAATGGAACTTCACGACCTTGATATTTTGCTTCATCCATTTCAGACTCAATACCTTCTTTAGCAGCATCTCTGAAATTTTGTGCAGTAGGAGCACCCTTACTACCTGGCTTACGCATACGCTCGCCTGAGCCAGATTTTATTCTCTTACGTTTTGCATGTATGTTTGCCCATAAACCTTGTTCTCCTTCAGCAACTTCTTCTTCACGTTGGTCCATTGTTTCATCTTCGCAGAGTATGTTGTTAACTTCTAGTAATCCTAATAGTGTTTCATCTGCTTCAATAATGATACCATCTTCTGTAAAACCAATAATACCTGTTTCAATAACAAAGTGTTCGTTTAATTCAATATCAAAACTGTCAAGCAATGCTATTTCATCACTATCAGTTGATTCACTTAAAATACTGTAAAACTTTTTAAAACTATCATTTTCATTAGTGGTTTGTTTTTGCTTGCCACTAAGTCTTAGTATCTTCTGTAATTCTTCTTCTAGTTCTTCCTCTTCAACTTGAGCAGTTTGCCCTTGATTACCTACACTTCCGTAACCACCACCTTGAAATCCACCGCCTGTAGAAGCAGTTTGTGTAGGTTGTGTAGTAGATTGTGTTTGTGTGCCTACACTACCATATCCGCCACCTTTGAATCCACCACCAGTTGATGCTGTTTGCGTTTGCTGATTTGTTTGTGCAGCAGAAGGAGTTCCAGCTGCGACCCCTAACTTTAAACCTTCAACATCTGGTTTTGCGACTGCAGCATAACCTGCTTGTAAGCTAGGATCAGTAGCAGGATTGTAAGGATCTATACTTGGGTTTTGATTATTCTGAGCCATTTGCTGCATACCAGCACCAATAACATTTGCTTTTGATGTTTGATTTGCTTGTGATTGTGCTGCACTAGCTGTCTGCGGTGTGCCACCAATCGCTTTTGTTTTTGATGCATCTAATGCTGCTGATTGAGATGCGCTTGCTGTTGGTGCAGTTGGATTGTTACCTGATGCATATTGAACCTTAGTGGGGTCATACCCGCCACCGTATTTTTGATTTGGATTTACTGTCTGAGGTGCAGGTGTGTTAATTTTTCCTGATGCCATTTGTTGTTGTAATCTATCTCTCGCTACAGTGGCACGTGTATCTATATTAGTTGTATTATTTTGTGGAGTTGAATAACCACCGCCTGTTGTTGCTGCTGTAAGACCTGGTGTTTTATTAGTTGTTGGTTGTGCTGTACCAGCAGTTGTGTTAATTTTTTTCCCAAATGCAGCAGCGTTAGGATCGTTTGGATTAATAGCTGTCGCAGGAGCTTCATCAAGCATATCTAACAGCTTTCTCATTCTACCATTTTCATCCAATTCTTCTTCTGTTGTTGGTTGCGTTTGTTGTGGTTGAGTTGGTTGTTGCACCGCAGGCATTCCAAGTTGCCCTGCAGCTTTATCGTACTCTGCGCTAGTACCACCAACAGTTTGTTTTTGTGTCAATGCCTGATCAAAAGCTTGTTTTGTTGCATCTACACTTGCACCTAAATCTTTAGCTGTAGGAGCCGTTTTCATAAAGGCGTCTACTTGTGCTTTTACCTGTGGATTATTCTTTACATTTTTCTCATAATACTCTGAACCCGGTGTAAAATTAGACATAGTTTTAGCATATGGATTGACAAGTCCCTTACCTGCATCAATTGCTTTGTTGCCCATACCAGGTAACATTTTAGTAAAAGTATCTGGTTGTCCAAGTTGCTGTTGTGGTGCCTGTCGTGTAGCATTTGGGCCAACGCCTGGGGGTGGCCCCTCATTTAAAATGTCTAAATATTTTCTAAAAAATTCGCGGTTCATAGTATATTCCAAATTAAGGTTGATATACTATTTATCTAGGTAGGGTCTGTAAATCTCGTTTAGTTTTTTGATGGTATCGTTAGTATTGTTCCAACGATGTAGTACTCCTATGCCTCCTGCACTTTCCCAACTATTGATGTACTTCTTGTGGTCGTCAATAAGTACATTAGGTTGCCCACCTTTTGTAGCATAGCGTTCTTTCATGCCGTCAAAGATAGCAGGCATATTTGAATTATGTTGGCTAAGCCAATATTTTTTACCCTCAATGCTAGCTTGAGTGATAATTTTTTTCTTATCTTCTTTGGGTGATCTTAGTGGGGCAGATAATACAGTGCAGGGCACGTTGTTTTTAGATATCCAGTTTAGTATTTCGGCACATCCTGATAATACTGGAAGAGTAGCAAAGAATTCGTAAACAAAATCAGGACCTTCTGCTTGTAGTGCAGCAATAGATATTTCACGCTGTTCTTTGTCTCCGATGTCCTTATACCACTGAATATTAGGATCATTCATCTTATTAGACCACCAACGTGCCCATTGAGTAAAGAAATCAGCTTGTACTCCATCCATATCCAAAAATAGATGGGGCATTTTATTCTGTTCTATATCAGCGGCTCTCATCCTCTAGCTCCTCAGTTAATGGTAGCATAATCAGAAATCCTACCAGTACAAGTAAGATCGGAAATAAGCTACCACTTCTAATAGCCAGTGTCATGAAAATGGTAAAAAGTGTGAAGATAAAATAGAACATACTTGTATTATAAAGTATTTAGTGTTTACTGTCAATACTACAATCTACCCATTTTAAATTGTTATACTGCTCATAACCCCAACTACCTTTTGGAATAAGGCATCTGCCTAATTCTGGATTGTACTCTATCCTGATTTGAACAATTGACCAACATAACCAAACCAAATACAATATTGCCACAATAGTTATTGACCAACACGTAATTCGGTATTTTAATATTTTATTTTTACGGGCTTTAATCCTTGCTTTTATTGCTTCTTGTTTCATATGTAGGGCAATAGCACCTGCTTGCTCTTTGCCTACCTTTTTCATCATTTCTTCTACTTCGGTCCACAATGCTCCCAGTTCCGGTGGACTATTATATACCATAATCTCACGTAATTCTGTAGTCATAGCTTCTAGTTGTTTTTTAAGTAACACCCTTGTTAATGCACGATGACCTAAACTTTCTTCACCCGTGTAAACTTCTGTTCTACTACGGCGTTCTTCCTCCTCCAATACAGCCATGCACCTGTACATATTATCAAAATAGGTACCTAATTCTTGTCCAATTTTAGTGTAGATGTTTGTCGTATCACCGCCTTGTTTATTAAGGTCAATAATACGATTACGTTCAGTTACATATTGATTACGTTCTGCAACCGTAGGTTGTCTGTCTTTGAATTTGTTGTGAAATTGGTCGTCAAGGTCGTTGAGGACATCCTTTATGTCCCCAGCAGCCCCCTTTATGTCCTTGTAAAGTTTACAGCCTTCTTTTACAAGCTTGACCGCCCCATTTGCAAGCGCAAATAGCGTTAGCGGATCCATCTTACTTCGTCCTTTCTAAGGATCTTATTATTTTGTTTTTATTATTTGTACTACTTTTTTATTACAGCGGCATCCACATCCAAATGCCTTGGCTCATAAGTAAAAAGCCAATCGCACTTACACCAATACTAGCATAGAACATACTCATGCTTACTGCTAATATACTTGCAGATAACAATACAATTGCTAGTTGATATGATGTTCCCGCAAAAGTCATCCAAGGACCATGCTTTTTAGCAATATCACGTTCCTCTTCTAATGCTCTGGCTTTTGCAAATAGTTCTTTTTTACCCTCACCCTTTTCAGGATCAGATTCATAGCGTTCAATCTTAGCTTTCATTTTTTCTGCTTTGGCTTTATCCCCTCTAACCATTGCATCATCATAACTCATTTCTGCTAATGTTTGTTTAATGCTTTTTGCTTGATAAAAGCTCCAAACGTCATTAGCTTTAATAGTGTTATTTAAAACTTTGCTGCTAAAACTATTCGCCATGTAAGTATTTACAGCGAGTAATAACGCAATAACTGTGATTACCCAGCCTGCTTTATCTTTTATTTTTGCTTCTGCTTCACTACGGGTTAATACTTTACCTGTTACTTTGTCAATCATTTGCTTCATGGTCTTTTCCCTTTATTATAAATTTTTCTAAGTCATCAACTTTAACTAGTCTTAACTGACCCTCAATTAAAGCTAGTTTAAAATAATCACCTGGTTTCCAACCTAATTTTTCTACTTCAAATCTGTTATCTAGTGCGATTCCTGAATCGCTTATATCCCATATATAATCGTCAAAAAGCACAACATTCACTTTCGTTTGAACAAAATCGTTCACTTAACGACCCTGACCCCTGTACTTTTTGTAGGATCTAGATTCACTTTTGTTCATTGTACTTGTTTTGATTTTACCGCCCTGCTTTGTTGTTTTTACTACACTAGTATGCACTTTTCCTGAAGTCGCAGTTTTAGCTTTAGCCATTTTTATCTCCTTAATATGTAGCTATATGTGTAAATTTAAACCCTTAAATACTCATATATTTATCATATTGGATATTACAAAACCATGAAACAAGCCCTAGCTGACTATATTCATTTAAGATCCGATGAAAAAGTTAAAAGTGCTCCTGCCCCTAAATTAGAAGTTATTCCTATAAGTCACAAAAAAGATCAAAAAAAATCTCTTCCCACAGAACCTAAATCTACAAAGAATTAACCAATATAGTTAAGCATATATACTATATAAGGATACTTAAATGTGCAGCTGGGTAAAAAGGATAAATGAAATAATACCTATAACCTTGCTTTTGGAAATGTTTTCATTAATAAGAGTAACGTCAATATTAATTCTTGTGACATTTTCTATAATTTATGATGCCTTTAATTAAGGAAAAATGTCATGAAATTTTACGCAGCTATTTTGTTTTTAATTACCGCGTCAGTTCAAGCAGAGGATATAAGATCATTACGTGTACAATGTGATGATACCAATACTGTAATGAATACTTTAAAGGAACGTTTTAATGAGGTTCCTGTTGTAGCTGGTAGAAGTCCAAATCCATTGGGCAGCACAATCAGTGTTTGGGGAAATCCTTTAACTAATACATTTACTATTTTACACACAATGGGAAATACTACTTGTGTATTAGGTGTTGGTGATGATTTTACAATACTTCTTACGGAAGGCAAAGATGTATGAACGATATAATTGATTTTTACGTTGAATCTTTTGTGCGAAATTTACTGTTTTGGTACTTCTTGCCTGCTCATATTATGAATGCAACGACAGTTTGTAAACCTAACGTTTCGGAAAATAATCTTTAAAAGGTATAGGGGAACGATCTGGTACTACATTATTAACAATTGCCTCACCAAATTTTAATTCAATGTAACTTAATACTTTGTCATCTTCTACATTGATTCGCAAAAAATTTTGCCATTTTATTTTTTGACGAAAACATTTTTTAACAACAGGATCGTTGTAAATATCATCAAAATTATTAGATTCACGGTGAAACGTTACTGTTTTCATTTTTTCCAAACTAAAAAGTTAACATAATCTTTTTCTGATTCAAAGAAAAATTTGTAATTGCAATTAAATTGTTCTACTACGTCTGTTGATTCAGTCAAATACCATTCGTTAGTACAATTACGCTCACACCAGTCCATAACAGGTCCTAATTGCCCGTATGGCAAAATGATATTTGTGTTAAACCAATCACGAACTGGATTGGACAACTTTTACTCCTGACTGTAAAAGAAATTTAATACCATCATCAGACCTATAGTCTCCATTATAATAAACAGTGTCAATGCCACTTTGATATATAAGTTTGGCACACTCCATGCAAGGGCTGTGAGTAATAAACATTGTACTGCCAACCCCGCTGTTATTAGATTTGGCAAGCTTAGCAATTGCGTTACTTTCTGCATGTAATACCTCCTGTTTTGTTTTTAATTCTGAACTGCCATCATGCGTATTCCAAATTTCATCTTCGCAGTTATTATCCCAACCACTTGGCATACCGTTGTAACCATAACTGATAACACAATCATCTTTTACGATTACAGCACCAACTTTTAGTCTACGGGCATGGCTTAATTCACCTACACGCTTTGCCCAATCCATGTATAATCTAATAAATTTATCTTTCAATTTAATCCCACAAATTTCTGTAATATTTAGCGAACAAATCTAGCCCTTCTTGAATTCTTTTATCGTGTTCCATGTGCCCTTCATAATCATACCAATGTTCACCGGGATTTTTATCAACCATTTGGTACATTTTTTCTTTTTTGCCTGTTGTTGGATTTAAATGTGTATCTTCAGTTAGTACCCAATCATATTCAGCTTTGCCATGATGATATTTGCTATCGTAATCATCATCAATCAGTTGCTCAAAGCTCCAAATCATTTTATCCATAATCTCATCCCAACGTTTACAACCTTCTTCAAAGGTTTCGTTGTAAGAATCACTATAAAAATCAAAACTGTCTTGCTTACTGTAGGACTCGCCACCCACATCAGCAAAATCACTTGGTACGCCGTGTTTATTTTCTTTAAGTTGAATTAGCATTGGGTAAATTATTAATGCTAAAGTATGATACATATTCCATGTATCGTAGTTGTCTATTTGAATGCCAATCTTTCTTTGGGAATTTCCTTTTGGAAATTTTCCTATGTTTACTTTCATATAGTTTTAGTAATTTTTCCGTCTACAAAATAGAATTTATCATCATTGTGAATTACTTCACCAGTCGCATTTTGCATCCTCTCATTAAAGATTTTTGCGGCTTCTTCAATTGACGATGCTTGACCTAAAAATTCATCTGTGTCTGCATTGTATAATAAAATAATTTCGTTTATGGTCTCTGTTTTTATGGGAATAAATTCAGTATTATTTTCATCATAAACTTGTTGTAAAATTTCATCTAAGTTAATATTATGGGCTTTTAAGGTTCTATGAAACATAGCACGTGTTTCAATTTGTTGAACTAGTTTACCTAGCTTAAACATGCCATAACCATAAAGCAAATAAATGAGCATTTCTAGCATATTCTTATCCTTTACTTTTATTTATTTACAATATATTTGTTGTGGTACTTTTGCCAATTTTCTAAGTAAATTTTATAGTTGATCCATTTAGGTTTACGTACATTCTTAGTCACTAAGAATCCCCATTCACGTTGTTGCTTGCCCATAAGAAATAATGTTGTAGCTGGCTTTCCTGCGTCAAGTTCAAGCCAGTGCATTTCTTTTGCACTACGCTTAATTATACTACCTGGACCACGCCAACGTGCATATTCCCCGCACATTTTTCCTTCTTCATCATAAAGTGGTACATGTTCATAATATCCTCCACTTAAAACAATTGTTATGTATGGCCATGGATGATCATGAAATATAGGATCATCACTACGTACAATCTTATGTAGTGTGACATTGAACGGGAACCAACTGCGATTTTTACACAGTAGATAGTAACGGTGCATATAGTCAGCACCAGTGCGGCGATCAGGTATAAGACGATACCTGCCTAGCTTGTCCATTAGTTTGTGAAGTAAATTTTTCATAGTAGGTATCAGAAATGGTAAAGCAGCTTTTTTACAGAAAGCTGCCAAAACTGATCTTTAGTAAATCTTAAAGATTACAAGCCAAGTGCCAATGCACGATAGCCTGCTGCAACGATTTCACGGCTAGGATTACCTAAACGATACTTAGTCGTAGTACGACCTTTAGTATCAGTATGCTTGTTAGCATAGATAGCGAAACCTTCGTAACGTAGGTCGCTAACAGTTGCAGTTGGGTTAGCAACGCCGAAACGCTGTTTGATTTGTGCTGCAGTTAGTTGCTCACCTTTTTGAAATGCCTCTAAGAGGCGCTCTTGTTTTGACTTCAACATATGTTTTCCTTATAAAAATGTCGCTGATCTCTCAACGTGCAATCATTATAACATAGATTACACATGTTGCAATACTTTTTGGTTAACTATTTTTATCAGTTTCACCAAAATTAGTTTGAAGTGGGAACGGCCAAACACTTGTTTCCTGATCACTTACCGTTTGCCATGATACATCAATTTTTTCGTTAATTGGTTTAATATCTTCTTCAAATACTTCTAACGTAACATCATCAATTAAATCAATTTTTACAGGTCCATAAATCGTGAGACTGTCAAAATCAACTTCCCAATCGTGTTCACCATCATACAACCAACCTGCACCGCCCTCGTACCATTGTTTGGTTAGTTGATCCTTTTCTTCCTCAGAAAAATCTTTATCAAACTGAAAACTCACATTGATTAAATCATCAAGTTCCGATCCATAACCTACCTCTAATTCACAACTTAAACTGTTACTTTCCAATTCCCACTGGCTAACTGGATTATCCATACTTCTAAAACCTACACCCCAGCGATATAATTCTTCTACTGACCAATTACGGACTGTCCCATCTTCTTTTTTTTCAAAGATTTCGTATAGTATTTCTACATTCTTTTTTTCAAGAGGTGTTATTCTATAAACTTTCATTTTAATCCTTTTTTCTTTTTAGATTCTGAAATTCCGGCTGCAATCATTTTTTTTATGATTAGCATTACTCTGCCTTTTTCTTTTTCAGTTAAATATTTAACAAGCACAAGCTTATCATCATAACTTTTTGCTCCATCTAAAAAATCTGCTGGTACTGTAATTTTAGGTTTTTGCTTAAACTTTTTTAAATTTGCTTTTACATCATCGTCAGACATTTGTAAAAATCTCCCTTCATAAATATTTACGAAGGAATATTGGTCATTTATACTGTATGATATTGTGTAATTTACTCTCTTTTATCTCCAAATAGCTGGAGTAGTGACAAGAACAAATTAATAAAGTTTAGGTAAAGTGATAATGCTCCCCTAACCTCAACTTTGTCATCATCCCCATACATAATTTGTTCGCGGATTTGTTGGGTGTCGTATGCAGTCAAACCCAAAAATATTACAACAGCAATTGCTGAAACAATTGTAGCCATTACACTGCTACCAATAAAGATATTAATAATGCTTGCAATGATAATTGCAATAAGCCCAACGAACAAATATTTACCTAAACTATCAAGGCTCTGTTTAGTAAAATATCCGTACACACTCATTGTTGCAAATAAAATACTTGCGCTAAAAAATGCAGTTGTAATTGAACCTAATGTATAAACCGCAAAGATAGTTGCGAAACTCAATCCCATTAATGCTGCGAATCCATGTAGTGCTATCGTTGCTTGCAACTTTGTCATCTTATCCATCAGAAAACTAATGGCAAACACTGCTGCAAGAGGAGCAAACATTACTACCCACTTAAGTGGTGTCGCAAAAAATAGTTTCAATAACTCTACGTTATAACCAACAAGTCCAGATACAATCATACTTGT
>Ga0222713_10007244_pt1 | contig 10435 bp, 13 predicted proteins | sample C33_649DmetaG_FD_165061 | JGI IMG/M metagenome (GOLD analysis project Ga0222713, IMG submission 165061) | Estuarine water microbial communities from San Francisco Bay, California, United States - C33_649D | ecosystem: Environmental > Aquatic > Marine > Unclassified | place: USA: California... | reverse complement strand
CCGAGCACATCAAGCCGGTCTGGTACTACACGCCTTACTACGCGATGTTGCGGGTGGTGCCCAACAAGCTGGGCGGCGTGCTGGTCATGTTCTCGGCCATCGCCATCCTGTTCACCGTGCCCTGGCTGGATCGCGGCAAGGTCCGCTCCATCCGCTACCGCGGGCTGGCCTACAAGATCGCGCTGGGCGTGTTCGCCTTCAGCTTCATCTACCTGGGCAAGATCGGCTCGGGTCCCGGCACGGACATCATGGAGACCTACATCGGGCGCGTGCTGACCTGCTGCTACTTTGGGTTCTTCATTTTCCTGTGGGTCTACACGTTCTTTGGACTGGAACGCACCAAGCCGGTGCCCGAGCGGGTGAGTACGCATGACTAAGCGCTTCTTCCCGCAGCTGGCCGCGCTGGTCGCCGGCCTGCTCATGAGTGCATCGCTGCTGGCGGCCGAGGGTGGAGCCACCCAGCAGGCGGGCAACGACCTGGGCGATACGGCTTCGCTGCAACGTGGCGCCAAGCTGTTCATGGGGTACTGCTCGGGCTGTCACTCGCTCAAGTACCTGCGCTACTCGCGCATGGCCTCGGACCTGGGCCTGACCGAGGACCAGGTGATGGACAACCTCAACTTCACCGGCGCGCCCGTGGGCCAGCAGGTGCAGGTGGCGATGCCGCATGACGGGGCGGCCAAGTGGTTCGGCAAGATGCCGCCGGACCTGAGCCTGATCGCGCGCGTGCGCGGGCCCGACTGGATCTACACCTACCTCAAGTCCTTCTACCTGGACGAGTCGCGCCCGCTGGGGTGGAACAACAAGCTGTTCCCCAACGCCTCCATGCCCAACCCGCTGTGGGAGCTGCAGGGCCTGCAGCATGCCGAGTACGGGCCGGAGGATCCGCAGACCAAGGAGAAGCCGGTCGAGGCCTTGAGGCTGGCGTCGCCGGGCACCGAGAGCCCGGCCGAATTCGACCGCAGCGTTCGCGACATCACCAATTTCCTGCAGTACGCCAGCGAGCCGGCTGCGCTCAAGCGTCAAAGCATGGGCGTGTGGGTGATCCTGTTCCTGGTGGCGCTGACCTTGTTGGCCTACCTGTTGAAGAAGGAATTCTGGAAGGACGTCCATTGAGGCTGGTGCGCGGGCTCCTGCAGGGGTGCGCAAATCCGTGGGCAGCTGTTATGTTCGAGTACGTCGCGTGAAACCGGCTCGTCCGGCACGCGCAGCCAGGCACCCAGCCTGAGCAGTGGCGCGGCCGGGAGTCCGGCCGCTGGATCGGTCTGATAAAGGTTACGAGTGCCCGCATGCGAAACACCCTGACGCTGTTTTCCTCCGTCGACGACGTGTTGTGCCACCGCGTGCGGTTGGTACTGGCCGCCAAGGGCGTCAGTTACGATCTGGTTCCGGTCGATCCACAGAATCCGCCCGAGGATCTGATCGATCTCAATCCCTACCATTCGGTGCCGACCCTGGTCGAGCGCGACCTGACGCTCTACGCCGCCTCGGTGGTCAGCGAGTACCTCGACGAGCGCTATCCGCATCCGCCGCTGATGCCGGTCGATCCGCTGTCGCGTGCGCGCCTGCGCCTGGCGATGCTGCGCATCGAGGTGGATTGGGTGCCGCAGGTGCAGGCCATCCAGCTGGGCAACAAGGCCCAGGCCGATGCCGGCCGCAAGCGCCTCAAGGAACTGCTGACCGCCTCGGTGCCGCTGTTCAAGGCCAGCAAGTTCTTCCTCAATCCGGAGATGAGCCTGGCCGATTGCGCGATGGCCCCGATCATCTGGCGCCTGCAGTCGCTGGACGTGGGCCTGCCGAAGGATGGCAAGGTCATCGAGGACTATGGCAACCGGATCTTCCGCAACCCGGGATTCGCCCGCAGCCTGACCGAGCAGGAGCGCAAGCTGCGCGAACTGCCGGCCTGAACCGTTGGCGGCGATCCGTTATGGGTCGCGCATGACGTAAAACGACGGTCTCCTGCGGCCGGGCCGGTTAAACTGGCCCCATGACCGAAGACGTCCCCCAGATGACCAGCCATCGTCCGTACCTGCTGCGGGCCCTGGCCGAATGGATCGCCGACAACGACATGACCCCGCACCTGCTGGTGGACGCCACGCAGGCGGGTGTGCAGGTGCCCGCCAGTGCCGTGAAGGAAGGGCGCGTGGTGTTGAACATCGCCCAGCGGGCCGTGGCGCACTTGGTGATCGACAACCTCACGGTGAGTTTCAGCGCCCGCTTCGGCGGTGTCAGCTATCCAGTGAATGTCCCGATCTCCGCCGTGCTGGCGATCTATGCGCGGGAGACCGGGCAGGGCATGGCCCTGCCCGAGGACATCGGGGCCGGGCCGGGGGGTCCTTCGGACGATGACGAACCGCCGACACCCGACGCGCCCTTACCCGATGACGATGCGCCGCCACCGGCCAAGCGCCCGCACTTGCGGGTCGTCAAGTAAGCCGCAGCCCGTGTAGGCGATCGCCACCAGGACAGCAAGAAGTTCGGCCGTGCGTGCAGATCGCAGGGTCTGGTTCCCCGCCAAGCGATATGGTTGGGGATGGGGGTTGCCGGTGGCGTGGCAGGGCTGGGCGACGCTGGCGCTGTACGTCGGTGCCCTGCGGGCCTGCGGGGCGTTGCTCCCGCCCGCGCGGCACTCGATGGCGTTCTACGCGTGCGCTGCTGGTGCCACGGTGGTCCTGATCCTGGTCTGCCGCTGGAAAGGCGAAAAGCCCGGCTGGCAGTGGGGTGGCGACCAATCGCGCTGAGACCTGCGCCGTCAGCTGCTGGCGCCGGTCAGTGCAGGGTCCTGAACTCCGCGGTGTTGTCCGGTCGCGCCGGGCCGACGAACGACACCAGCCGGTCCCCGTGCAGGACCAAGCGTCCGGTATGGCGTTCGGCACCGTCGTAGGAATAGTCGAAGCGGAAACTGCGCTCCAGGCCCAGGCGTCCGTCCTCGCGGCGGCGCAAACGCACGCCAGCGGCATGCACGCTCTGGTCCAGCCACAGGACGCCTGCGGCCGAGCAAGCATTGCGGCCGACTTCGGTGGCGCGTTCGGCCGCGGCGCGGGCGGCGTTCCACCAGCCGAACACGGCACCGGCGGCGATCAGCAGGAGGATGGGTTCCATCGCGCGACTTTACCGGCTGGCGGCGGGGTGTGGCAGCCGTGGACGTCGCCCCGGATTTCAAGGGGGCGTGACGGTCTCGGCCGGTGTCACCGGGGCGGCCGGTATGGGCTCCCCTCCAGCGGGAGCCGTTGGAATTTCCGGGCCGGGCGGCGCCTCGGTGACGGGTACCCCCTGTGGTCGCAGCTGCAACAGCACGGCCCAGTCCTGCCGGTTGAAGTCGCACTGATCCGGCTGCGAGGGCAGGCATTGACGGTCCGGCGGCAGGGCGCCGCCGCTGTCGGGGATGGGCGTGAGCGGAGCCGGCAGGATCACGTGCCCGCTGCGATCCAGCGGCAGGGCCCGCATCATCACTGTGTTGAGCACGTTGCCGCCGATCAGGTGCAGGGTACGGTCGCCCCCGAGGTTGGCCGCGACCACGATCTCGCAGTGCGACTCTGACGGGACAGGGCCCGGACCGGCCAGCGCAGCCGTCAGCCCGGCGTAGCCCAGCGGCTGGTCGCGGCCGCGGATGAAGCAGAGCAGGTCGCCGGGGGTGGGTTTCTCCGTGGCGGGGTCGGCATAGCGATAGGGCCCGGCTCCCGTTGTATCACGCCATGCGGCGCGGATGTAGTCGATGTGGCGCGGCGATCGGAAGAAGTTGGCAATGCCGGCGCGGGTCATGATCCAGGAGACGAAGGCCGCCGACCACGGCGTGTCCACCACGAACGCCCGGCAGTCGCTGTCGGTCGCGCGATTGCCGGGCGTGACCCAGCAGCTGGCGGCGCCGGGCTCGCCGCCGATCTGGGCCAGCGTGCCGCTCTCGCGCCAGTAGCGGGCCACGCGTTGCCAGGCGATCACACCATGATCGGTCAGGTCTTCGCGTTCGGCCTCGGTCACGCCCAGGCTGGCAACATGGCCTTGCGGATCGAAGAAGGGGCGCCCCCACAGGCGGTGCTCCTCGCAGGCGGCGCGCACGATGTTGATCGCCGCCTGGCCCAGGCCGTAGCGGGGCGGGGCATCGCAGACCTCGATGGCCGCGGCGCGCCCGCTTCCCAGCGTGAGCAGGCCCAGGGTCAGGGCGGCCAACCGGCGTCGATCCATCGTCTGAGCTCATCCCCTGCGTGCGATGCGCTTCACGCTCGCAGACTCGCTGCCCAGCGCCCGTGAAATCAGGCGGGCGGCGGTCCCAGTTTCAGCGACAGGTCCACGGCCTGGATGTGTTTGGTCAATGCACCGATGGAGATGCAGTCCACGCCGTCTTCGGCGACAGCACGCACGGTGCTCAGGTCGACCATGCCGGAGACTTCCAGCGGCACGCGGCCGGCGGCGATGCGCACCGCTTCGCGGCGCAGTTCGGGACTGAAGTCGTCAAGCATGATCCGGGTGCAGTCCAGGGTCAGCGCTTGGCGCAGTTCGTCCAGCGATTCGACCTCGACCACCAGCGGCAGGTCAGGGTGCAGGGCACGCGCGGCCCGCATGGCGGCGGCGATGCCGCCGGCGGCGCGGACATGGTTCTCCTTGAGCATGACCATGTCGAACAGGCCGATGCGGTGGTTGTCGCCGCCACCGCAGCGCACCGCGTACTTCAGCGCCAGGCGCAGGCCGGGAATGGTCTTGCGGGTGTCGAGGATGCGCGCGCCGGTGCCGCGCACGGCATCGACATAGGCGGCCGTGGTCGTGGCCGCGCCGCTGAGGGTCTGCAGGAAGTTGAGCGAGGTGCGCTCGGCGCTGACCAGCGTGCGCGAGCGGCCCTGCAGCGTCGCCAGCACGGTGCCGGCGGCCACGCGCTGGCCTTCGCCCACGCGCCAATCGATGGCGACGTCGGGGTCGAGCAGCTGGTGGCAGGCATCGAACCATGGCCGCCCGCAGATCACCGCTTCTTGCTTGCACAGCAGGTAGGCGGCATCGGCGTTGTCGGGCAGTAGCGCGGCGGTGACATCACCGGGCCCGAGATCCTCGGCCAGGGCGCGGCGGACATCGTCCAGGATCACCGCCTCGGGCGGTGGCAGCGGGGCCGCGGCGGTGCTCACGCCGGGAAGTCGGCGACCTGCACGGTGGCCAGGCCTTCCTCGGGCAGCAGCACCGGGATGCCGTCCTCGACGCGGTACACGGTCTTGCGGTCGCGGGTGACCAGGGCTTCCTTCAGTGGCTCGGCCTGCGCGGTGTCGTCGATGCGCTTGAGCGTGCCGGCGGCGATGGCGCGGTTAAGCGCGTCCAGGCCGCGCGCCTCAAGCGGTCCCAGCGGTTGGCGCGAGACGGGGCAGCACAGGATGTCGAGCAGTTTGCGGTCCATGGAAGGTCCGTTGGCGATCAAGATCGCTAGAATATCGTTTTGCAGCCGTGGACGGCCAATGACCGCCAACCAGTCAGCGCCGCACGTGGGCATCGTGATGGGCTCGCGTTCGGATTGGGAGACCATGCAGCACGCCGCGCAGAAGCTCGATGCGCTGGGTGTCGCCTACGAAGTGAAAGTCGTTTCGGCGCATCGCACGCCGGACGTGCTGTTCTCGTATGCCGAAGCGGCCGCTGGGCGCGGTCTGCGCGCGATCATCGCCGGCGCCGGCGGCGCCGCCCACCTGCCGGGCATGATCGCCGCCAAGACCGCGGTGCCGGTGCTGGGCGTGCCGGTGCAGTCCAAGGCGCTCAATGGCATGGATTCGCTGCTGTCCATCGTGCAGATGCCGGCCGGTATCCCGGTGGCGACCTTCGCCATCGGCAACGCCGGTGCGGCCAATGCCGCGCTGTTTGCCGCCGCAATGCTGGCGCCGCATGAGCCGGCCGTGGCGCAGGCACTGGACACCTTCCGCGCCAGGCAGACGCAGGACGTGATGGACCGGGACGATCCGCGCTCATGACCACGGTCGGCATCCTGGGCGGCGGGCAGCTGGCCCGCATGCTGGCGCTGGCGGGCGTTCCGCTGGGGCTGAAGTTCCTCGTGCTCGATCCTTCGGCTGAATCCTGCGCCGGCCAGTGCGCGCCGCTGCAGGTGGGCGGGTTCGACGACGAAGCGGCGCTGGCGGAGTTCGCGTCCAAGGTCGATGTGGTGACCTTCGATTTCGAGAACGTGCCGGCCAGCAGCGCGCAGTGGCTGGCCGAGCGCCTGCCGGTGTATCCCAACCCGCGCGCGCTGGGCGTGGCCCAGGACCGGCTGTCGGAGAAGACCCTGTTCCGCGAGTTGGGGATCCCCGTGCCGGCGTTCGCCACGATCGATTCTCGCGAGGACCTGGACGCGGCGCTGGCCGAGATCGGCACGCCGTGCATCCTCAAGACGCGTCGTTTCGGCTACGACGGCAAGGGCCAGTTCCGGATAAAGTCACCTGCCGATACGCAGGCGGCATGGGAGGCGCTGGGCGCGCAGGCCTCGACCGTTGGCTTGATCCTCGAAGGCTTCGTCGCGTTCGACCGTGAGGTCTCGGTGGTGGCCGTGCGTGGCCGCGATGGCGAATTCAAAGCCTTTCCGCTGACCCAGAACTGGCATGTGGACGGCGTGCTCTCGGCCAGCCTGGCGCCGGCGCAGGCCAGCCCGGCCGTGCAGGCCCAAGCCATCGACTACGCCCGCCGCGTCGCCGAGGCGATCGACTACGTCGGGGTGTTCGCGCTGGAGTTGTTCTGCCAGGGCGAGACCCTGCTGGCCAACGAGATGGCGCCGCGCGTGCACAACTCCGGCCACTGGACCATCGAAGGTGCGGAGGTCTCGCAGTTCGAGGCGCACCTACGCGCGGTGCTCGGCCTGCCGCTGGGCGCGCTGGCCATGCGTGGGTATGCCTGCATGCTCAATTGGTTGGGCGAAATGCCCGATGCCAACGGCGTGCTGGCCCAGTCGGGCGGCCACTGGCACGACTACGGCAAGTCGCCGCGCGCTGGGCGCAAGGTCGGCCACGCGACGCTGCGTGCCGATACGCCACACGCCTTGTCGTCGGCCGTCGCGGCAGCGGGTGAGGCGCTGTCGCGTCAGGCCCAGGTCCAGCCCGTGGTGGCGGTCCTGTCCGGCGTGTGATCCGGTTGCGCTGACGCTGGCGCGCGGCAGGACACACGGAAGCGGAACGCATGAAAAAGGCCGGGTCGCCCCAGCCTTTTTCGTTGCTGCGACGGTTGACGATCAGGCCAGCTGCTTGGCCACGAAGTCCCAGTTCACCAAGGCCCAGAAGGACTCGACATACTTCGGACGGGCGTTGCGGTAGTCGATGTAGTAGGCGTGTTCCCAAACATCGCAGGTCAGCAGCGGCTTGTCCTCGCCGGTCAGCGGGGTGGCCGCGTTGGAGGTGCTCACCAGACCGACGCTGCCGTCCTTCTTCTGCACCAGCCAGCCCCAGCCGGAGCCGAAGGTGCCGACGGCGGTCTTGGTGAACTCTTCCTTGAACTTCTCGAAGTCACCAAAGGCGGCCTTGATCAGCTCGGCCAGCTTGCCGGTCGGCTCTCCGCCGCCCTTGGGCGACAGGCAGTTCCAGTAGAAGGTGTGGTTCCAGATCTGGGCAGCGTTGTTGAACATGCCGCCCTGGGACTTCTTGATGATCTCTTCCAGCGGCATCGAGGCGAACTCGGTGCCTTCGATCATCTTGTTGAGGTTGTCCACGTAGGTCTTGTGGTGCTTGCCGTAATGGAAATCGATGGTCTCGCCGGAAATGTGCGGTTCCAGGGCGGTACGGTCGTACGGCAGGGCGGGGAGTTCGATGGCCATGGCGGAATTCCTTGAGGCTTGGCGGTGAAGTCAGATGCCGGCAGCGGGGCGCGAAGGCTTACAATTGGGCGCTGGCGGCGGCGATGGAAAGCGCCGGTGAGTTTACTCGACGACAGTTTGCATGCTGTCAAAGCAGGAGAACGCAACATGCCGGTGCTGGAACGTATCCAGGCGGAACTGGACACCCATCCGATGGTGCTTTTCATGAAGGGCACGCCGGAATTTCCCATGTGCGGCTACTCCAGCCGCGCGGTCAAGGCCCTGCTCGAAGCCGGCGCCGACCGCCTGCGTGCGATCAACGTGCTCGAGGAGCCAGAGATGCGCGCCAACCTGCCGCGCTTCTCCAACTGGCCCACCTTCCCGCAGTTGTTCATCCATGGGGAGCTGATCGGCGGCTGCGACATCACGCTGGAGCTGCACGAGTCCGGCGAACTGGCGCGGATCGTCGCCGAGGCGCTGCCGCAGTGACATTGCTGGAGGTGCCTACGCGCGCGGCACAGGTCCTCGCCGGGCGCGTGGTGCTGATCAGCGGCGCGCATGGGGGGCTGGGCGAGGCGGCGGCCAAGGCCTGCACCCAGGCCGGTGCGACCGTCATTCTGCTCGGGCGCCGGCCACCCAAGCTCAATCGCGTCTATGACGCCTGCGCGGCGCTAGGGCCGGAGCCGGTCATGTATCCGCTGGACCTGGAAGGGGCCGCCCCCGACGACTACGCCGAACTGGCGCAGCGCATCGCCTCGCAGCTGGGTCGGCTGGATGGTGTGCTGCACTGCGCGGCCGAGTTCCGCGGGTTGACCCCGCTGGAGCACACCGATCCGGCCGCATTCGCCCGGGCCATCCACGTCAACCTCACCGCGGCCTGGTGGCTCAGCCAGGCCTGCCTGCCGTTGCTGCGCGCCGCGTCCGACAGCGCCCTGGTCTTCGCGCTGGACGATCCGCGTCGCGTCGCGCATGCGTACTGGGGCGGTTACGGCCTAGCCCAGCAAGGGCTGCGCGGGCTTGTCCATATGCTGCATGAAGAACTGACCACCAGCCCGGTGCGCGTGGCCGCCCTGCAGCCCGGCCCCATGCGCACGATGCTGCGCGCGCGGGCCTACGCCGAAGATGCCGACCCGGCGCTGGTCGATGCTGGCGATTACGCGCGCCACTGCGTCACCCTGTTATCGCCTGACGGCGCCTCCCGGCGCGGCCAGGTCTGGAACCCCTTCGCATGACCATCCTCTCCGCGGCCCTGCTGCTGTTCCTCATCCTCGACCCGCTGGGCAACATCCCGGTGTTCTTGTCGGTGTTGCGCCCGCTGCCGCCCGAACGCCAGCGCATCGTGCTGCTGCGCGAAATGTTGATCGCGCTGGTGGTGCTGATGGGCTTTTTGTGGGGCGGCAAGTACTTCCTGGAGTGGATGCACCTGCGCCAGGAGTCGGTGCAGATCGCAGGCGGCATCGTGCTGTTCCTGATCGGCATCCGCATGATCTTCCCCAGGCCGGAAGGCCTGATGGGCGAGATTCCGGGCGGCGAGCCCTTCATCGTCCCGCTGGCCATCCCGCTGGTGGCCGGTCCGTCCGGCATGGCCGCGGTAATGCTGATGGGCAGCAACGAGCCCGAGCGTCTGCTCGGCTGGAGCCTGGCCCTGGGCATCGCCTGGCTGGGCACCGCGGTCATCCTTTTTTCGGCCACCCTGGTCTACAAATGGCTGGGCATGCGCGCGCTGACCGCGATCGAGCGCCTGATGGGCATGCTGCTGGTGGCGATCTCCGTGCAGATGCTGCTCGATGGCATCGGGACTTATCTCGAAGCGCTCTCCTGACATTCGGTCGCCGCGCCTTGCAGTCCAGATCCGGGCGTGCAGGCTGACGATCAGGGGCTGGCGTTACACAGGTGGAGCGGCCCCGCCTCCGAAGCTGCCCCTGAAGCGGGTCGACTTTCGCCGCACGTGGCTTCAGACGTCATCTTCTTTCCATGCGTCATCGCGCACGCAACGTGGATCAAACCGGTGGGGGCAGGCTTCCCGCGGGGCCGACCCTCTGATGGCAGCTCTGTCACAGCATTCGTCGAAACGCATGCAGCGCACGCGCGAACGGCATGCCGTGCCTGGTTTTATTTTTCCTTAACTTCATGATTGGACAGGAATTTTCTGCTCGATCGGATGCTGTATGTTGCGTTGCGAAAAATCGTCACGAAGCCGTCACAACTTGGCTTTAACGTGTTAACCTGTCGTTAACCCGTGACAGTCGTGCCTGTCGCGCGTTCCAGGGGCACATCACTAGCAAGTCCATGAGAGCCACGCCAGAAGCGTGGCCGGCCAGCACGATTTTTTTCTGACCGCCCAAACCTTCGAGGCAGACGCAATGACCCAACATCGCCGTATCCGGACTTCCAAACTGGCCCTTGGCCTCCTGGCCGTACTGGCCACCGCCCCCGCCATGGCGCAGAGCACCTCCGCTGGCGTCGGCGGTACGGTCATCGGTCCGGGTGGTGCACCCGTCTCGGGCGCTGAGGTGACCATCACCCACGTGGAATCCGGAACGGTCAGCCGCGCCACCACCGATGCCAGCGGCCGTTACACCGCCCGCGGCCTGCGCGTGGGCGGCCCGTACACGGTCACCATCACCAAGCCCGGCGAAGGCACCAAGACCGAGGACGGCGTCTACCTGACCCTGAATCAGGTCAACACGGTTGATG
>Ga0222713_10007243_pt1 | contig 10436 bp, 18 predicted proteins | sample C33_649DmetaG_FD_165061 | JGI IMG/M metagenome (GOLD analysis project Ga0222713, IMG submission 165061) | Estuarine water microbial communities from San Francisco Bay, California, United States - C33_649D | ecosystem: Environmental > Aquatic > Marine > Unclassified | place: USA: California... | reverse complement strand
TATGGAGAGTTTAGAGAAGTTCCATATGAAAAATTATTTGATAATTTGAATATGTCTTTTTATGTAGATAAAAATATGTATGTTAAAAGAGTATTCGACAACTGGATGGAAGCTATTCAAAATCCAGAGACCAGATCATTCAACTATTACAAAAACTATACTACTGGAATGGATATTGAAGTGCATGACATGATGGATCGTATAACATATGTTGTGTCATTGTTTGAGTGTTATCCTAAAACAATTGGACCAATACAGTTAGATTATTCTAGCAAAGATGTTATGAAAATGACTGTGACAATGCAGTATAAGTATTGGACAAGTGCGCTACATTCACAAAACGATAATCCTGAACCTCAAGTAGAGGATCGTCCAGCGTCAGTAGATAGATTCATGAATTTTGAAGATGATATTAACCCTATTTTTGGTATACAAGATAACGAAGTTTTACCAGAAAGACAATTAGTTGATACAGGAATTGTAATAGTAGATGAAGAGGACTGGTAATGAAAATTGATGATAACCTTTCAGAAGTGTTTGATTTGGCTCCAATGCCAAAGCCAGATTTGTCAGTTTCTGAAACCCCACCTGAGCATAATGAGAAAATTGAATCTGATTATGAGGTAACTAGAACTAATCTTAGAACACTGCTTGTGACTGGACAAGAAGCATTAATGCAAGCACTAGAAGTTGCTAAGCAATCTGAACACCCACGAGCATTTGAAGTAGTGGGAAACCTTATGAAACAACTGGCTGATGTTAACCAACAACTTATGGATCTACACCAGCAAAAACAAAAATTAGATGAACCATCTAAGGCTGAAAAGGCTAAACAGGTTACCAATAATGCTATCTTTGTTGGTAGCACAACTGAGTTGAATAAACTTATTAAGACTATGACTAAAGGAGACACTAATGGCATTACCATTAAATAATACACCAGTTTACAATCTGGACATCCCATCAACAAAACAAACTATTAAATATCGCCCATTTCTAGTAAAAGATCAAAAAGCACTGATGTTGGCTCAACAGAGTGAAAGTCAGAAAGTAATGGTCGATACTTTAAAGTCTGTGATTAAATCTTGTGTAGCAGATCCTATCGATGTAGATTCTTTGGCGATGTTTGATCTGGAATATATCTTCACACAGCTAAGAGCTAAGTCAGTTGGTGAAACAGTAGATCTAATCATGTCTTGTGATGAAGATCATGGTGAACAGAACAAATTAGCTAAAGTTAAAATGTCTATAGATTTAACTAAAATTGAAGTAGAAGCATCGCCAGATCATACCAATAAGATTAGCATGTGGGGTGATGTTGGTGTGGTAATGAAGTATCCTTCTGTAGACATTATCAAGAAATTTGAAACGATCGACAACAATGATACTGAAACTGTTTTTAACATTATCACTCAGTCTATTGATTACATCTATGATGGCGAAGAAGTATATCACGCCAAAGAGCAGACTAAAGATGAACTTTTACAATTCGTAAATAATCTTACAACAGAGCAATTCCAAAAGATCCAAGGATTTTTTGAAACAATGCCAAAATTAAAATATGATGTCCACTATAACTGTCCTGTGTGCAGTAAAGCACATACAGTTAGGTTGGAGGGAATGGACAGTTTTTTTTAATAAACCTTTGTCATGATAATCTGACGAATTACTATAAGATGAATTTTGCGTTGCTACAATATCATAAGTATTCACTTGTAGACATTGAGGATATGATTCCATTTGAAAGAGATGTTTATATTCACATGTTAATGCAATACTTAGAAGAAGAAAAACAAAGAATAGAGAGTAGACAATAATGCAATCAGTACTAGAACAACAAAAATCTAACATAGTGCAATTTCCAAAAGCATTCACACCAACAGCAAATTCTGGTGGTGGAGGAGGAGATTTAACTACTGTAGTTAAGGATCTAATTTCTAGTATTAAAAAATTGACAGGAGCAATCGTTGGTCAGACAAAGGTTCAATTACAATTAGTTCCAAAAATATCAAAACCAGAATTACCAAAAGTTCCAGAGGTTATGGGTGGTAAACCTGGATTCTTAATGACTGCCGAAGACAAGATTCGTGAAAGAGCATCAAGAATTGAACCAACTGCGTCAATGGATAAAGTTGAAAAGAATAAAGAAGATTCAGGTTTAAACTCATCTTTAGAATCTTCGGTTGAGGATGAAAGATTCCGTGATAAACAGTTAGGTCTATTAATTAAGATTGAAGAAAATACCAGAGGTGGTGGTGAAAAAAGTTTAGCTGAAAAGGAACCAAAACCTGGAGATGGTTTTGGTCTTGGCACTATTGGAACAATTATTGCGGTAGCTGCAGGAACTCTTGCAGGATTAGTATCAGCGTGGGTTAAGACAGTTAAGTTCTTTGTCAGTGGATTTGCAAATGGTATAAAATATCTTGGTGAAGTTTTTCCAAAACTAGGAAAAATAGTCACAGCCATTGAAACAACATTTATGTCATGGGTAAATGGTATAAAAGGAGTATTCTCTTCTGTTGTTGGTAAATTTGCTTCAATGTTCGAAGCAGCAGTGGGATTCTTTAAAGGTATCTTTGGTGAGGGTTCAATGATTGGCAAGGTCATCACCAGTATAAAAACAGCTGTCACTGGATTCTTAGAGCCAATCATGGCAGGATTTAGAACAATTGGCGAAGCTAGTGGACCAATTGGTAAAGCAATGTCATTTGTAAAAAATGCTGTAAGTAACTTTATGGGATTCTTTTCTGGAATCGGAACACAATTAGGGACTTTTGGAAAACTGTTTTCTGCGGTTTCTGGTGTAGTCAGTAAAATAGCATATCCATTAATGATTATCATGTCTGTATGGGATACAGTTAAGGGTGCGCTTGCTGGCTGGGAAGAAGGTGGTTTCGTCGGAGCAATTGGTGGAGCAATCAAAGGACTATTCAATGGATTAGTATTTGGTGTACTCGATATGATTAAGGGTGGTATTTCCTGGATTGCTGGCGCATTGGGATTTAAGAAAGTAGAAGAATTCTTAGACTCGTTCTCTTTTGCGGACATGTTCTCTGCGTTTGTTGATGCTGTTTTGTTTATCCCTAAAAAGATTCAAGAGTTTATCATGAGTCCAATTGAGACAATGAAAAAGCTGGGTGAAACTGTAATGGGTTTATGGGAACCTATTAAACAATTAATGGGAACTCTTGCTGATGCATTGATGTTTATCCCTAACCAACTATTTGGATTAATTAATGACTATATTGTCACTCCACTAACAGAAGTGTTTAAACCAGTGGCAGATTTCTTTAAAGGAATTGCAGAACAAGTTATGGGATTCTTTGAAGATTTTGGAATACCAGAAATGGGATTCTCTGTCTTAGGTAAAAAAGTCTCTATTGGTCCATGGTATCCATTTAGACCGAGTGAAGGTACTAAAAGAGTCAGCAGTGACACTTCTATGTCAAGTTCTTCGAGTGCTGCTGGCGAAACATCTACAATGTCTCAAAATATTGTATCATCTGGGGCTGATGCTATACGAAACCCTGATGGCACTGTCAGATATGAAAGAGATAAAACCAGCGTTTTAACTACTGGTGAACGAGTTGTAGATGGTAGAGCAACATTTAGAGAAGACTTTGCTCAATTTGATCCAAAAACTGGTAAGGCTATACTTGCAGGAGATGCTGCTGGTCCAGAAGGACAAAGAGAAATTAGTACTCGTGCGTTCAGACAAATTAAAGCAAATGCAAAAGCAGGTGGTAATAACGAAGCAATCGCTGAGATTGTTAAAGAAGATGATGCATATCAAAAATTAAGTTTCTGGGACAAACGAAAAGTTGATGTTGGTTATGCTAAAGCCAGTGATCTTCTGGCTGCTTCTTCTCCAGCAGAAACACCTACTGCTCAGAGAGTGTCACAGCAATCTGCTGATAATTCTGCTGCTAAGATGGCTCCACCACCAGCACAATCTACTAGTGTTGTTAATGCTCCTGTTACTAATACAAATAACACTAGCAATAATGTTATCAAAGCACCTATTAGAAATAGAGAGTCAACTCAAACAAGGTATCTAGAAAACAGATACGCATAAAAAAAGGGATCTTTACGATCCCTTTTTAATTTAGCAAGGAAGATTAATCTTCTTTAGCAATCTTCTGGAAGTAACTCATCACATCATCATCTTCATCTTCCATTCCCTTCGGAGTAGGTGCTGGCTTAGAAGCAATCTTAGGTGCTTGAGCAACTGGTCGATCTTCTTCAGCGATCTCTGCAGCAGACTTGCTAGCAAAAGTGTCTCCTGACAAAACATCATTCAGTTTTTTCTTCAACTCATCATAAGACTTAAAGTTCTTGCGATCAATAAACTCAGCCAACTTATACTGAGAATTAACAATCTTCAGCAAGGTTTCTTCGTTGTCAGAAACAGCAATAGGGTCACTGAAACTAGACTCATCATAGTTTGCGTAACCATCTTTCTTACGCATACGCAGTTTGAAGTTAGCACCTTCCCAAAGATCAAAGACATTGACAGGTTTCTCGTCTTCAAAAGTAGGACGAGCCTTATCCATAATCTTGTCAAAAATCTTCTTACCAAATTTCCACAAGAATACTTTACCTTCATTCTCAGGATGCTTAGGATCTGATACAATCAGAACATTGGCAATGAAAGAAAGTTTACGCTTTTGCTTACGAGCGATTTCTTTGTTGGCTTCAGAACCAGAGTTCCAGAGTTGAGTGTTCAACTCACCAACAGGGTCATTCTCACCAAGAGTGGTTAGAGAATTTTCGATGTACCACTTGCCAGTTGGACCTTGGAAGCCATGGCTAAAGATACGAACCCAAGGAAGTTCATCACCTTCTACACGAGGTAGGAATCGGAGTGTAGCTGTACCATTACCAGCCTTGTCACCTTCGAGACGCCAGAAGCGATCATCGTTGTAAGACTTCTTTTCGGTTTGGGGATTGGCGATCTTGTCGAATTCTCCAGAGATTTTAGAGAAGTCAGTTGAACGCATTTTGCGGAGTGCTTGAATATCCATCGTATTTTCCTTTGTATAAAAATGTATTACTTTGTATTAGTATTGTGTTGTATAGAAATCTCATCATTTAGTTCAATGTCGTCATCAAAGTCTTCATTGTTTAAATCATAATCTTCTTCAACCCAACTATTTAGCGTTCTCATACCACCAGTTTTTTTATTGTTGGCATGTCTGGCAGTTTTACCTGTACGCTTACCAGAACCCTCATCATCAAAATCTCTTGATGATTTATAATATGTCTTGCCCATGATTACTATGCAACTTCTTCCAAGAAATGATCAAAGATCTTCTTAATCTTAATTATATCGTATTTAACGAACCCAGTCAACTTTGTAATTCTTCTTAAATCATCATCCCATATATACCTCACCGAAGTATTTAGTTTCCATTTTTCAATAATTGGATAGAGATCGTCAATAATTCTAAGAGTTTCAATTTTAATTTTACCACCAACGAACAGTTTTAATGCAACAGGGTATTCGCTATCTGTAAAATTAAACAATGATGTATGTGTTAGTTTATTTATCTCAATATGAGTTAATAAAGTTGCTAAATCGTCTACAAAAATCTTGGTTATGCTTTGCTTTCTTCGCAACCATTCAGTATAAACTTCATCTGCTTCAGCGCCAGCATAAATGGCAGTATCATTTCCATATGCAAAGTTAGCAACAAAGAACTGGATGATGTCTTTATCATTATCATGTTTTCTTGCTAACTTCTCAAATATATATCTGTCATTCCTAGCATTAAATGCTTCACGAGTTCCCTTAACATTTCCTCTGTTTTCAAACACATTGAATTTATCAGTTGTGAAATGAAGTTTAATCGCTAGGTAATAACGATATGCTTTAAATCCGTCCACTTCGTTTCTTCCTGCATTCTTCTTTTGCTTTGGGTGGTATATCTGGTGATATTTCTACCCAAGTACAGTCGATTCTAACAGTTCTATTTTCTTGTTGTGAAATAACATAAAAGAGAGAACCCATTATACCAACATACACTAATGCTGGTATAACCAACCAAATATATTTAAACATCTAACTGTGCTTGTTTGGGAAGGTAGTTCAACTCACGAAAGTTCATCTCAATTTTATCTTTCAATGACTTGCTGATTAGTTTGGCAACATCATCGGGTTCAAGATAATTTTCTTTGCAGTATTCCAACACAGCGTCCATGTAACTTAGTTTAGTCTCACGAACCATCTGCTCAATATGCAAAGAAAATTCATTGGCTGTCTTAAACATATTGTTCTCGTTTAATGTAGTACTCTAAATTTCGTAATTCTTGATTGATCTTGGAATATTCGTCAAACTTAGATCGATATAGTTTCCAGATAGGTGTGTCTGTCTTTTCTGGATCCATCTTTCGGTCAAACTTTTCCAAGTACTTAGAAAAGAATTTATCTAATTTCATTTTTTGCAAAAGTAGTTCTTGCTTTTTGTTCAGTAACTCATTCATTATTATACTCTCTTTATTTTTGCAAGACAAACTTTTTGAGAACCTCATTAGCCTCAGTGAAGTCGCCCTTATCCAGATACTTCTCAATAAGATCTTCAGCCCAAAGATGAGTCTTCGATTCTTCACCAGCAGTCGTATACATGCCAGCGAGAGAAATTGGATTCAAATATACAAATGATGCACCTTCCATATTCGGGTTAACTGTATATGTATAGGTAATGTTACTATAGTCTTTTTTCGGTTCCATATCATCTCCTCATAGTTGCGATATCTTTTGCTTCTTCATCACTAAAAATTGGCACTGCGTTAGACTTATGCATGGTACCAATTCCAATAATTTTATTTCCAGTATATACTTTCTGGACTGGCTTAGTACAAGCACCACCAGTAAATGGAAGACTTGGAATCTTAGGTGTCTCTCGACAAGCAGGTTTCCCAAGTGAGTACACATCACGGAGTTGTTGCACTTTGGGTTGAGCAACAGTCTTTGTGGCATACTTCTTTAGCATGGTTTCCCATGATGCTTGCAACTCTCGCTGCTTGGCATTCGGTTTCTTCTTCTTTTTTGCAGAAGATGATTTTACATAGATGAACATAGTGTTATTATACCCTAATAAATGTTGCATGTCAAGCAGTAACTACGAATCCTGAAACATCCTTCTTGGCTTTACCTTTGGCTTTGAGACCAACGATAACACCTTTAGGATCCAAGAAACGCAGATCAGTTTCATCGCCATTAATAACTGGACGACCGAGATATGTCTCTGGCACTTTGTGAAATACAGCTGCAACATTCATGCCATTTGACATTGCAATACGAACATCCATATCGTTGCCATCTGCTTTAGAGAAAGTCAGGTGGTAGTTAGGGATGTGTTTGACTTTACGATTATTTACCTTAGTGTAGTCATAGAACTGCACATCAGGAAACATCTGAAAGATGTTTTTGCCATCTTGCACTTCGTACTTCTCCCACGAGAGATCTGAAGTGCCATTAAGACGGAAGACAGGAATTAGTCCTTGTTTTTCTGCTTTCTTAATCGTCTTACGAATTTCAACAAGCAACTCAAGAAGAAATGCTGGGCGATTTTCGAAGAATGCTTTGGTCTTACGAATTCGTGCTTGCTGAATCACATTAGTGGTTTCACCTTTCTTGAAGATGCCACCACGACCAGCAGTGTTCAAACATGCAGCTGTGCAACCAGCTGTTCGTTTAGGACAAACTTCTTTACCAGAAAGTGTCGCAGGTGCTAGGTGAAGTACAGAAGACAGATAACCTTTCTTCTCACCTTTAAGCAACTTTGGATTGCCAACAGTCAATAGAGTCATAATATATCCTTACTTGAAAACAATCAGAGCCAACAAGATGCTGTTAAAGAAAAATCCTAATGCATTCGATACGATATACAGCGTATCTTTCTGCACTATTGCTCTAAACAGAAACAACATCAAACCAGTCCAAACTAGAATCACCATACTGATAGGTGGAACATTGTTGGAGTAACCAAGAATCACCCCTAAAGTTGTCGGGAGAGTCGCACCATGAATCAGTACCATTCCAACCCAACCACTCAGGGAACCTAACTTTTTAATTGCTTTTTCATTTATCATACAGTTATTATACATGAATATGCAATTAAAGACAACACCTTTCTGGATGGAAAAAACCCCTGTAAATTCAACAACTTACAGGGGTCTAATAACCTTCAAAAAATGAGGGTTATTTCTTTGGTGTAGAGACTCCACTGCTTGTATGTGATGCTCCATAAGCCACACATACTGTATCTCGTTCGTTTGCATACGCACAGCGAACTGCAACTGGATCAATTCCCTTAACAATGGCAGATTCAACATTTCGTTCAACAGACTTTAATTCTGAGTATTTGTAAAATGTAGTAGAGCCGATTAAAGAACAAACAGCTAGTGTCACACAAACCGTAAAAACATGATCATTCATAATTATTCCTTTTAGTTTACCAAGTACCATCATCTATGACTCCTCGAATCCAAAATGGACCAAGAGCAATAAACACCAAGTGTTGTTTTGGATCTAGATCTGTATGTCCTTCAGTCACGAATCTAAATTCCCAATGATAAGGATTGATGGCAACACCCATCCACAATCCAGAATATTTAATATAGTTAAGAAAGGTCTTTAACTTCATCGCATAGTCCTAATTTTTTAGCCTCAAGTGGACTTAACCAAATGTCTTGTGGTGGCAATAGAATCTCTCGAATCTTTGCTTCAGACAATCCAGTACATTTTTTGTAATGACTAATCATCTTCTTAGTGGTTAAATCAAACTCTTTGACTGTTGCAAACAATTCGTGTTCTTTACCAAAAGCACCCCATGAGTATTGATGACTCAGAATGGAAGTATTTGGTGTAAGAATACGCTTTCCCTTTTCTCCAGCAATGAAAATCATTAGTCCAGCTGAAGCGATCTGTCCTAATCCAATAGTACGAATCGGTATAGCTGAACCACGCATAGCATCAATCAGTGCAAATGCTGCATTCAAATCACCACCTGGAGATGTGATAATCAAATTCATTAAATCTGGTCGCTCTTCAGCGAAGTTCGCTTCAAAAACCCATTCAACTGCTTGCTTGGCACTAGCCAATGTAACTTCTTCCATTAATAAAAAGAAAGAGTGTTGAGAAGTTTCTTCTTTCAGTTGTAGGTTTAGTTTTTGCATCATTATTATCGATCACTTTCTTTATAAAAAATATGTCTACCAATTACGGTAGTCTTGTCAAGTTTCCAACGAGGGTTTACATAATCAGCATGATAAAACAATGCTCCATGTGTAATGTCTGTTAGATTTTCATAATTAGCATATACATAGAGAGCAATGTTTTGTGCTTCTTCGTATAATCTACTACTGGTTATGTGTTTCTTTCCTTCACAGAACCAAGAGAACTGACATGTAGAGTTTACCTTTTGTTTCACTACAGAGCAAATATCTTTTGGATATCTTGGGTCTTGCACTCTATTAAGAGTCACTAATGCAACAGCGACACGACCATCCGTTGGTTCCCATCCTGCTTCATAGTAAATGTTTTCAGCCAAACAGTCAATTTGTTTTCTGGCTTCTTTTGTTAGCTGTTTATATTCTATCTTTAAAATCTTATCTTCATGTTTGATAAGATTTGGTGCCACTACAAACAGTAGTGATAGTAAACATATTGTTAATAAAATGTATAATCGTATTCGCATACAATCTCCTTAATTAGTTAAAGAAAGACATGCGTGAGCATGCCTTTCCGATCCCATATCAGGTTGACTTTTTGCTATTAGTCTTTGTAGTATCTAAGGGGATGTTTGAAACAAAACCATTCAGCACTTGTGCTTTTGCAATGATTTCGGCTTCTGATGGATAAGCAGGAAATCCTGGATGATCAGGAATCGTGCCACCATTGATTTTAGCAGAATCGACTTTAGTTGTCCAGTCGTTGCTAATTTGTTCACGCTTACCGTAGTATTCATCGGACAGCATGTCTTTCGCCATTTTTAGTAGTTCAAGGCGAATCTCGAACGGGGTCATGTTACTCATGTTTTACTCCTTGTGTGTTATGAGTTGTGTGTAATGAAGGTTTTATTGGGATCCTTCAACCCACTGTGTAATTATTTAGGAATTACTTCTTTGCTGGCTCAGATGCCTTTGCTGCTGGCGCTGGAGCAGATGCTGCAGCTTTTGGTGCGTCAGCTTTCTTTTGAGTGTCAGCCTTCTTTTCGTCTTTCTTTGGTTCTACTTTCTTAGGAGTAGGTTTTTCAGACTTTGGAGCAGGAGGACATTTACCATTCTTGTCCTTGGTGACACAATTGGCTTCTTCTTTCTTTGCTTCTTCTTTCTTTGCTGGTTCAGCTGCGAAAGAAACAGTTGCAAATGCCAACATTACTAATGCGATAATTGATTTCATGATAGTTCCTTATAAAGTTAATACGATTTAT
>Ga0222713_10007242_pt1 | contig 10439 bp, 6 predicted proteins | sample C33_649DmetaG_FD_165061 | JGI IMG/M metagenome (GOLD analysis project Ga0222713, IMG submission 165061) | Estuarine water microbial communities from San Francisco Bay, California, United States - C33_649D | ecosystem: Environmental > Aquatic > Marine > Unclassified | place: USA: California... | reverse complement strand
ATCGTATAAAAATAAAATACCATTTTCAGGATATGCGTCTCTTAATTCATTAATTGATTTAGACCATTCAAATGTAATAGTATTATAATTTTTTTCATCTATCTTTAAATTATTATCGTAAGTAAAATCATTAGCAATGTATTTTGTTGCAGCATTAGTCACCACCAATTCATCACAAAATTTAGATATTTTTAATATCTCCCATTTATTCAAATCGTTTTCTGTCATATAAGTTTTAGCAAGACCATATCTACTATTTAAACACAAGTCATAAAATATCCACGCTGGATTATCTGTCCATTTTAAAGTTTTACTGAAATTGCCATTCCAATCACCGATATACTCACGAATATCAGCGTCATAATTTTCAGGAACTTTAATTTTTAACAATTTACAATCAAAACTTCTTACTGGAATGCTGGAAAAATGCTTTGAACTTATTTTATTTTCACATATCGCTGAATATGGATAAGAAAATCTATAATCAATTTTTTCAACCACAGAGTCTACAGAAAACTCTTTTGCAAAATTATTAGTTTTTTCGTCAGAAGCTGAGAGTCTTTTTTCTACACTGTAAACATTAATTATATATTCTGGATTATTTGATTTTAAATCATTCTTTTTGCCAAATTCAATTTCTATAGGAATCAAAGTTGGATTACCTTTAACAACAAAGTAACCTTGAAAAAAATAGTAAACTCTAGTTCTAGTAAATAAGTTAGTTACACAAACTACAAATCTGACATGATTACTATATGTACTGCCTTCGCCACCAATATAAAAACAGTTATCTACTTTTATATTTACTGTTGCTTTAGTAACGTATTTATTTTTTACATAATGAGAAAAATTTCTTGATATATTTCTAGCGTTTATTAGTTTTTGTTGCAAAGCGCTTGATGTTGAATCTGTGAATAAAGCTTCATCAAACTGATAAAGCTTAAATTCAGTAATACCAGGATCTGTATCTAAATCATATATTCTAGATCCATAACTATAAACAGCGCTTGGAGTACTATTTAAATTATCAATTTCTTGACCATAAGAAACTAAAAAGTTAGCAGCAGAAAAATTTAAAAAATTAGTTTTTTTATCTCTAATGGGGGTATCATTATAGTACATCCCATAAGCCAAAGAAGAACTGGCATTAGCAACGCTAGAATCTAAAGATAAATAATTTAATGTAGATCCATCTGGATCAACCAAACCTTCTATTGGACCTTCACACAATAAATCTGAACTTATATATAAACTTTCTGTATCTAATGTTCTATTTCTTGCACTATCAGATGGACTACCTGCTAAACTAATAGGACCATATAAATTTTCATTCAAATAAATTTTTACATCACTTGTTTGTTGATTCGTATTGATGTTTGTTTGTGATGTTGCGCCCTGAGTACTATTTAAATTTAAATTCGTACTTGCTCCGACCGCGCTATTTACAGACGTTCCATTCGTAGTTATAGTAAAAGAACCATCATTATTTTTTTCTATACTATAATTTATTAAGCCTTGACCTTCTTCAGTCGAAGGAGCGTCCGCTAAACTATTAATATTTTCTCTATAACTAGGCATATTATTAATTAATTTTTCTTGTTAACACTCCTCCGCCAATAAAATTACCACCTAAACCAATCACACCTGCTGGATTATCTATAACACCTTTTATCTGTAAATCATTAGATACAACAACGCTTCCAATTTTCAGTCTTCCATAGCCAATTGGAATAGCCACATTACGCTTTGTAACATTTTCATATCCAGAAAACATTCTAGAATTATTTTTTATATCTTTTGGAGCTTTTGGAGACATCAGACGAGTTACTAACATTTGAATACCAATAGCAATAAGCATTATTATTAAATAAACAAACCAATCAACAAGCGCACCAATCATTAAAGGAACAACTTCAATTTTTGAATTTTTCTTTAAAATAGGAGAGTTTAAATATTCTGGAGGCATAATTTTATCATCAACATATATAATAAAATGAGTCAAATATTCTTGCATATTACCTAAAGCTGTTAACATTTTATTACTATTAGCCTCTATAGCTTCAAAAGCCTCTCCAACAGTTTTGACGTTTAAAAGCCAATCTGTTTTAACGAATTCTTCAAAAATACCATGAAGTTTGACGTTTACCATATTAATCTATATTTACACATTTTTCTTGAAACAAATCTGCGGCTACATTATACAACAGCATATTTATATTATGATATTTTTGATATTTTAAATCAAAATTAGAAAACGGCGCATCCAAAGGGTGACTATGAAACAAAAACAAGATAACATATTCTTTTTTTATTTTTAAATAATCCTCTGGAGATATAAGAAAAAAATTCTCTTTATCTGGATGTTTATTATCAACTGGAATAAAAGAAATCAAATCATCTTTTTTTACAACAAAACCGCAAACTTCTACAGTTTTATTACTTAAAGAATACTGCTTTATTTCCTCACATATTCGATTTGGTAATTTCATTATTGTAGGGGAATGTAGCTGGGAAAGCTCCAAATGGAAGGTATGAGGAACCATTTGTAAAAGCTCTACTAGTGTTATTTCCAAATCTAAGATTGCATCCTTGTAAAGTTTTAGAGCATTTGTCTTGTTTCCAAACATCAGTATTTTTTAAAGGATTTTTATTTACAATACCATCAGCAATACAAACAAAATAATTTTTATTTCTATTTAATGGGGATAAAATCGCTTCTTCCGATTCTAAATTCGTATCAAACAAAGCGTCTAAATAAACAAAATCTCCTTTATTATATACTGTTGTTTCTAACCATTCTGCTTTATATGTTAAAGAAGTTAAACCATAATTTCCATTATTAGAAAATTGATTATATGTGGTTATAAATATTTTATCGTTCTCATCTGCAATCGGTACTCCTAAAATACTTTGAAATCCACCTCCTATTGTTATGCCTAAATTAGGACCAGCATATGTTCTTGTATTTCCATAATTACAACCATAGCAACGATAATTCCATGAACATGTGTCATTTGTCACCTTTCTCGCTGGAATCGTCAATGTTTGAACATCAACCTTGGTAACTAATTCTAATTCTACTTCATTTAAATTCTCAGTTAATTTTGCATTAATAATTAATTTATCAAAAGAAATATAAGTATTAAAATTAGAAACACCAAAAGGATTTTTACCATCTGTGAAATTAACCATATCCAAATCCTTAGCTAGTATCTTTTTTCTATTAAAATTTTTTCCAATTAAATCACCTCTATCTTGAAGGACTCTTGAAAAATAATTATTTACATTTCCTATTTTTATCTTTGGTCTTCCTTGTCTTCCATCTGACGTAGTTTCAAATTGTGAAAATTCACAAGGTATAAAAATATACTCTTTATTTTGAAAAATTAAATTTTGGTTGAAGTTTTTAGATCCATGAAATCTCAAATAACCTTCATTAGATTCCAATTCTATTTCAAATAAATCTATTACAACATAATTATTAAGTTTAAATAAAGTATTCATTATATTTGTGTATTTATTTTACCAGCCAAATTAAAAATATTTGGCAATTGAATTTGACTATCGACAAGCAGAGAAGAGCCAGTTTCTCCAGCAAATAGTTTTAAATACTGTTTGTTTAATGAGTTATACATTTGCAATCTTTCATTATTATACAAAGTTCTATTATAAAATATAATATCAAAAAAATAATTAGTTAAAACCCCACCCTCATTTTTTAACTGTAGAGTTGTGTTATTCAAATTATTTATATATTTTAATTTATCAGGAAGACCATAAATGCAATATCTTTCACCATTAATAAAAATTGAATATATATTATTAGATCTTTGTATATTTAAAATAAAAGGATAATAATTGCCAGCACCATTTAATTGTTTAGAAATTTGAGAATACGAACTGATCAAAGCTGGATCATTTGTAGCTTGATAAAAAGTAGGCTTATCTTTATTATTTATAAGACCATCATACAATAACGAGAAGAAGAAACTAAAAATATTATTTTCTTTTGAAAAAGCTTTATAAGCCGTATTTAAAAATGGTCGCAAAAGAACATTTTTATTACTAACGTTATTTGATGAACTATACCAATTCAACATTTTAAAAATCTGCTCGTCATAAGATGCTCCTTTAAAACAACCAACTATAAATAAATCAAAATCAGTACAATTAACTGATGAAGAAAATGATCCTTGTAAATATTTTGTAGCAGGTAACGATATTGCTTTATAACCTAATCCCTCAAAGTCTGAAACATATGTTCCATCTCCAGTTAAAGTTACTATAGTTGTTGATCCAGAATCTTTACCTATCCATTGTGGAGTAACTGATAAATCAGAGTTATTACATCTAAAAATATAATCGCTTACAACAGCATCATTATAAAAATTAATTTTTAAATTAGAATTTGAATATTTATTTACTAAATAACCGCAAGAACTTGGCGCATTATTATTTATTTTGATAAATTTTGTTTGCAAATCTGGTATGGTTGATATGTTTTCTTGAACAGGCAAGCCAGGATTATAAACTAAAACATTTGAATTTGTTGTAAAAGAATTATCTTTTACGGTATATTTTATTATATTATCTATTGCGTCTTCTCCATATTGTGGATTAGGTGAATATAATTTAACAACATCTTGCAATGTTGCTCTTTGTGAAGCTCTAACTGAAAAAAATGTATTTTGACTATTATTTGACCCTCTTATTGGAAAAACAATATTTCTTTCTATTCCATCAGATCCTACTCCTATATAAGCATTTCCACCTCCCAATAACCCTACACCAGCCTTGTTTCCTCCACCACCAGCAGTTATCTGCGATGATTTTTGAATAAAAACATTATAATTTATATCTGTTCTAACTGTTGTTTCATCAATGATTGAAATTTTATTATTAAAATTTAAAGAATTTCCTCCTTTTTTACTATCAGACATTCCATTAGCGGTAGAATAAACAGATGCATCAAATACTGGTTTTAAATTAGCTCTTTTTTCAGTATCAGTTAAAATATTAGATAAATCTCCACCTTTACCATGATTGCCGATAATAGATACTCTTTCAGGAATATAAATATTTATATTTGTACCATCAGTATTATTACCTGAAAAATTTTGAAAAATACCATTTTTTAAATCTATAGCATAATTATTTTCATCGCTAGACAGAAAAGTGCTACCAGCAGATAAATATACATTTATACCCGAATAAAAACCTAAATCTGAAGATTTACTATTTGAATCTAATATTTTTTGATATAAATCGTAGTTAACATAATTACCCTGAGTAACAACAACGTTTAGCATTTTCTTTTCAAATTTTAAATTTGGACGCGTAGCAGCGGCTCCTGAAAAACCATTAACTATTTCATTAGATAACTGATCATTTAAACTTTCAATACCAGAAGCAAAAATATTTATACCAGAATTACCAACGCTATATGTGTATAAACGAGCATAATAATTTGTCTCTAAAGCTATAGAAGTAAAATCTTTTTTAGATACGTTTCTAACTATCTTTTCTTCTGAATCGTAACCGTAATATTCACCAAATCTTGGATTTTTATCTGTATTTTCTGCAATATTAAAACCCGTAGTAAATTCTATAGATGAAAAATCATTATATTTAGAAATATCTAATTGATAGCCTGTAAAAAAATAATTTTTTAAAGTTCCAGTGCCAGTTGGTGGAGACCAAATAAAATTATAATTTATTCCATTTATTATGTCATAATTTTTTAAAGCAACAAAATTTCTTACATGTCCACCAGTATTATTTATTATTCTTGATCCAGTTATTTCAATTGTAATAACTCCGCTTGGATCTGGAGTACCATCTTCAACTGATTCGCTATAAATTAAAAAATCACATTCATCATTCACTGCGGATGCGACTTCTTTTGGTTTATAAAAAATATCTACAATCTTACTATCACCATTATTTATTAATAATGAAGATTGAGAAAACGAAAATAATTTATCAGAATCGTTTTTTATATCAAATAAATAATTAATATCAGAATTACCACTGTTTATTATTGTTATAGGCCAATGAGTACCAAAACCAGTTAAACACTCACCAATAAATTTACCTGTTAAATTTATATATGTCATAGCGATAATAATGTGTTAAAAAAAATGTCAGAATCAGTTTTACCTTTAAATTCTATAAATTTTACAGATATGTCGTGATTATTTTTAAACTTATATGTATGATTCCATTCTGGACAATACACATCGATTAATTTATTATAAGGCTCTGGCAATGTCATTTCAAAGATCTTAAAACCAGCATTAGAATCTAAAAATTTTAATATAGCTTCAGCTTCTTTATCGCTTCTATTATTATATGTAAAAGTAAACTCTAAAGATGTTTTATTTATACCATAATTTTCAAAAGCAGGAGCAGATGAATCGTATTCGGTTTTTACAAATTTTGGATTTATTGGAACATCAAAATTTAAGTCAGGCTTAAAATAAAAAGATCTTGTAAATAAGCTGTTCGCTCCAGTTGGATTTGTTGTATGAGTTACAAATGTATTATTTGCACCTGTGAACCAATAATAATCTCTATTACTAGAAGCCGTAGAATCAAAATAAACAACATCATTATAAAAATATCTTTTATTATTTTGAAACAAACTAGTCACATTTTCACCAGTTACTAAAAATCCTTTATAATCTAAACTAGAATCGTATGTAGAAATACATTTTATATCTATTTTATTCAAATTAGCTTCTACTGAATTATACTGTAAATCAGAAAAATAAATCTTAGCATTATTTTTATATGGAAAAAATAATTCCATATTTACGCTTTCGTATGAATCTGTTATATTTTTAGGAGTATACTCAAAAGTATTTTGAAAAAATCCTATCAAAGATTTAGCCTGTTTATCTGTTAAACCATCATAAGATAAATTAAATTCTGAATTTAAATTATTTATATTTGGTACTACATTAATTACATATCCATCTCCATAACTTATTCTTTGAGCTTTTGTACTAAAAGAAGCAGAACATCCATAAGTTTTATTAAAAATAGAGTCTATATCTCTAGTGAAATATTCTGATCCGCTTATATTAATTGGAGAATAATTATAATTAGAAGCCGTAAAACTATCTTTCGCCACTATGTATAAACCATCATCATTAATAAAATGTTTTTCAAACAAATATTTTTCTATAGCTAATATATCATTATCAGTTGGAACTTTAGAAAAACCTAAAATTTCATAATAAGAAATATTCGCAGCATCATAATTGTACAAATCATTATTAGATGAATGACTGTTTCCCGCCAATCCAAGTCTCAAACTTGTAGCTCCCGATGGAAAATACTGAGCGGAGGTAGTATTTAGAACTTCGAAACCATTATTTCTTACCCTTAAATTATTAGATGTATTATTTTTTATTACTGAAAGTATATTTTTATTTTTAATCAGCTTCGCAGATGAAAACGCAGAATTTAAAACATTAGGAGAATTTTCGGCGGCAGCATTTACATTTATAACAAATTGTTGTGATGATTTTGGAACGCTAGAGTTCCAACTATAAATTTCATTATTTCCAGAAACACCGATAAAGCCATAAGATAATGCGCCCGTGTAAAAAGTATTTATTATTGAAGATATATTTGGTTTAATGCTTTGACCATAATCTCCTCTTCTTAAATCTTCAAATTCATAAACTAAAAACCAGCAACGATCAGTGTCTGAAAATCCTTTAAAATGCGTGTCTCCAGGATTAGTGCTTCCTGTTGTATATAGATTACTATATTCATATTTAGCAAGATCAGAAGAAAATGTTACTGAATTATTATTTTTATTATATGTTGGTTTTTTCCAAATTATGTTTTCAGTATTATGCAAATCTTGAGCCACCTCATGACCTGGAGCATTATTATACCATTTATAAACTCTACCAGAAACATCAAATTCTAAATTATTAAGATCATCGATATTAAACCAAGCAAACAATCCACTTAAATTTCTAGGATCTTTAGCGTCTCCAGTATAATATTCAAAATCAACTAAGTCATATTTAGTATAACTTGATGAAATATCAAAATTCTTTATTCCTGTAACTGAGAATTGGGTATCTAAAAATTTGCTCATAATGAACTCCTTAATGGCGCTAAACGTTGCATTACAGATAATTTACTTTGCAATATTCCATTATTGCTAACAGATAAACCTCTAGATTCTATTTTGCCAGAAACATTAAAATTATTTAATAATGTGTTATTATAATCTTTTAAAAATAAGTCGCAACTAACATCTTTTCCTTCTATACTATTTACATTATTTTGTCTAAAAAAGTTACCATCAACTGTTACATTTTTCGTTTTATTTGTTTTTGCCACTCTGAAAGGAAGTATTTCATCATTTTTAAAAAATGGAATTCTACTGCACTGTTCAGAATACTGAAAACCAAATACTTCTGAAAAACCAAAAACATTTGTCAAATCACTAATGTAAGATCTATTAGAATGAGATATTTCGCTTAAGCTTGCGTTTCTTGCCGTATAAAAAGGTTTTAAATTGTTTGTGCTATCTCTGCTATTTATTTGACCATACCAATCGAATTCAGCACTCAAAGAAATTGGAGAAAACTGCGAAGCTTGAAAAGATATACTTTTTAAATAACAGTTTTCTATTTGAACGCCAGCAAAAATAGCATTAACAGATTGTTCTGTCGAACTAGTTGGAATCAGATAACTTGGAAAAGCACCAGTTAAAAAAAACTCAGTTGTTAATGAACCAACAATTGTACCTTGAGGAGCATATCTTAATAACGAACCATCAGATAACAATACTGGTTCTATATTAGTTTGAATAGAAATTTCAACAGATGTAGAATAAAAAACATTGTTATTTATTCTAAAATCTAAATTTTCATATTTTATGAATTTACTCATTAAACAATTGTATATTTCATTGAGCTTGTTAAAGTAACTGGATATGCTAATGCAGTATAGTCATCTTTAAATAATCTAAATTGTAATAATTGTCCAGAATTAAATGTTCCAAAAGTTGGAAATATCAATTGTGAAACTTGATTTGCATATAACGTAAAAGTTCCACTGCATTTTACATTTGATGTGTCTCCAGTTGTACCAATATTGTTATAACCATCAACACTTGTTGCTGCTGGAGTTATGGCATAAAATTGAAAAATTACATTTTCTCCAGTTATATCGTCCGATGTAAACGCCATCAATCTTTCTAATTTTCCATTATACACTGAAACTCCAAATGGAGAATTTGTATTAAAATTTCCACTAGATATTGTAGACGAACCATTGACCCCAAATGGATCTATGTAAATATTTGCTGTTCCAGTTAATCTGCTGCTATAAACTTGCACAAATTGACCTTTGCAATAAGAATCATTTGTAGTATATCTTCCATCAATATCTAAATTTCCAACACTGCTCAATTTTGCAACTACATTTGGGCTTGCTCCATAATATCCATTTTTTATAAATACGAAATCATCACTACCACCAAACGTTGGATCAACATAAATATTTCCTATCGACCATTTATCTGTATCTATGGCAGAATCATATCTAGAAAATGTTAAGAAAGAATTTCTTGGACCAGTATCTGCTCCACCTAATGCTTTATTTGCAGCTATAATTACTTCACATGTTTTTGCAGTTCCAGTATTGCTGAAATGAGCTACTGTATTTAAAGCATCAGAAGTTATATCTAATTTATATTGTGGGCCTGTTGTCCCTACACCAAGCAATCCTTCACTACTATGATCGTATACAACATTATAAATACTTAATCCACCAGACGAAGGACCAAAAAAAGTTTTATTATTTACAACTCCAAAAAATCCAGAATCTACAGTATTGCCTAAACCTAAAACAGAAACATTAGTATTGCTTTCTAATTTAGTTGTTTGTCCTGCTCCGCTTACGGTAAGTGTAGCTGTTGGATTAGTCGTATTGATTCCAACTTTTGGATCAACTGAATCATTATCAATAAAAACAGCATCTGAACCTAATATAACGTTTCCTAAATTACTATAATTTAATAATAAAGGCTCATCTGAAGCGCTAGTTCTTATTTCTCCATCATATGGATCAAAAACAATTGAATTACCAGAATTTTGAAATTCTACAAATTCTCCGCTTACTAAAAATTTTTGAGTCAAAGATCCTGTAGTTCCATGCAAGGCACAATTTCCGCTTTGATCAAAAACCATTAAATTTGTAAAATTCGCTCCACCATCAACGGATGATTCTAAATATAATTTAGAGTCGTTTGATTTTTTTGCAAACTGATAGTAAACATTAGGGTCAGATATTGAAAAACTTATTTTTCTTCCAGAATTAATTGTTGATATTCTTATTTGCCCCGATCCATTAGAAGCTGATAAATTATCATTAACATCTAATGAAACAAATGGAGTTCTATCATT
>Ga0222713_10007241_pt1 | contig 10439 bp, 12 predicted proteins | sample C33_649DmetaG_FD_165061 | JGI IMG/M metagenome (GOLD analysis project Ga0222713, IMG submission 165061) | Estuarine water microbial communities from San Francisco Bay, California, United States - C33_649D | ecosystem: Environmental > Aquatic > Marine > Unclassified | place: USA: California... | reverse complement strand
GGAATTGAATATGTATTACCAGAATTATAAATCAAATCATCTGCAACTGGACGAGGACGAACGCCATTATCAAGTTTATACTTATCTCCCCTACAGTGAAGGTTGATAAGTTTTTGTGCATGATGTCGTGTAATCACATAGCAAGCAGTAGAGAATTCATTCACAAATCGTTTATGAATTTTTACATGAATATCTCCAGTGCAAATAATTGCAAGTTGAATGACATCCCAATCATAAGGAACTCTTGCAATAGCATCTTGCCAAGTAAAGTTCCAATACTGAGCAAGGTCTAAGTTACAATCATCTTCCATAATAATTGCATATGGACTATCAGAAGTTTCATACCAATGCTTAATTGCTTTTAGGTGAGAAGTTACGCATCCAACCTCACCAGATGTCATATTCTCTGGATATCTACCTTTGATAATATCACTTAGATCATCTTCTCTACCGTCATATGCAGATATACGATGATAATCAGTGAGTTCCCAATAATCAAATTGGTCCTTCATATATTCCCAACGCTCTGGTTGCCCATCAAGATTGATACAATAAACAGGACCAAAGTTTTTAAGTTTATGGGTGGATTTATTTTTGTCTCTAATGATATTCATTGACAATCTTTTCTATGTTTGGTAGATAATAATTTTTAAGTATTTTACACCATTCAAACTCTTTTGCATAGTCCAAAATTTCTTGACGGTGTGAAACAGAATATTCTCTATTTTTTATAATTTTTTCTTCAATATAAGAAGTATCTTCAATTTTATTTTCAGGAATTACTGTGATAAATTCTCTATCAAGATCAAGATTAGCAGTAGCCCATTCACTCACAACTACACCAAGTCCAGCGGCAAACGCTTCCATACACACTAGGGGATGTGCTTCTCCATCAGATAGAAGAACAAGGTTACCATAGTCAGTTAAGTTCTGATATAGGACTTCTTTCTGCCATTCTCCAAGATAATTCTTAGATTGATCAAATCTATCCTCTGCAACATTACCAGCATACCAAAGAGAGTCAATACCTTGGAATAAGAACTGACGCTTTCTGTGGTCAACCTTTGCAAGATAGATTGACCTATCAGGGAACTCAGGAGTTTCAGTAAACCTAAAGTTTTCCATCTTAACCCCATTGGGATTTAGATAAAGTTTTTCTCTAGGAATATTAGCAAGGACATTATAAACATTATTAATTCCATCAGACAAACCAAAAACATTTGGTTTAATTCTAGTGAAATGATCAAACACTCTTTCCTTATATCCACCCATCAGTTCTGGTCTTTCAAGGTATGCAAAGTGTGTAGTTACTGCACAAGGATATTGAATGTATTCATAAAGAGGAACCCAATCATCATAATTAATATGAACGAAATCTGGACGGAATTCATTAATCATTTGAATGATTTGACGTGGGTCAGACACATTCACAATCTGAACTTCGTGTCCAAGTTCATTCAGAGATAGTTTCATATCCCATATTAAAGATTCAACAGCACCCCAACCCTTTGGTGGAATTGGTAGTGCTGGTCCAATGATTGATATTCTCATTTTACAATTTCGAGGATATCCTTTTCATATTGGTTGACAATTGTCTCCCAAGAGAAATTCTTTACACCATACTCACGAATTTCTTCGCGCAGTCCAACAGATGCTTCTCTGTTTTCTTTGATAGCACTCTCAACATACTCAAGATCATTCAGTTTATCATCAGGAATAACTGTGATAAAGGGAAGTGACTTATCAAGATCATATGCAGCATACTTGGAACATACAACACCGATACCAGAAACCAGTGCTTCTTTAATTACCAGTGGTGTTCCATTTTCACCGTCAGAGAGAAGCATCAAGTTTGCATACTTAGTTACATTCTCATGCTTTTCTTCGGTTGTCCATTCGCCAATATAACTCTTATGAAGACGATCAAAAGTGGTAGTTGGAGAGTAGCGACCAACAAATTCAATACTATCAATTGATTGATAAATCCACTGACGCTTTCTGACTTCAATCTTTGCCATATACAAAGTTTTATCAGGTTTCTCACATTCAGCATTGAACTTGAAATTCTTATGCTGAGCACCAAGACCTAAACGAAGAAGTTTAGAAGTATCCGCACCACCATTCTTATAGGTTTCAAGATCTTTATCAGAAAGACAGAAATTATAATGATCCTTCTGATTTACCAACCATTCATAAGTTGCTGTATATCCATCTCTCTGATGGAATTCAAACTGATCAACATAAGGATATGCACTACTAATCGCAGTTACAGACCTTGGGGATACCTGTTTGATAGCATCCATTACAGGATGGAATACATCATAGAACAAGTGAATGAAATCAAAATCATTCTCCTGCACTGTCTTTACAATTTCATTCAGATCAGGAACATTAACAATCATCCCTTCGTGACCTTTTTCACCAAGTTCACATGCAATCTCCCAAATCAAAGATTCAACTGCACCCCATCCATCAGGAGGAATGGGCATAATACCTGGTCCAATAAATCCAATTTTCATCAGTATAATTCCTTATAAGCATGAACAAGTGTGAAATCACTTTCACGGAAGTTGGGGGTTTTCCAAACCTCAGTAAGATTTGTATTGATAGAATAATGTTTACCAAGCACAAAATATGCAATTTGCATATAAAGATCTAGCCAACCAAATCGATAATCCATATTGTTTAGGATGTTCTCAAAATCAAAATCAATGAAGTCATAGATTTTGTGGTAGTTATCAAGAAAAGTATCGATGTTGTAGATACTACCTCCACCAGCACCATACCAATCAACGTTTGGTTCAGCACCATATTTTTCACGAATGAAATTTAAAAGCGTACCAGAAATTGTATTTCCAGGAACTTCAAATCCAGCACACTCCCAAATAGGATTAATCTTTACTTCACCCTGAGTGAGAACATCATCTTCCATCATAATCATATGAGTTCCACCATTTGCCTTCACATGTCTAGCTGCTTCTCTAAACATATGAATCCAATGCAAACTTTCATCCTTCGTGAATCCATAAACACCTGATGGATGACCAGAGTTTCTACGACCAATTCTCATATAAGAATGAACGTAATTAACATTATACTTTTCACACAAGTCAGAATAATCTACACCACCATCACAACAAATAGTGTATGGGGCATCTGGATGATATTTTCTAAACTCTTGTAGTACAAACTCAGTTGCTCTTTTGTTTTCATATACTGTATGAAAACATCCAAATTTTACAGTCATGATTCTTTCAGATAGTGTGGATGAATGTCGTCACGATATAACCAGAACCAATGTGGTTCTCCTGCAGGAGTAGGTTGCACATCAGGCACCATATCCTTAAAGTCGTAACTAAATGGAGGATTATAAAAACTGAAAACAGATGGGTCTTTCATTCCCACCCATTTTTCAAAATTCATTCTTTCAATAGGACCAAAATCTTCTTTCTCACGAATGAATGCTTGTTTGGTTGGATGTTGAAGAGTTGAAATATAATCTGCTCTTGCCCACCAAAAATTACCACTCATATGTGGCCATGGATCTAAACAGTAGTTTACCCCTGTGACTTGATAAGTATCAAGTCGTTCAAGATTTTCTTTCCATTTGTCAATACAACCCCATTCCATGAGGTGTCGCCAACTATTTATTGCTCGCACCCTACGGTCAGAATAGACATCTCTCACTCCACAGAAGTGACTAATTCCTTTTGTGTGGAAATACATCACTCTTGTAGCACGTTCATTTATACAATCTTCGTATAAATGTTTTAGCGTAAATCCTTCATACTCTTCATCACTATCTCTACAATCAACAATGTTGATCCAATCATATAGAGACACAAACTCTTTCATTCTGGATGCTTGTGGTCCATTGATAGCACACTTAACTGTTGCAATCGCAGGAAGTCCAGATCGGTATAATCGTTTAATTTGTTCATCCACCATAATCTTCCACAGATCAGTATCTGCAGGAGACCAGATGTGATAGTAAACATTTACTCTCATAATATCACCATTGATTATTGTCTAGTGCTTTGTTGTCTTTTGCAAGATGAACCATTTTCTTGGAGAAGTCACAATATTGTTCAAACATTTCCGGAAAAGCATAATCAGGGGCAAGTGTATGTGTCTCATCACGGTGAGTTAAAAACCACTTGTTCATATAACTTTCTTCATAGAATCTTGCTTGAATGTTTTTAGAAACATCTTCCTTTGTCCATTCATCAATTTTACGAATCATATCAAAAATGTAAGGAACTTTACCTCCCCATAGACATCCTTGATAATACACGGACATATCCATAATGCTATCATCAATACAAGCATTTGACAATGGATTTACATCATATGATCCAGGAAGTTGATTGTGTGGTTGAAATCCTATCTTATGACAAGGATGATGCACTCCAATATATTTCTTAGAATCATCAAAGAAGTCAGAGTATTTAATCTCTTCCCATACATAAAGATCAGCGTCAACAGATATTAACCATTCACAATCAGAAACTTTATCTTCAAGTTTCATCATCTCTTCAAATGTTTTATGGTATGTTGTTGGAAATCCATAATGAGGAATTTCCATTTTTACAACATTATCTGGAGATCCTTCCAGATCACCATCAGTGAATACAAAATAATGTTTTTCTGCTTCAGGAATAAAATATTTTTCTAACCTTTCATACCACTGAGGAAGAAACTCAATATATTTTTGTGTGCCCCAAAAAGTAACTGCAATTTTCATTTTAAAATATGTTTTGGTTCCCAATCAAAAGTTTTTCTCACTTTAGAATTTTCAATATGCAAATATGTCTTCTCTGCTTTTTGATTAATCCTAAGATTTAAAGATCCACGCTTTGATACTATATCTATTATATCACAAATACATATGCTTTGTCTTCCCACTAAAAATAAATCATGCTGTTTTGTTAGATCTGTTTCCACTGCCTTGAGTAACAATTCAATAAAATCATCAATGTGAATCAGATCTACTCTGGTCTTCAGGTTAGCAAATATCTCAATCACCTGATCAGAATCTAAAGCATTTAGTAACTTATCTACCAATCCATTTACTCTATTAGCAGTAACCTTTGCTCCCCAAACATTAGTTGCTCTAAGAACAACTGTCTTGCAAGGAAGTTCATTCAAAAGATTTTCTACATGAAGTTTGCATTGACCATACAAAGAGTGTGGTGAAGGTTCATGCTCTTCCCACACTGTTCTTTGATATCCCAAATGTAAATCTCCTGCCGATGAAACAAAAATAATTTTACCATTTGGGTTTTTATTTACATAAAAGTCAAACAGTTTTTTAGAATTATGAACATCATGTTTCATCACCTCTTCAAGATCATTATAAGTATTTCTAGTGGTTGATGACCAAGCAAGATGAATTAGACAAGAATTTTCATGCGTATCAAATACATCAGAAACTTCTTCTCTATAAGAAATTGTAGTAACTTCTTTCTCACACAATTCTACAAACCTAGATCCTATTAATCCATTAGCACCCGTAAGATAAATCATTTAACAATCACCCATTCTTCTGGAATTATATCAGAAGTATCCAGGTGTGCATTATTTGGACCAAACCATTGTTTCGGATCAGGAGAACAAACTACTTTGTTAATACTCTTAGATAACCAAGCACCCCACCAAGAAAAAGTAGAGTTAGCAATAATAAAGTCAGTGCATAGACTCATCAAACACAAATCGGTATAACTATCATTTCCTTCTGATACCAAAAACCTATCATCTTCAAACAAAGATTGTTCTTTACACCACTCAGGGTCATCAGAAAAAATGATGACTGTTCTATCACTATCAAACTTATTCAAAGCCGCTTCATAATAATCAAGTCCAAGATTGTTATGATTTGCAGAATTGATCAGAAAATCACCACGACGAATGTGAAGTGCAATAGGTCTATCAACCTCACTCATCTTATGCTTACACAACAATGAAATTTCATTTCTGAAGGTAAAGTCATCACGGATTTCGTCTTCAATATTCTTGAAATATTTTTCTGTTTGAAAATATCCCTGCAGATTTGCCCAATCAGGACATTCGTTAAAAATATTTTCATTGAAGTTAAATCCGTCTTCAGCAACAGTTGGACGGTCTTGATCAATAACTTGAATATTCAACTGTGTAACATTAGACATCACAAAAGGATCAAATAGTTCAACCCTCAGTTTGTTTCCAAGACCATCAACAACTACTTCTTTGTTATAAGGAATGCAGAAGTTAAATCCGCGATTCTTTGCAATACCACGAAGGGAAGCATACTGGAACATTTGGTTCCCAAGTTGACCCATTCTTCCAAGATAATTAAATCCAATCATTGATCTCTGACCTGTTCTACGATTTTAAGAATGCCTCTACAGCGATTTAGATATGTGTGATCACGTTTTACAATTTCCATTTGATGAAGAATAAGTTCTTTATTGTTTCGATTCTCCATACCTAAATCAAAAATCTCTTGTGCATTTTCTGAAGTCAGTATACTATCATCGATAAAATTTTTCAAGTAAGGTGCATCAGAAACAGCAAGACATCCATAACTAATTGCTTTTAAAACTCTACAAGGAAGATACCAATTGTCTTTCTGTTCTTGTGGTCTGAAGTCAGGAACAAACATTGACTTTTGAAGAATGCCAACATGTTCTTCATCAGTTGCAGGATTAATATTTGGATTGTAATGATTAAATGGAATACCTTTTTCTTTTACAATCTCAATGAACTGTTGATGTAGTGGTTCTGCATTTGGTCTAGGTGCATGAATTGTTCCAACAAAATTATATTCATTGTTACGTTCTTTGTTCACCCAATCCAAATCAATTTCTTCAGGCATCAAATTTGTAGCCCAACTAAAATATACAACATTGTATGGTTCATGTGCTTGTGTATCAAAGGTTACTCCCTTTTCAACTTCAACATAACGATCATCATCGGGAATTGGTTTTTTAAATTCAGCAACACGATAATTTACTAAACACCGAACTCTATCAAGATATTTGTTTACGTTAGTGAATTTATCATATGCAAAATAAATTCCACTATCAATGATTGGAACATTATGATCCAGAGGACCTTGATTATCTACAAAGAAGATGCAGTTTGAATAATCAAATTCAGATGGTGATGGATATGAACTATCACTGAACCAATATGTTTCACAACCTAAACGCTCAAACGCTTTCTTCATTCCAGCATAGATGTAAGAAAACGTTTGATATGGTTTATTCTCTACCCAGAAAACGATTTTGTTTTTCACTTCGTTGCCTCCAAATCACCATCACACATTTCCTTTACTAAATCTGCAAATGAATACTTTGGTTTCCATCCAATTCTTTCTTTGGTGTATGTAGGATCACCAACAAGGGAGTCAACTTCTGCAGGACGATAGAATTCGGGATTAACTTTTACCAGGACTTCACCAGTGCCTTTGATGGTCGCAACTTCTTCTACACCTTTACCAGACCATTCAATATCAAATCCAAAATGTCTGCAAGCAATATCAACAAACTCACGAACAGAATGTTGCTCACCAGTAGCAACAACATAGTCATCAGGTTCTTCCGCTTGGAGCATTAACCACATTGCTTCAACATAATCTTTTGCGTGACCCCAATCACGCTTTGCATCCATATTACCAAGTTCAAGTGGAGCAGTGCGCTTTCCATTCTTGATTTCTGCAAGTGTCTTAGTAATCTTTCTTGTTACAAAAGTTTCACCACGACGGGGACTTTCGTGATTGAAAAGGATACCACTGCACCCAAACAAACCATATGCTTCACGATAGTTCTTGGTAATCCAGTGTGCATAAAGTTTCGCTACACCATATGGAGAACGAGGATGAAACTTAGTATCTTCCCTCTGTGGGATTGCTTGCACTAAACCATACATTTCAGAGGTGCTTGCCTGATAAAACTTGGTAGTATTAATCATACCAAGAACTCTAAGTGCTTCAAGAATACGACACACACCAAGAGCATCAACATCTGCAGTATAAAGTGCATTTGAAAAAGACACCTTTACATGACTCTGTGCAGCAAGATTATAAATCTCATCTGGACGGGTTTCTTGAATAATAGAAGTGATATTAGAAAAATCAGTCAAGTCACCATAATGCAAAGTAATCTTAGGATTACTCAGAAGGTAATTAATTCTATCCGTACAATCGGACGTAGAATTCCTACGAATAATTCCATGAACTTGATATCCTTTGCTTAAAAGAAGATCTGCAAGATAAGATCCGTCTTGCCCAGTAATGCCAGTAATAAGTGCTTTCTTCATATTAATAATGAACTTGATAATCTACAGGGTTTATTTTAATTTTGTTGTTTGCAATATGATGTTTCAGAAGAAGTTCATTACACCAATATCCATCAATTTCATTTGATTGTCGAATGAGTTGTCCTATTTGATTATAGACACCACAAAAAACATTCATAGTGTTTGTGGATCCCATACCAAACCAATCACTAATCATACCATCTGGTTGATATAGATCTTGGTAGATTAAGGTATCATCATCTACTGATATCTCATCTAATTTTAACACTACATGAGGGGAGTAGTCAATTCTATTTCTAATCACTAAATCATATTCAGTTCCAGTTTCTACCGAATACTGTTCTTTCAAAAGGTTTGCCATCATAATACTATAAAACATACTGTTTGTAGTATCACAAATATAATCCTTTGCTACTTCCAATCCAGTAGGAACTTCAAGTGCCCAAGTATGAGAGTGTGTGAATACTTTATCAGGGAATTCATATCGCCTCGTCCACTTCTTTGGTTTCTCAACCATAATTCTTTTTGGTTGATAATAATGAACTAACTTATCAATTGCTTGTGGATCTAATCTATGTGCTTCTCTTCCAGGAATAACAGAATTTGTGCTTAGGTTTTCTGGATCAAACCAAGTATGAATGAAAACATCAACATCATTGTTCTGAATAATTGCTTGGTTTAATTTATGAAAACCAACATCAACTACTCTAGGTTGTCCTGATAAACATAATGCTACTTTCATAAGATACTCCTATTTTTAAATACAACATCACTAATACCCGATCCATTATTTGTATCATAAGAATAATACATATCAAATCCTATACTGTCAAAGTAGGAAATACATTCTCCTTTTACATATTCACCTTCAAATCTTGGCGTACTTTGTGTACATTCTATAGCAATATACACAATTCTAAATAGAGATTCTTCCTTTAAAGATTTTACAATATCAAGGTCTTTTCCTTCTGCATCAATTTTTATAAAGTGAATTGTTTCTATAGGTAGGTCATCATTAATAATATTGTTTAAGTTTAAAACATCTCTCTCACCTAAACTTTTACCATCCATAGAGAACAGTGATGATGCTTGATCATCAATAGCATTTTTAAAAAATTCTACCTTTATAAGTTCATCAACATTATCAACACAAACATTGTAAAATTTACTATAGCAATCACCTACACCATGATCAATGGGATCTATTCCGATAGAAAAAATATCCTTGCTATAGACATTTCTTAATTCGCTAATAAAAGACCCTCTAGCGGATCCAACATCAATAACATTTATTTTTTCATATTCTGTTAATTCTTTCAAAACAGGAATAAGTGTTGAAGTCATTTAATCTTTCCAACATAGTCACTACAAATACCATAACAATTATAAGCTTTCATATCTTCAAGTTCTGTTGCAAAAGTAGGAAACACCATCATAGATTCCGGCATTACCATTATAGATTTTGGCGTATAAGGTTGTCCAGGATATGTCCAGATATATTTTTTACTGGTTAAGGTGTACTTATCAGTATCGTGCCAGAAGTAATTGTATCCACTCATATTAGCAGAAAACTCATATAATGCTTCAATATTTTTACAATGAATCCATAGTTTATTGATGTTCTTTGCTAACCAAAACACATCTATCTGATATTCTGGTTTATCGTGTCCAAGAAAGAACTTCTTTGTCTGCGATGAAAACCAAATATCAACTTCTACATCAAATCCATTTTCAATTGCTTCTTCAATATATTCTGGATTATTTTCTTCTGATGGATTAGGTCCATCAATATTACCCCGGTGTGCTATCAATTTCATACTGAATACTTATCTGAAGGAATAGATGGCCATCTCACAATAATCAATTCAGAATCTTCAAGGAACTCAACATCAGATACTTCATTGGGTTCATAGATCCACATATCACCAGCAGACATAGATTTACCATTAACTTTAAGTTCTCCAGATACGATATAGTTCAACTCATTGGTAACTTTGTGATAGTGTGGAAATGTTTCACAACCTTTCTTATGTTTATGATGTGCAACTTCAAAGAATGGATTCTTAAAAATAGATGGTTCAAAGTCCCCAACAAACCATCCTGCTTTAAAGTCAGCAATATTTGCTTGCTTCATTTCTCCA
>Ga0222713_10007239_pt1 | contig 10440 bp, 9 predicted proteins | sample C33_649DmetaG_FD_165061 | JGI IMG/M metagenome (GOLD analysis project Ga0222713, IMG submission 165061) | Estuarine water microbial communities from San Francisco Bay, California, United States - C33_649D | ecosystem: Environmental > Aquatic > Marine > Unclassified | place: USA: California... | reverse complement strand
GGCGTTGTCTGGGCCAACCAGATCAAAAGCGACGCAGTAATCCGCCTGGATCCTGCAACCGAGAAAATGCAGGTCATTCCCCTGCCGACCCCGAATTCCGGCATCCGGAAAATGGTGGTTGATGGCGCCGGCCGGCTTTGGTACATGGGTTCGCACAGCGGCAAGCTGGGCGTCATCGAATAAGCCCTCTCAAACTGGCTGTCATGCTGCGATGCGATGCAGCAGCCTCCTCGAATCTCGATTTTTCTGCATCTTTACGGTTTCCAATGGCAGGCTATCGCACCTTGATCAGTTAACCATGATTTTGCAGTGCGCAATGTTTTGTGCCATGCGATTTCACTTGGTGATGTTTCGTTGCACCAGATCGGCTTACTGACTACCATAGCCGCTGTACTGCTTGCTGTCGGGGATTGAAACAACCTTTATCCCCGCTACCCCCGCCTCGGGCGGTATCCAATTTTCAAAAGGAAAGTATCGAGAATGCGCACGTATAAGATCCTGATTCTGGGAGCCTCCTACGGCTCGTTGCTGGCAACCAAACTGCTGCTGGCAGGACACACCGTCAAGATGATCTGCCTGCCGGCTGAAGCCGAACTGTTCAATTCTGAAGGCGCGATCGTGCGCATGCCGATCAAGGGCCGTGAAGGTCTGGTTGAAATCCGCTCCCGCGATCTGCCCGGAAAGCTTTCGGCAGGCGGTCCCGATTCAGCCAATCCTGCTGACTATGATCTGATCGTTCTTGCCATGCAGGAGCCACAATATCGCTCCCCGGGAGTCCGCGAACTGCTCGACAAAGTGGCCAAATCCCGCGTTCCGTGCATGTCGATCATGAACATGCCGCCACTGCCCTATCTGAAACGCATACCCGGGCTGAACGCCGACGGCTGCCGGGACTGCTATACCGATGCATCAGTATGGGACAGCTTTGACCCGAAAACACTGACGCTGTGCAGTCCTGACCCCCAGGCTTTTCGCCCCCCTGAAGAAAAAGTCAACGTGCTGCAAGTACGGCTGCCGACCAATTTCAAATCCGCACGTTTTGACTCCGACGCCGATACCGCAATCCTGCGCCAGCTCGAGGCCGACATCGAGGCCGTGCGCTTCGATCCGGGCGACGGCAAGAAGATCGAATTGCCGGTCAAGCTCAAAGTGCATGATTCGGTATTTGTGCCGCTGGCGAAATGGGCCATGCTGATTGCAGGCAACTACCGCTGCGTGCAAAAAAATGAAATGCGGCCGATCAAGGATGCAGTCCACAGTGACGTCGAAGCTTCGCGCACTGTCTACAACTGGGTGGTCAAACTGTGCGTTTCCCTCGGTGCCAACGAAAAAGATCTGGTTCCGTTCGAAAAATATGCCAATGCCGCCCTGTCATTGGGCAGCCCGTCGTCGGCGGCCCGCGCACTCGCGGCAGGAGCCCCGAATATCGAACGCGTCGATCGCCTGGTCAAGACCATTGCCTCCCAAAAGGGCATGCAATCATCGGTCGTTGATACGACCGTGAATCTGGTGGACGGCTGGTTGGAAAAGAACCGGAGCAAGGCAGCTTAAAGCGACCGCCAGGTCCCTTCAAAACCGAATTGGCGCGCGCAATACGGCGCGCCATTTCCATGTACGACCCAGCGCCTGCGCCGACCCTCAACCCGGTATCATGCCCCCCGGGCATCTCGTAAAATACGCGCATGAAATCCGCAGCGACGACGTCCGCGCACACCCCGATGATGCAGCAGTATCTGCGTATCAAGTCGGAACATCCGGACGTGCTGGTGCTCTACCGGATGGGCGATTTCTATGAACTCTTTTTCGACGATGCCGAACGGGCATCGCGCCTGCTGGATATCACACTGACCACTCGCGGTGAATCTGCAGGAGCCCCGATCAAAATGGCCGGGGTACCTTTCCATGCTGTCGACCAGTATCTTGCAAAGCTGGTCAGACTCGGTGAATCTGCGGCGATCTGCGAGCAAATAGGTGATCCCGCCACCTCCAAGGGGCCGGTCGAGCGCAAGGTTGTTCGCATCGTCACGCCCGGAACTCTGACCGAATCGGCACTGCTGGACGAAAAAAGTGAAAACCTGCTGCTGGCAGCCCACCGCAGCGGCAATCAGCTCGGACTGGCATGGCTGTCCCTCTCTTCCGGACGGTTTTGCGTGATGGAAACATCGACTGCAAGCCTCGTCGCCGAATTGGAACGACTGCAGCCCGCCGAGGTCCTGGTTGCGGATGGCACTGACCTGGTCGATGAAGCGCATTTTGCAGTCCGCCGCTTGCCGCCATGGCGCTTTGATGCGGAAAATGGACTGCGAACGCTGTGCGCACAGTTCGGCACCCATGATCTCAGCGGCTATGGTGCAAAAGACATGGATATGGCGGTAGCGGCTGCAGGCGCCCTTTTCGATTACGCAAAATCGACCCAGGGCACGGATCTTTCCCACATTACCGGACTCACTGTCGAATCCGAGGGTGCCTGGCTGCGCATGGATCCGTCGACCAGGCGCAACCTCGAGCTGACCGAAACGATACGCGGAGAACCCTCACCGACGCTGCTGTCATTGCTAGATACCTGCGTCACCGGCATGGGCAGTCGTCGCATGCGCCATGCCCTGCACCATCCGCTGACCGACAGGAAACAAATACAGGCGCTCCATCAGGCAGTGGCCCGATTGATTGATGATGGCCGCGGCACTTCAGTACGCAATGTCATGCGAAACCTTGCCGATATTGAACGCATCACGGCCCGCATCGCGCTCACAACTGCGCGGCCACGCGATCTGTCATCGCTGCGGGATTCGCTGAAGAGGTTGCCCGAACTGCTGACCGCCCTGAATCCCGATGCAGGTGGCCGCCTCGCGCAGCTCGCGACAGCACTTTCGCCGCAGGAAGCGCTGGTCTCCCTACTGACCTCATCAATCAGGCCAGAGCCGTCGGCGATTATTCGCGAAGGCGGCGTCATCGCCGACGGATACGATGCCGAGCTCGACGAATTGCGCGGTATCCAGGAAAACTGCGGTGCCTTTCTCTCTGAGCTGGAAACCCGCGAACGGTCACGCACCGGCATAACCACGCTCAAGGTTGAATATAACCGGGTGCACGGTTTTTATATCGAAGTCACAAGGGCGCAATCGGAAAAGGTACCTGACGATTACCGCCGCCGGCAGACCCTGAAAAATGCCGAGCGCTACATCACGCCGGAGCTGAAAACCTTCGAAGACAAGGCACTGTCGGCACAGGACCGCGCCCTTGCCCGGGAAAAACTGCTCTACGATCAATTACTGGGAGAGCTGGCGCCACACGTTCCGGTATTGCAAGCTGCAGCAAATGCCCTCGCGGAGCTCGACCTGCTGGCCGCCTATGCCGAACGTGCAATTGCTCTCGACTGGGTAATGCCGGAGTTGGTCGAAGACCCTGTTATCGAAATCACCGGCGGACGCCATCCGGTAGTCGAGGCACAAACCAAGCCTTTCATCGCCAACAATACGCAGCTCTCAGCCATGCGTCGCATGCTGCTGATCACCGGGCCCAACATGGGGGGAAAGTCCACCTACATGCGGCAGACGGCCTTGATTGCCCTGCTGGCGCATTGCGGATCGTTTGTTCCTGCAAGCCGTGCCCGGCTGGGTCCACTGGATCGGATTTTTACCCGTATCGGCGCGGCCGATGATCTGGCTGGCGGACGCTCGACGTTCATGGTGGAGATGACGGAAGCTGCTTTTATCCTCCACCATGCCACGTCCAGGAGTCTGGTACTGATGGATGAAATCGGCCGTGGAACCTCGACCTACGACGGCCTGGCGCTGGCTTGGGCGATCGCACGACACCTGATCGAACGCAATGAGAGCTATGCACTGTTCGCTACCCATTACTTCGAATTGACTCAGCTTGCCGCCGAATACAAACAGGTGGCCAACGTGCACCTGGATGCCGTGGAACACAAGGACAGTATCGTCTTTCTGCACAGTGTTGAAGAAGGACCGGCAAATCGCAGCTATGGTCTTCAGGTGGCAAAGCTGGCCGGTGTGCCATCGGCGGTGATCCGCAGCGCACGCAAGCACCTCGCCGGGCTCGAAGCGGCGGCTGCGGCACAGATTCCGCAGGGCGATTTATTCAGTGCGGGGTCGGCTGCGGCAACTCATGCAGCTCCCGAGCCAAACCCGGCTGTCGATGCCTTGCGCGACCTCGATCCGGATGTGCTGACACCACGCGATGCACTTGCTCTTCTCTACCGGCTGCACGAAATGGCCGGTAAAGACCCGGAATCATAAGGATATCGGTTTTTAATTTATCTTAATGATGATGGCCGTGCGGACCATGCACATGGCCATGCTCAAGCTCTTCCCCGGTCGCCGCCCGCACTTCGGTGACGGTACATTGAAAATCCAGGGTCTGTCCCGCCAGGGGATGATTACCATCAACCACTACCTTGTCATCGGCGACATCCGTCACGGTATAGACCGTCGCCTGTCCCGACTGCTCCCCCCGGCCCTCAAACTGCATACCCACCGCAACTTCTGCAGGAAATTTGCTGCGTGACTCCACATGCACCAGTTCGGCATCGTACTCCCCGAAGGCGTCACCCGGTGCCAGACGTACGCGGCAAGTGTCACCGGCCGACTTCCCATCCAGCGCCTGTTCGACGAGGGGGAACATGCCGTGATACCCGCCATGCAAATAGGCCATGGGCTGTTCGGTTTTTTCGATCAAGTTGCCCTGGGCATCCATCAACTCGAAATTCAGCGTTACAACGGTATTTTTTGCGATCTGCATCAGTTTTTTCCGATTAGTGATTACTTTTCCAGGGCGCGGAAAAAATTGCAAGCCCGCGCCAGACGGGAGCCGCGGCATTCGTGTCCTGCGACACTGGAGCAACTCCTGTTTCCATTGTGGATTCTGTGAAGAAAGCGCCTCCGGGTCAAGCGCACTGAACTTATAATCATGCGCAATGCGCCATAAACTGCTCAATGGCCTTGCGCCAGCTCAATTCCTGCGCCGACACTGGCAAAAAAAACCCCTGTTGTCGCGCCTTGCCCTGCCATCTGCTGCCAGTGCACTGACACGCAGCGACTTGTTCGAACTCGCACAACATCCTGAAACCGAGGCGCGGTTGATAGTGCGAAAAGGCAAACAATGGCAGGTTTTTCACGGGCCATTCCGCAAGAATGACTTCAGCAAGCTACCGCGGCGCAACTGGACGTTGCTGGTACAGGGCGTCAACCTTGTGCATCCCCAGGCCGGGGAACTGCTGGCACCTTTTTCTTTCATTCCCTATGCCCGCCTCGACGATTTGATGGTGAGCTACGCACCACCCGGAGGCGGCGTCGGCCCCCATTTCGACAGTTATGACGTATTTCTGGTCCAGGGCGAGGGCAAGCGAAACTGGCGGATCAGCAATCAACGCGACCTGAGCCTGGTTGAAAATGCACCACTGAAAATCCTGCGCAATTTCCGCGCAATGGACGAATGGACATTGGATCCAGGAGACATGCTTTACCTGCCGCCACGTTGGGCACATGACGGCGTCGCCGTAACCCCCTGCATCACCTACTCAGTCGGATTCCGCGCTCCTTCCGCACAAGATCTTTGCAATCGTTTTTTCGACTTCCTTGCCGATCATCTTGATGTTTGGGAGCATTATGCCGATCCGCAACTCCGTGCAACGCACCGCCCCGCACGCATCGACAGCCAAATGACCCGTAAGCTGCTCAACCTGCTCCGTCACGCCCGCTGGTCGCGGGCAGATATGCTGAATTTCATCGGCACGGATCTGAGCACGCCCAAACCCCACATCATGTTTTCCGCACCCCGCCGGTCGTTACCGCGCAGCGCTTTCAAACGTGCAGTCAATATGCACGGTCTGCGTCTCGACCCGAAATCCATACTGCTTTACGACGACCGCGCCTTTTATATCAACGGTAATCGCCTGCAGCCTCCCGCCGGTTGCACCACTCTCCTCCAGCGACTTGCCGATCGCAGAATACTGACCGGCATCCGTACTTTGTCCGCTGCCGCGCTGAATACCCTGTACGACTGGTACCGGGCCGGCTATCTGCACCCCGGGGCGTACGCCCCTTGAACAATGAGGTCCGCTGATGGATATGACCGGCAATCCGCCTAATGCCGAATACCGGCGCTTCGAAAGCAACAACGAGTATGAACAGATCATAAACGGGATGATCCCGCTGACACAGCAGATCATCCGCGTTTTTGACAAGACCTTGAGTCGTGCATGGAACTCTCCGGCGCGCATCGAACTGCTGCGGCAGTTTCTGCTTGCCAATCGTACCAACCGGGTATTGATCATTCTGCATGAAACACGCCCCCTGGCTGCCGAATTTTCCCGGTTCATCGACTTTGCACAGCAGTTCAGCCATGCCTGCCGGGTAAGGGAAACACTGCGCGGCGCCAAGCATGTCTACGATCCGTTTGTGGTTTTTGACGGCAGTCATTATGTACACCGCTTCCACTATGATCACATGCGCGCGGCACAGGGTACGCACGATGCAGCAGGCGCCCAGCAACTGGTTGATCGCTTCAGTGAAATTGAGGATTGCGCGGGTCCGCCTCTGGCCACCAACGTCACGGGATTGTGACGGTTTGTAGCACGCCCCTTTTGAGTTGATCCGTACGCTGTTAGCATGCGAATGGTTTAGCGTGTCCACAGTCATCACGCATGTGACGATAAATCCGGCCATCCAAATATCAACCATCTTCGAAGGACAGTTACAACATGAATCGCTCCCTCCTCATTGCCGCCCTGTTGTCTATCGGTCTGGCCGCCTGCGGCGACAAGCCCGCTCCGGCTCCTGCTCCGGCACCCGCTCCGGCACCTGCCGCTGCTCCGGCGGATGCGCCGAAAGCTGACGCTGCCGCTCCTGCTGCCGATGCTCCGAAAGCTGATGCACCTGCCGCTGCCGACGCCGCAAAAGACAAGGCGATGGATGCAGCAAAAGACGCAGCCAAGGAAGCCGTAAAAGATGCCGCGAAAGATGCGGTAAAGAAATAAGGCATTAACAGCAGCATTGAAAAAGCCGGCAAAAGCCGGCTTTTTCTTTTGGCAAAGACATTACCGGTCACTCCAGCATGCGCCAGTCAAAACCTTCGGCCTGGGAGGCTATGCCGATCCAGTCCCGGGCACAATTCAGTGCTCCAGACAGCGCGGCGGCGGCTAGTTCCGGCCGGTTGTTTTTCTGCGACAAGTGGGCAGCAATGACGTGTTGCAAATTTTGCGTATCGATTCTGGACAGGATCTGCGCAGCCTGGGCATTGCCAAGATGGCCAAGCCGGCCGCCTATTCGCGCCTTCAACCGCTCTGGATAGGCACTGTTGGCCAGCATTTCAGGATCATGGTTGCATTCGATTACCAGTCCATCCAGTCCGGACAGCATCTCCTCGATATGCGGCGTGGATGATCCGGCATCGGTCAGTACACCCAGCCGTGACTGACCGTCACTGAAAACGAACTGGGTAGGTTCCCGTGCATCATGGGGCACCGGGTAGGGGAATATCTCGATATCCCTGATTGAAAACGGGTCATGGCTGTCAATCAGGACCGAATCGGCAAAGTCACCGTTGCCGTTGAAAGACGCCGTACGGGTGCCGTGCGTCAAATACACCGGAAGATCGTATCGCGAAGCAAACCTCGAGACACCGCCGACGTGATCTTCATGCTCGTGGGTAACCAGAACCGCATCGAGCATATCCGGCTGCAATCCCAGTCGCTCGAGGCGGCGCACGGTTTCCGCGATGCTGAAACCGCAATCGAGCAGTAGCCGCGTGCTGCCGACCTCCACCACCAGCCCATTGCCTTCACTGCCGCTGCCCAGCGAGGCGAAACGCATCATCGGTGAAAAATCGGAAAACCGGAGGAGAAAACCTGCGGCCGGGAGTTACGGGCAGGCGACAAGCACACAGCCCTCACTTCAATTGATCGTAGAGCAGGGTCAAGATCCGGTTGGCAGTGTCCGACTGCTCCCTGCTGCCGTTCTTGTCAAGAATCCTGACTTCACTCCCTTTCGCATCCCCCTGCACAAGAATGCGGTACTGTTCCTTACTGGGAACCTTCTCGGTGCTGCGCCAGAACATGAGTTTTGAAAGCCAGCTCTTGTTTTCTGCTGTTTTCAGATCCGAATCCGGATCAATGTAGCGAACGAAATACAGACCCTTGGAACGATCGCGGTCCTCAACGGTAAAACCGACCCGATCCAGCGCCAGGCCCACCCTGCGCCAGGCACGGTCGAACTGGTCGGTCAAAGACAGCCGCCCGCCTTCACTTCCGCGTTCAATTTTTGCCTGCGGATCCAGTTTGACGGAAGCTATCTGCGCACTGGCACGTTCCTCCTGCACTCCCAAACGGACCATCATCTGGCGCAGCATCGTCGCCTCAAGGTCAGGGTCCGGTTTCCGGGGTTGCCAACGCAGCTGATCTTTCGTCTCGTTGATGAAAACCTCTTCCATGCCACGATGGCTGACATAAATTTCCGTGGTCCCGGGCTGTGCTCCGGGTTCAAGACGGGTGCGGAACTTGTCACGCTCGCTGGTGGAATACATGCTGTTCAGGAAACCGCCGAGCAACCCCCGGAGACCGCCTTCGGGAATCTTCGCGCGATTCTCGGCCCAATCAGTTTCCATGACGCCGGCCTCAGGCATTTCGACATTGACCAGGAAGCCGTTTTCCTGCCAGAACTCCTTGACGATGGGCCAGATTTTCTCCGGAGTTCCGGGAACCACCAGCCAGCGCTGCGTCCCGGCGCGCTCGATGCTGATATTCTCGATCTTGGGCAGCACTGCGGTCGTAGCGGAGGACACCCGCGGCTTGCCTGCACGTTCCCTGTTGTAATCCGAATAGGTCGCCGACCCCTTGGGGTTGACGTCAGGAATCCTGAAACGGTCATCGGTGCTGGGACGCGCCAGGTCGGGCGGGACTTCCAGCGGAGGCAGCTTGGGGTTGGTCGAGGATTTGTAATCGATTTTCTTGGTCGGAATCTCGACTGATTTGCACCCGGCCAACGCCAATGCGGCTACCATCATTACAGCCACTGCTTTAAGCAACGACATGCTTTTTCCCTGAAGAAATCGGCACCACACCCGCCTGCTGCATGGCGCCTCGGACCAACTCGTAGTATTGGGAAGACAGCGGGGTCAAAGGCAACCGGATTCCGCCCTGCATCAAGCCCAGTTGCTGCACCGCCCATTTCACCGGTATGGGATTGGCCTCACAGAACAAATGCCGGTGCAATCCCAGTAACTGGTTGTTCAATGTCACCGCCTTTTTTGCCTCGCCTTGCAGGGCCGCGACGCACATGTCATGCATCATGCGCGGCGCCACATTGGCCGTCACGGAGATGACGCCATCCCCTCCCAGCAACATCAGCGCAATTCCAGTGGCATCGTCACCGCTGTAGACGTGAAAGGTATCCGGGCGACGCCGCAACAGGTCAGAGCCACGCTCAAGATTGCCGGTGGCATCCTTGATGCCCACGATGCCCGGAACCTGGGCAAGTCGCAGCGCGGTATCGTTCGACAGATCGGCGACCGTACGCCCCGGCACGTTGTAGAGAATCTGAGGAATATCCACGGCCTCGGCAATGCTGCGGAAGTGCCGGTAAAGCCCTTCCTGGGTCGGCTTGTTGTAATACGGGACGACCGAGAGACTCATGTCGGCCCCCGCCGCCTTGGCATATTCGGTCAATTCGATGGCTTCCTTGGTCGAATTGGCGCCGGTTCCCGCGATGATGGGCACCCGTTTTGCCGCATGCCGGACAGCGACTTCGATCAGCTGGCGATGTTCATCAAAATCCACGGTGGGTGATTCGCCGGTAGTGCCCACCACGACGATCCCATCAGTGCCTTCGGCAATATGCCAGTCGATCAAACTGCGGAATGCATCGAAGTCCAGTGCACCATCCTCCGCCATGGGAGTGACGATGGCTACCATGCTGCCGCGAACCCCAGTCAAGTCCTTGATTTTCATCGGTAATTTATAACTGCGCCGGTTTATCCGAATATTGTACCCAAGCCCGCGGTACAAAGATACGGGTACGACAGCAGAAAGCGCAGTGGATTCAATTTCCGGCAGCAGGACTGCCGGTTGCAGGCAACAGCAGGAATCAGCCGAAACGGCCGGTGATGTAGTCCTCGGTCTGCTTGTTCTTCGGCTTGATGAAGATCGAATCGGTCTGACCGAATTCGATGAGTTCGCCCAGATACATGTAGGCGGTGTAGTCGGAAATGCGCGCGGCCTGCTGCATGTTGTGGGTCACAATGACGATGGTGAAGTCCCGCTTCAGTTCATTCAGCAACTCTTCGATCTTGGCCGTGGAAATCGGATCAAGGGCTGAAGTCGGTTCGTCGAGCAGCAGCACGCTGGGTTTCACCGCGATCCCGCGTGCAATGCACAGGCGCTGCTGCTGACCGCCAGAGAGACTCATGCCGCTCTGCCCCAAT